>Ga0182016_10004737_pt1 | contig 14925 bp, 10 predicted proteins | sample 712S2MmetaG_FD_120491 | JGI IMG/M metagenome (GOLD analysis project Ga0182016, IMG submission 120491) | Permafrost microbial communities from Stordalen Mire, Sweden - 712S2M metaG | ecosystem: Environmental > Terrestrial > Soil > Wetlands > Permafrost | place: Sweden: Stordalen | collected...
ATTGAAACGGTTGGGGTACATAAGTGGATCGCCGACCAGCGAATTCATGGAGATGCTGCGGAGCCGCGGACCGCACTGCGCGATGGACTGGTCCGAAGGGCACTTGTAAACCCCAAGACTATTATTGACATAGAGCGCGAGCTTCCCGCTCAATACGTACGCCGGGTTGGTGTTTTCCTCGCTCGTGCCCCAATCCTCGATATTGTTGACCCAGCTTTGGCGATAGAGGCGTGTATCCACCAGGCTCGAGTTGTTGACCAGGAGCCCCAAATTATCATCCACGTACATCGACCAGCCCAATGACAATTGACGGACATTATCGGCGCACTTGGTCGCTTGGGCGTTCACTTTTGCCTGGGAAAGCGCCGGCAGAAGCAGCCCGGCCAACAGGGCAATGATCGCAATCACGACCAGCAGTTCAATCAAGGTGAAGGCGCGGGCAGTCGGGCTGAAGAACCGCTGTTTCCCTTGGCGCCTTGGCTGGTTGTTACGCGGGCTCTGCATAATATTTATAAATAGCATTCGCTCTATAATTAAGTCAAGCTCATGCAATGCGAACTTCAATCCCCGAAAGCCTCGCCACAGGCCGTGGCGATAAACGACACCATCATCAAATCCTAGATATTGCCAGGATGGCGGTGGCGTGCTTAACTGTGGGTGAAATCTCAGTCTATATGAAAATGACCTGGTTTGGTTTCACCCCTCCCACCGCTGTGCTCTGCGCCCTCGTCGCGTCCGCCGCGCTGCCCGCCGCCGCTCAGGCGCCCCCGACTTTGATTTTGACGCAGAAGGACAACGGGACAACCGTCAGCGCATGGCTTGAACAACCAATTGAAATCAATCTCCCGGCCAACCCCTCCACCGGTTTTTCGTGGTATCTGGTGGAGGCCGTTGGAAATTCCGTGGCCAGCAATGGTCCGGCGGTTTTTACGCCCGGTTCTCCCGGTGTGGGCGGGCCGGGAACCATGAGCCTGCCGTTTCTGGCGGTGAATGTCGGCTTGACCGCCCTGAGTTTCGCTTACGATCAGCCGTGGAATCCACAAAATCCCCTGACCAATTACGCGGTCGCAATCAATGTCACAGCCATGACCCCGAGCTTAAGCGTGACGCTGGACGGAGATAACGTGGTTCTGACCTGGACGACCAACAGCAGCGGCTTTTTCCTGGAAGGCACCACCAGTCTCGACCCGCCGCATTGGGCCGCGCTCAACGTCGCTCCTATGCCCGATGGTCCAAATTATGCAGTGACGCTCGGTCACTCGGGAGTCGCGCTTTATTTTCGGTTGCACAAGTTGTAGCGCTCGTCGTTCATTTCGGGGATGCTTTGTTGGTCCCCGATCCGCTCAACCCTGGTTTGGACAAGGAAATGACGAATGGACGGGTGCTCTTGGAGCTGACTTTGCCACCCGCCTCCCCGTGCGTCATTGTTATTGGACGTGGCGGCCCACCGCCAATCGCGTCTTGACGTTCCCGCGGTTCTCCTGTCACTGTCTGCCTGAACATCAGCTCGCACGAGGAAGTCCCCCAGGACCACTCAATGGACCAGGAGGCTTTATTTCCAAGTGACCTTGGCGGTCGCTTTGATCCGCCGCGCGCCCTGTTGTTTGACAGCGTACGAGAAGACAGCCGCTGCCGGCACGGCGGAGGCCAAGGTCCCTTGGGCAAGGATCAGGAGTGGACAGTCTCCAATTCCATTGCCAGGCGAGGGAAGGAATTTACGAAGCATGAGACGATTTAAACATTACGACGAGGGTTGGATGAAGGAGCTCCAGGATCCGGCATTCGCGTCCGAGTACCTCAGTCAAGCCCTTGCCACCGAAGATCAAGGGACTTTTCTGCTCGCATTGCGCGACGTGGTGGAGTCGCAAGGCGGCCTGGGACCCTTGGCCAGGCAGCTCAGTATCCAGAGGCAGAGCCTTTACCGCGTGCTCTCCATGAGCGGCAACCCGGTGCTGACGACCTTGCGGGAGATTTTGGAAAAACTCGGTCTGGTCATTTTCGTGGCGCCCAAACCCAAAGCGCCTCGCCGTCGGAAAAAGAGATAAGACGCCGCAGGCCGTTGGCCTGGCTCGCCGGCCCTTGAATTCCAATCGCTTGGCTTAGTACTGATGAGCAAGAATACGATGACGTTCGTTGCGATGTTTTTGGCCTGGGGCTAGCTGTTCCTTCGGGCTCTCCTCGCCGCCGGATGAATAACTCTGGAAATCGTATCAGGCGCGAGGAGGGCGCATCCCCCGGAGTGGGGCTGCAACCGACGAGCTACGACGCCCCAGGCCAAAAGCATCGCAACCCTCCGGGCGGCAGTCCTTCTTGCCGCAGGCTTCGTGGCTCGCGCCTCACAGACCCATGGCGGGTATGCTCGTCGCTCGCGCCTCGTCTGCGCCAAAAAGGCCTCGCCGCGAACGTCATCGTATTTATGCTAATCAGTACTTAGGATTTGGCCGGCGCTTCCGCGGTGGCGGACTGCTTGGCCAATTGTTCGTAATGGGCGTATTTTTTCAACACATCAGCTTGCGCGAGTTCGAGGATTTGCCGGCCGTGCGCGGGGTCCTTGCCGGCCAGCATTTGGAAGCGGCGCTCCAGGGTCCAGAGCTTTTCCAAGGGCAGTTTGGGCGCGGCGGAATCCAACTTTAAACCGGGCTTGCCCTCGGCGACGCGACGGGGATCGAAGCGGTAAAGGGGCCAATAACCCGTCTCGACCGCCACTTTCTGATGCTCCAGGCCTTGCCCAAGGTCGAACCCATGCTCGATGCATGGACCATAAGCGATGATCAGCGAGGTGCCCGGATAGCTTTCCGCCTCTTCAAAGGCCTTAACGGTTTGAATATCCCTGGCACCCAAAGCCACTTGCGCGACATAGGCCGTGCCATAAGACATGGCAATCAAACCCAGGTCTTTGCGGGCGGTTGTTTTGCCGGAAACGGCGAAGCGGGCGGCGGCCCCGAGCGGGGTCGCTTTGGATTGCTGGCCCCCGGTGTTGGAATAAACCTCCGTGTCCAGCACAAGGATGTTCACGTCCGCGTTGAGCGCAATCACATGGTCCAAGCCTCCGAAACCGATGTCGTAGGCCCAGCCGTCTCCGCCAACGATCCAGACGGATTTGCGGACCAGGCAATCAGCCAGGGCAAAAAGGCGGGAGGCGTCCATGCCTTCAATTTGTTCCAAGCGCCGGCGCAGGGCCTTGACCCGCTCCCGTTGCGCGGCGATTTCCGCCTCATTGCTCTGCGGCGCCTTGAGCAGCTCATCGACGAAGCTGTCCCCCAATTGCGGAGCGAACAAACGGGCGAGATACCGGGCGAAGTCGGCCTGTTTGTCCAAGCCGATGCGTTGACCCAAGCCATATTCGGCATTGTCCTCAAAGAGCGAATTGGACCAGGCCGGCCCGCGCCCGTCACAATTGACGGAGTAAGGCGTGGTCGGCAGATTGCCGCCGTAAATGGAGGAGCAGCCGGTCGCGTTGGCGATAATCAGCCGGTCGCCATACATTTGCGTGAGCAATTTGACGTAGGCCGTCTCCCCGCAACCGGAGCAAGCGCCGGAAAACTCGAAGAGCGGCTCGAGGAATTGCGTCCCTTTGACATCCGCCGCCAGGCGCGCGCGGTCGGGCGAGGGCAAATTGAGGAAGAACTTGAAATTCCGGTGCTCCTGCTCGCGCAATGGCTCCGTCGGCGCCATGTTAAGCGCCTTCCGACCGGGTTCGGTCTTCGATTTGACAGGGCAAACGGCCTCGCACAAGGTGCAGCCCGTGCAATCTTCCGGAGATACCTGCAGCGAATATTTGGACCCTTTCCATTCTTGCGAGCGGAAATCCACCGCCTTGAAATCGGCCGGCGCGCCCGCCAACGAGCCGGCGGGATAAAACTTGGCGCGAATGGCGGCGTGCGGGCAAACGAAGACGCATTTGTTGCACTGGATGCAGATGGACGCGTCCCAAACCGGAATTTCCAGGGCAATGGAGCGTTTTTCCCATTTGCCGGTGCCCGAGGGCCAGGTGCCATCGACCGGAAACGCGCTGACCGGCAGTAAATCGCCTTTGTTGGCCAGCATGACGGCAGTGACCCTTTTGACAAAATCCGGAGCGTGCTCGGGAATGATGGCCAGTGGGTGAGGGGCGGCCGTCACCGCCGTGGGAAGTGGCACTTCGTAGAGAGCGGCCAGGGTTTGATCCACGGCGGCAAAATTCTGCTGGACCACGCTTTCGCCTTTTCGGCCATAGGTCTTGCGAATGGCTTTTTTGATTTGCTCGATCGCTTCCGCGCGGGGCAGGACGTTGGAAATGGCGAAAAAGCACGTCTGCATGATGGTGTTGATGCGCCCGCCCATGCCGGTGGCCTTGGCCACCTGATAAGCGTCAATCACATAACAGCGCAGTTTTTTGGCGAGCATGGCCGCCTGCGTTTCAGCCGAGAAATGATCCCAGACATCGGCCGCCGCGTATGGGGAATTCAACAAAACAACCGCGCCATCCGCCGCGCATTCGAGCACGTTGTAGCGGTCCAAAAAGCTCCATTGATGGCAGGCGACGAAATTCGCGCGCTTGACCAGGTAGGGCGCCTGGATGAGTTCGGGGCCGAAACGCAAATGAGAGATGGTGACGGCGCCGGACTTCTTGGAGTCATAGACAAAGTAGCCTTGGGCATGCAGGTCCGTCTCCTCGCCGATAATCTTGATCGAATTCTTGTTCGCGCCGACGGTCCCGTCCGCTCCCAAGCCAAAGAACACGGCGCGCACGGTGTTATCGGCTTCGATATCGAAATCCGGGTCCCAAGCGAGCGATTTGCGGCTCACGTCGTCAAAAATTCCCACAGTGAAATGGTTCAAGGGTTTCGGCAGCCTCAACTGATCGAACACCGCTTTGACCATGGCCGGAGTGAATTCCTTGGAGGACAGACCGTAGCGTCCGCCAATGACCGAGATTTCGCGGCTGCAAGTTGCCGCCTCGCGCAGAGCCGCGACGACGTCCAGGTAAAGCGGTTCGCCGATCGCGCCGGGTTCTTTGGTCCGATCGAGCACGGCAATTTTGCGCGTGGTGGGCGGCAGCGCCTCCACGAATGATTCCACCGCGAAGGGCCGAAACAAGCGCACGCGCAACACCCCGACCTTGTCCCCGCGGCGGTTGAGCCATTGCGCGGTCTGTTGCGCGGTTTCTCCACCGGAACCCATGATAATCAGGACCCGGTCGGCTTCGGGGTGCCCCACATAGTCAAAGAGACGGTACTGGCGTCCCGCCACGGCCGCGAAACGATCCATGACCTCCTGCACCAGAAACGGCAAACGATCATAATAGGAATTGCAAGCTTCGCGCGCCTGGAAAAAGACGTCCGGGTTTTGCGCGGTGCCGCGCAAGCGGGGGTGGTCCGGCGAAAGGCTGTTGGCGCGGAAGGCCTGGATGGCCATGTCGCATTCATCCATCATTTCCCGCAATTGCTCGTCCGTCAGCAGGCGGATTTTCGCCACTTCGTGCGAAGTGCGAAAGCCATCAAAGAAATGGAGGAACGGCACGCGGGATTGCAAGGTCACGGCGTGGGCAATGCAGGCCAGGTCTTGCGCTTCCTGGACGGAACCGGATGAAAGCATGGCAAAACCGGTCTGCCGGCAAGCCATGACGTCGGAATGGTCGCCAAAAATGGAGAGCGCGTGGGTGGCGAGGGTGCGCGCCGTGACATGCATGCAAAAGGGCAGCAATTCCCCCGCGATTTTATACATGTTCGGGATCATGAGGAGCAGGCCTTGCGAGGCGGTGAAGGTCGTGCTCAACGCGCCTGATTGCAACATGCCGTGAACCGCGCCCGCCGCGCCCGCTTCAGATTGCATTTCCACCAACTGCGGCACGGCGCCCCAGAGATTGGGCCGCGCGGCGGAGGACCATTGGTCGCACCATTCCGCCATGGGCGATGAGGGCGTGATGGGATAAATCGGAATTGTTTCGCTCAGACGATAGGCCACCGAGGCGACCGCTTCATTGCCGTCGAGCGTGGCAAATGGGGCCGCGGAGCGAACGCTCTGTTCATTGGCGCCGGCCATGGGAGTGGTGGACGTATTCATAAATCAAAAAGCGGAGGAATTTAAGGCATGAGAGAGCAGGCTCAGAAGCAAACCCGGCGCGCAGCCCAGCACAATGACCAGTCCCGCCAGCAGCGCGATGGCTAATTGCGCGGAAAACGACGGCCGCAGCGCGCCGGCGGACGGGGAAGGGTCCGCCGCGTAAATCTGCTTGAGGATTTGCAGATAATAATAGAGGGAAACCGCGCTCGCGGCCACCGCCAGGACTACCAGCCAGAGCAAGCCCAGGCCGGAAGCGGCCCCCGCCGCCGCGGTGAAAAGGTAGAATTTACCGAAGAAGCCCGAGAGGGGCGGAATTCCTGCCAGGGAAAGCATGAAGACCAACATGCAGAAGGAAAGGAGCGGCGCGCGCTGGCTCAAGCCCGCGAAATCCGTCAAGTCAGCGCGGGCCTCGCTATTCTCCAACACGGCGACCACCGCGAATGAACCGAGCACCGTCAGGGCGTAAGTGATGACGTAGAAAAGAAGCGGCGGAAGGCCCCGCGGGCCAGCCAGCAGGGCGATCAGCGCGTAGCCGGCATGAGCGATGGCGGAATAGGCCAGCAGGCGTTTGACGTTGCGCTGCGCCAGCGCGGCGAGATTGCCTGCCACCATGGAAACGACCGCCAGAGTGGCCAGCAACGGCATCCAGCCCGGCAAAAAAGCGCCCAGAGCCGCGCTGCCGCCTTTCCCGCCAAAACCGGTGAGTATGATTCTGGCGACCACAAAAAAGGCCGCCACTTTTGAACCGGAAGCAATAAAGGCCGCGATGGGCGTGGGCGCGCCTTGATAGACATCCGGAGCCCAAAAGTGGAAGGGCGCGGCTGCCAGTTTAAAGGCGAATCCAACCAGCGTCATCACGAGCGCGACATAAAAAACGGGTTCCACTCCGGTCGATTTCAATTTGGCCGAGATCGCGCCCAGGTCGATTTCCCCGGTGAGGCCGTAAAGCAAGCTGATGCCGAAGAGGGTAAAGGCGGCTGACATGCCGCCAAAAAGAAAATACTTCAAGGCCGCCTCGGAGGAGGCCAAGCTGGCTTTATCCAAGGCCGCCAGCGAATAAAGGCAGACACTGAGCAACTCCAGCGCGGCGAAAATCATGAGCAGATTTTCCGAACTGATCAGGAGCATCAATCCGGCCGTGGCCAGCAGGAGCAACGCGAAGTATTCGCCAATGTGGACCGTGAATTTCCGGGCCACGGGAAACATCGCGCAGACCCCGGCCAGCGCCAGCAAAATGACTTTGATGAGCTGGCTGAGAGGGCTGGCGGAAAAAAGGCCCGCGTCATGCGCCGGGACCGCCGTGAGGGTGAGCATGGCCGCGACGCAAGCCAGACAAGTCAATAGCCCGCAGCTCATCCAACGATCGGTCAGAGTATGGCTCCGTTTCAGGGCAAAGTCCGTGGCCAGGACGACAAAGGCCGAAACGGCGACGACCACCTCAGGCAGCAGCAGGGAAGCCCATTGGAAATCCGGGGTCATGTTGTTACTCCCTTCCAGAGAGGTTGCATCAGAGGGGAATTGAGCGCAGGCGTAATCAAATCCAGCAGCAGCTTTGGATAAAGCCCGATCAACAAGGAGGTGCCAAGAAGAACGCAAGCGCCCGTGCGCTCGGCGAAGGTAATGGGCGCCAGATGCGGCGCGGGAAGAGGCGCCGTCGTGGCGTCGTCGCGGTAGAACGCTTTGAGCAAGGCGCGCCAGGTGTAAGCGACGCCGATCAAAATCCCTATCCCCGCGAAAATCGTCAAGAGCGGGAAGGCCTGCCACGCTCCCACCAGGACCTGCATTTCCGCGATGAACCCGCTAAAACCGGGCAGGCCCATGGAAGCCGCCCCCGCGATGGCAAAGGTGGCGGCGGCAAAAGGCAAAGTCCGGTTCAGGTTCAGCCCTTGCAGTTCCGTCAAATCCCGGCTGTGCGCCCGGTCATAGACCATCCGCCCCACCACCGCGAAGAGCAGTCCGGCGATGATGCCGTGAGAGAACATTTGCAAAATGGCGCCGCTCAAACCGACCTGGGTCAAGGTCATCAAACCCAGCAACACGAAACCCATGTGGCTGACGCTGGAATAGCCAATGACAAATTTGAAATCCCGTTGCACCAGAGCCACGCTCGCGCCATAGACGATGCCAATGACCGCCAGGAGCGCGATCTCCTTGCGCCAGGTTTGCAGGCCAATGGGGAACAATGTCATCCCCACTCGCAACGCTCCGTAAGCGCCCAACTTCATGACCACCCCGGCCAGGAGCATGGACGCGGCCGTGGGCGCGGCCACGTGGCCAGTGGGAGCCCAGGTGTGGAAGGGCCAGAGGCCCGCCAAAACGGCGAAGCCTACGAACACCAGCAGGAAGGCCCATTTCTGAAAAGCCGCCGGGAAAGGGAACTGCGCTAAAGTTGGCAAATCAAAGGTCTGGCCACCCGCCACGACATAGGCCGCGATCAGACCGATTAAAACCATCGCGCTGCCAATGAATGAATAAAGCACCAACTTCATCGCGCCGTACTCGCGCCGGGTCGAGCCCCAGCGGGCGATGAGAAAGTATTTTGGAATGATGGCCAGTTCGTAAAAGACGAAGAGCAGGAAAAGGTCGAAGCTCAGGAAAACTCCATAGATGGCGCCGATCAACCCGAGATAAAGCGCGAAGAACTCCTTGGTCCGATTTTCAATGTTCCACGAGAACAAAATGCCGCAGACCGCAGCGAGGCCAGTGAGCAACACCAGCGTCACGCTGATGCCATCGGCGGCCAGATGATAATGAATGCCCAACTGCGGGATCCAGGAGATGTCGGCTATTTCCCATAATTTTCCCGTGGCGCTCGCGTGTTCAAATTCCACCGCGCCCGCCAAGGCCAGGGCCAAGCCGGCCAGACCGGTGAGCAGAGCGATGAGCCGCGCCGGGCGGGGGGAAGACGACGGCCACAGCATCAAGAGCGCCGAGCCAAGGAACGAAACGTAAATAGTCCAGGCAATCATGGTTCAAAAATGTTTCACCATTTGCAGCACCGTCGGATTGGCCACGTCGATCAGGATGCGGGGATAAATTCCCAGGATGAAGATGAGCGCGATGGCGGGCGCGACCATGAGCCGTTCCGCCACGGTCAAATCCGTCCAGCCCGCCCATTGTTTGGCCAGCGGACCGGTAAAAACCCGCTGCAGGATAGTCAAAACGAAAACGGCCGTAATCAGCAGGCCGAGGGTGGAAACTGGCGCGGCCCAGGGCGCCAAGGGCAGGACGCCTTTGAAAATAAGAATTTCACCCACGAAGCCGCTCAAGCCGGGAAGCCCCAGGGACGCAAAAAGCGTAATGCCCATCAGGCCAAAAAAGACCGGCGCCACTTTTCCCAACCCGCCAAAATCGTTCAGCCCGCGGCTGCCGCCGGCGCGTTGCTCAATCAATCCCACGAAAAAGAAGAGGCAGGCGGCGGTGATGCCGTGATTGAACATTTGCACCATGACTCCATTCAGGGCGGCCGCTTTTTCGTCAGCCCAGGACGCGCCGGGCGCGGTCAATTGCGCGGCGGCGAATATGCCCATCAGGCAGTACCCGAGATGATTGATGGAGGAATAGGCGATAATCCGTTTTAAATCGGTCTGGGCGAAAGCCGCCGCGGCGGAAAAAACAATGGTCGCGACCGCCAGCCAAAGGAGCGGCGTTTGCAGAGCTCGAAGCGATTCCGGGAAGATGGGCAGAAGAATGCGCAGGAACCCATACACACCCATTTTTGACATGGCCCCCGTGAGCAACATCGAAGTGCCGGTGGGTGCTTCGGCATAGGCATCGGGCAGCCAGGTGTGAAAGGGCATCAGGGGGACTTTGACGGCAAAGCCAAACAGAGCGCCGAGAAAGATGGCTGACGCGAGGGCTTCCTTGGTAGTGAAGAGAGTCCCGCCCAGCTTGGCAAAGAGCGCGGTGCTCAGACCGCCATTGCGCGCAAGTTCGGCCAGTTGCCCAAAATCGAAGATCCCTGTGGCCGCGTAAATGGCCAGGAACGCCAGCAGCAAAGTGACGCTCCCCGCCAGCGTATAGACGAAGAACTGGTAGGCGGCGGCCGTGCGCTTGGGACCGCCCCAAATCTTAATCAGGAAAAACGCGGGGATCAGGCTCAATTCCCAAAAGAGAAACCAGTGGACAAAATTAAGCGCGGTAAAAGTTCCGAACAAACCGCTTTCCAGAAAGAGCAGCAAAGCGAAATAAAGCCGGGTGTTGTCCTGCACGTTTCTGGAAGCGAGCATGGCGAAGGGAACCAACAAAGCCGAGAGCAGCACCATGAGCAGGCCCAGGCCGTCGATCCCCAAATGATAATCCACCCCAAGGCTTGGTATCCAGGCGGCACGCTCCACAAATTGCATCCCGCCATTGGCGCGGTCATAAGTCGCCCAGATCATCCCGGCCAGCGCCAGCGCCGCCAGGCTTATCGCCATGCCCAGGGACCGTGCCAGTCTTGGCCGGTCTGCGCCAACGGCCAGCAGCCCAAAGCCGCCAACCAGCGGAATGAGCGTCAAAAAGGTCAGAACAGGTATTTGGTTCATCGGCACCCCCAGATCAACAAGAGCAACAATCCGCAAAAGCCCACGGCAATGGCGCGCAAGTACCGTTGAATCTGCCCGTTTTGTCCCTGGGCGGTCCATTGGCCGGAAACCCGCAGACCTTCGCAGCCGCCATCGAAACCCTGGTTGATCACGGCCTCATCCACCTTCCGGTCGAGCAGGGAAATGGCCCTGGTCAAACGTGCCACCAGGTTGACCGCGCCGGTCCAAATCGTGGCGTCCAGCCAACGGGCCAAGCCGGCAAAAGCGGCGTTCAGCCGCACGATGGTGGCGTCGTAAAGTTCGTCAATAAAAAATTTGCCGCGCAGCCAGGCGAAGAGCGAAGGTTGCAACACTTCCAATGGATCCGTGGCCCGGCTGGTCCGCGCGCTCTTGCCATAAACCCAGGCGCTTAATCCCGCGCCCGCAAAAACAACCGCGGTCGAGAGCAGCATGACGGGGAGCTGGCCGTCCTCCAACAGCCTGCCGGCATGGAACGAGATCGGCTCCCCGCTTAAATAGGAATCAAACCAAGGCCATATCGGAGTCCCAAGAAATCCGACCATGATCGCGCACACCGCCAGGATGGCGAGGGGCAGTGTCATGGCGGGCGGACTCTCGTGGGCGTGAGTGGCCGATTTTCCGTAAAAAACATAACAAATCTGGCGCGTCATATAAAAAGCAGTGAGAAAAGCCCCCGCGACTCCCAGGTAAAAAGGAATTTGCGAAACCGTCCAATGACGCGCTGAATGCAGAATGGCGTCCTTGCTCCAAAAGCCGGAAAAGACCAGCGGGATGCCGCAGAGGGCCATCGTCCCGACCGCGTAACAGGCGAAGGTCAGCGGCATGAGTTTGCGCAAGCCGCCCATTTTGCGGATGTCCTGTTCGCCGCCGCATCCGTGAATGACCGAACCGGCCCCGAGGAAGAGCAACGCCTTAAAAAAGGCGTGGGTTGTCAAATGGAACATGCCCACCGCCACCCCGCCCGTCCCCAGCCCCATCATCATGTAACCGAGTTGGGAAACGGTGGAGTAGGCCAGGATTCGTTTGATGTCATCTTGCGCCACCGCGATACACGCGGCAAAGACCGCCGTGAGCGCGCCTACCCAGGTCACGACCTCCAGCGCCCCCGGATGGGGTCCCGCGCTCATCAATGGGAACACGCGGGCGACCAGAAACACACCGGCCGCCACCATCGTGGCCGCGTGGATGAGCGCGCTGACTGGCGTCGGTCCTTCCATCGCGTCCGGCAACCACACATGCAGCGGCAACTGGCCGGATTTGCCGATCGCGCCGCAGAAAAGCAGGATGGAAATCGCACTGGACAAGGCCATTCCGCCAATGGTCGTCAAAGCGGCCAAATGGGTCACGGTCGATTGCTCCAGGATGCCGTGACCGCCATCGTAGAACAGCAAGGTGCCGGAGTGAGCGTAAAGCCAGAGCATGCCCAGCAAAAATCCAACATCCCCAATCCGCGTGGTGATAAACGCCTTCTTGGCCGCGGCGGCCGCGCTCGGCTTTTGGAACCAAAACCCGATCAGCAGATACGAAGCCAGCCCGACCAGCTCCCAACAAACAAACAGCAACAAGAGACTGTTCGAGATGACGATGCCCAGCATGGCGGCAGCGAAGAATCCCAAGAAGCAAAAGAAACGCCCAAAATGCTCGTCCTCCGCCATGTAGGCGGTGCTGTAGATGAAAATGAGCAAGCCGATGAAAGTCACGACCAGCAGCATGATCGCGGTCAGCGGATCCAAGACCCAGCCTAGCCGGACCGTGCTTTGGCCGAAGGCGAACCACTCGAAATCTTGGGTGGAGCGGGCGAGGCCGGTTTCCGCTCCGTGGTGCAAGGTCGCGGCCAAGGCGGCGCAGGAAAGCAACAAGGAAAGGCCCAGCGGCCCGATGGCCAGGGCGGCGGCCAGCCGCCGTTGCCCCGGCTTGAGCAGCGCGCTCAGACCGGCTCCGGCCAGCGGCAGCACCGGGATCAACCACAAATATTTGACAATAAAGTCCATCTCAGCCTTTGAGCGAGTCAAACTGCTCGGTTTGGATCGATTTGCGATGACGATAAATCGCGATCACGAGGGCCAGCCCGACGGCCGCCTCCGCCGCCGCGATGGCGATGGAAAAGAGGGCGAACATCACGCCGGTCAACGCCTGCGGATGGGGGCCATAGCGCCAGAACGCGATGAAATTCACATTGGCCGCATTGAGCATCAACTCCAGGCCGACCAGAACCAGGATGGCGTTGCGGCGCAGAATCGCGCCCGCGAAACCAACGCTGAAAAGACACGCGCTAAAAACCAGAAAGGCAAAAAGCGGAGGACTCATCGCGGACTTTCCTCCAATTGGGGTTTGCGCCGCGGCAATGATTGGTCCGCCGGGGGTGGAACCGGACGCGTCTCATCCAACGCGATAATGACCGCGCCGACAAGGGCGGCGGTGAGAAGCAGACCGGCCGTTTCCAGGGGCAGCGCGTAACGCGTCATTAATTGTCGTCCGATATCCGCCACGGGAGCCGTGGCGCTCGGCGGCGCCAAGCGCTTCAGGCTGGGACTCATGAGCACGGGCAGAACCAGGCAAGCCAGCAGCAAGCCGGTAATCGCCAATCCCGTCACCCAGCCTGGCGAAAAGGCGGAGGCGCGCCATGGGCCATCGGCGCCACGGGTCAGCAGCACCGTAAAAACAATCAAGATGGCGACCGCTCCGACATAGACGAGAACTTGTGCGAAACCGACAAACTCCGCGTTGAGGTCCAGGTAAATCAAGGCCAGTCCCGTGAACGCGGCGGCCGCGCTCAACGCGCAATGCACCAGGTTGCGCAACGCCATCGCGCCGATGGCGGCGGCGAGGGTCAGCGCGGCCAGGGGATAAAAGACGAGTTCAGAGGGCATAAGAATAATGGCGCGGCGGTTCGGGCCGGGTGACCAGAGCCCGGCCCAGCAAGACATAGGAAGGCGCGAGAATGACCGCGCCCATCAGCCAGCGGAGTTCCAGCGCGCCGGTGAACTGCCACACGCCGCTAAAATGCCAGAGAGCAGCGACCAGAAGATTGATCAACGCCAGAGGCACCAGGAATTTCCAGGCGAAATTGAGCAGTTGGTCCAGACGCAAGCGGGGCAAAGTGGCGCGGACCCAGATAAACAGGAAAATGAGCGAGCCGAATTTGGCCGCAAACCACATCCAGGAAGGCACCCATTCGAGAAATTTAAACGGCGCCTGCCAGCCGCCGAGAAAAAGCGTCACCGCCAGGCCCGTGACGGCGAAGAGGCCAAGGTATTCACCAAGGAAAAAAAGGGCGTACTTGAAACCGGAATATTCGGTCAGAAAACCGGCAATCAATTCGGATTCCCCTTCCGGCAAATCGAAGGGCGAGCGGTTGGATTCGGCTGTGGCCGCAATGAGAAAAAGGCCGAACCCCGCCAAACCCCAAGGCGTCAACACGTTCCACCGCGGAAGCCAGCCGCCGGCGTAACCGGCTTGCGCCTGGACGATGTCCGTCAGGGAAAGCGAGCCCGCCAGCATGAGGACAGGCACCGTCGCCAGGACGAGCGGCACCTCATAACTGATCATTTGCGCGATCGCCCGCATCGCTCCCAGCAGCGAATATTTGTTTTGGCTCGACCAGCCCGCCATGAACACCGCCAGTTCAGAAGCCGAACCGATGGCGAAGAAAAAGAGAATCCCCGCGTCCAGATCAATGGCATTCATGTTGCGCCCAAAGGGCAAGACCGCGAAGGAGAGCCAAATGGGGACGGTCAGGGCCAGTGGGGCAAGAAAGTGCAGAACCTTATCCGCGGAGAAAGGAACCAAGTCCTCTTTGATCAGCATTTTGAGACCGTCGGCCATCGGCTGGAGCAGCCCGCAAGGGCCCACGCGGTTGGGGCCGTACCGATTCTGCATGCGGCCGAGGATTTTGCGTTCCAGAATCGTGGTCAGAGCAAAGCAGGTGCCAAAAAGGGCCATGAGGGCGGCGATGATCAAGAGCATGGCCACCAGCGGACGCGCGCCGGCCGGCGCCATCGCCACCAAGCGATGTTGGAGAATAACAAACAGTTGATCGGCCGTGTAAGCCATACGCGCATGAGAATCCAATACGGCGGGTCTGATCGCTTCCCTTCTTTTGGGAAAAGGTGCGCAGAATTTGCGAAGTCAAGCCCAAGGACGTCCGCGAAGGATCTCAATACTCCAGGCGGAGGATTTACGCAACAGCGGCTTTTGCGGGAGGGGCGACGGCCAGCGCCCATTCATGAGAGGTTTTTGAGAGAGGGGCGTTTGCAGAGGACGAATCGCATGGCCGCCGCGCGCTGATTTTCAGCCATGACGGTTTGGAAGGTGGTGGTGGTGACTTGTTCTG
>Ga0182016_10004744_pt1 | contig 14908 bp, 10 predicted proteins | sample 712S2MmetaG_FD_120491 | JGI IMG/M metagenome (GOLD analysis project Ga0182016, IMG submission 120491) | Permafrost microbial communities from Stordalen Mire, Sweden - 712S2M metaG | ecosystem: Environmental > Terrestrial > Soil > Wetlands > Permafrost | place: Sweden: Stordalen | collected...
AAGCATTCCCGCCAGCAACCAAAAGGCCAGCTTCCGTTTGCGGGAAGGCCCGGAGGCAGGGGAAGAAAGAACCTCGGCCATAGCGTCCTCAATGATACCACCCTGCCTGCGGAACTCAAGCGAGGTTCGGGAAAACGGCGTTGACACAATGGGCGCGCGGACCCTAGGATGGCGCAAACAATGGAGCTTGAGTGGAGGCGGTTCATTCCGAAGCGGATTTTGCGTGAGTCAAATCAGGTCGGGACTGGTTTGTCAGTCCTGCGTCGGCAAACTCCGCCACGGCGATCCTTTAGAATATGAAAACAATGCCTGCTTTTCCCCGTGCGCGCCTTAATTGCCTGGCTTGGGCCATTCTTCTCGCCGTCTCGCTCGCCGGAACTTTTCCAGCCGCCGCGTCCGTTTGGACCAATGACAACAATGGCAGCGCCTCCGGCCAGTGGACGGACGCTCTGAATTGGTCCACGGGCATCCCGGATCGGGCGGCCGCGATTGCGGATTTTAGCCAGCTCAGCCTTTCCGGCAGCTCCACTATTTCAGTCGCTTCCCCCGAAACGGTGGGATCGCTGCTGTTCGCCAACACTGCCGGGACCAACGGATCGACTTTGGCGGTGGACGGCCCCAACGGCAATCTGCTCACGTTGAACAACGGAAGAAACGTCCCGACCCTCGTAGTCAGCAACGTGCAAGCCTTTGTGGGCGGGATCGTAGGCGTGAATGGCTTTGCGGTGAGCGGCAACGGCGCGCTGGCTATTTACGGTTCCGCTTATGGCAACAGCGTCAGCGGCCCGATTTATGTCAACGGCGGTCTGCTGGGCATGGTCACAGGCGAATCCTTTGCCGGTATTACCGGCAACATCATTGTGGCGGCGGGCGCCAGTTTTGCAGCCGACGCCAACTTTGATAACACCGTCGTGAGCAACAACTTTTTCCTCAGCGGCTCAGGCGGGACGCCCAGCGGTTATGCCAGCAATCCCACAGTCCCGGATGGAACCATTTACTGGAGCGAGCCGCTGCCCCTCGGCGCGCTGGATATTGGATATGACGCGGTCTTAAACGGCAATATTACGCTCAGCGGCGATACCACCATCAGCCACGGCTATAACAACGGCACCATCAACGGCCCGATCGGGGTCACCAACGCCGGACAGAATCTCGTTCTGGCCATCACCATCAGCAACCAATCGCCTCTGGCCGTCAATGGATCCATCAACCTTGGTCGCGGTTCATTGACCGTCAGCGGCGTTCCCGCGGCGGCTCCTGTCACTTTAAGCGGGTCAAATACTTTTACCGGTGGGACCTTCATCGTTGGGGGAACATTGCAATTGGGTCCTTCCGCCCCGTTTGCCCTGGATGCGGCCGGCGGCTTGACCATCACGGGCGGCGGCACTTTGGACCTTTTTGGCAATAACATGACCTTCCCGTTTTTATCCGGCGACTTTGGGATCATCACTGATACCAGCATCATCGGTAGCGGCACCAATACCATTCTCACGATCACGCAAACGAATGGGACTTTTTTTGGCGGGTCCATTAATGACGGCCCGGCCAATCCCTTGGCCCTGCTGCTCGATGGCAACGGTTCTTTGACCCTTGGCGGGACCAATGATTACAGCGGCCCCACGACCGTGTGCAGTGGCGAACTCTTGGGCGGTTCGGGCGGCAATTGCACCAACAGCGCCGTCGAAGTCGCCAATGGCGCGACCAACGGTTTTCAGGCCATCATCGCTTCCGCGCAATGGTCCTGTCTCAGCCTGACTTACGACACGGGGACAAACTACCTCCTGTTTAATTTCGGCAATTTGCCGGTCAATCCCAGCGGACCCGCGCCGATCTCGGTTACGAGCAATCTGACAATCAACGGGGTTTTGGATGTGCTGGTGACCAACGGTCTCTGGCTTGCGACCGGTGAATATCCGCTGCTCAACTACCAGGGTGTTCTTTCCGGCGTCCTGCCCACTACGCTGCTCTCCCTGCCCGCGGGCGTCGTCGGCACCTTGACGAATGATGCGGCGCATAATCTCCTCGCGCTCAATGTCACCCAAATTCCCACGATTGTTATTTCCACCCCGACCAATGGCGTGTGGACAAATAATGTCGGCGGCGACATTTCCGGTTTTTGGGGAGTGAGCAATAACTGGAGCAATAATGTGGTCGCTGGGGGCACCGGCGGCATGGCCGATTTCAGCCAGCTTGACATCACGGTCAATTCTGTGATCAGCAACGATGCCCCGCGGACCATCGGCACGCTGCGTTTGGCCGACCCCGCCACCAATGGAGTGACGGTGACGGTTGATGGCGGCCTCAGCAATCATCTCACCTTGGCGACCTCGATCGGTTCGCCGGTCATAGCAGTGAGCAACTTGCAAGCGTTTATCGGCGGCCTGTCCGGTGCGCAAGGCTTTACCATGCAAGGCAACGGCGCGCTGGCTATTTACGGCAACAAGGACGCCAACAGTCTCAAGGGGCCGATCGTTGTGCAAAGCGGCTTGCTGGCGTCCGTTGATGGCGCGAGCTTCCTTGGAATAACGGGCGCGATCACGGTGAATGCGGGCGCTAGCTTCTCGGCCAACGGCGGCTTGGACAATAGCATTTTGCCGAACAATTTTAATCTCAGCGGCGCGGGCGCCACTCCCTCCGGGTGGGTCGGCAATTCTTCCACGCCGGATGGAATCTATATGACGGAGCCGTCCTTTGGAGCGCTCGATTTGCTTGGGAACATCATCTTGGCTGGCGCGATCACGCTCAATAGCAACGCCGTTATCACGCACGGCTATGATCTCTCGATCATCAACGGCCCCATCGTCGCGGCGGGAGCGGGGCAAAACCTTCAACTGGTCACAACCGTGGACTCCCAGCCGGACCTGGTCGTCAACGGCAATATTAACCTTGGGTCGGGAACACTCGCAGTGAACGGCCAGAACGCTCAAGGTGTGGCTCTGAACGGAGTCAACAACTTTGCCGCCGCCGCGCTCAATAGCGGCATTTTGCATCTCGGCAGCATCAATGCGTTGGGCAATGCCAGTTTGACCGTGAATGGCGGCGTGCTGGACTTAAACACGCAGAGCATCACCATCGCTTCGCTTGCGGGCGCGGGCGGAGCGGTTATCACGGACAACGGGTCCTCCCTCACACCCGCGACCCTCACCGTCAATTATAATCCAACTCCCTGCGCGCCCCTGCCATCGAACGGCGGTTCCCTGGTGTTCATCCAACCCGCCGCGACCACCTTCCTGGGCGAGATCGACAACGGCCCGTCGGACGTGGTCGCTCTGGCTCTGCAAGGCTGCGGCGCCTTGATCCTCGGCGGGACGAACACTTATACCGGCCCCACGACCGTGGCCAACGGCGAGTTGGTGGGCCTGACGCCGGGCTCTTGCTCCAACAGCGTCGTAACGGTGTCCGATGGCGCCGCCAATGGCGTCCAGCTTGCCGCCCCTGGCGGCCAATGGGTTTGCGCCAGCCTCACTTACTTACTCGGTAACGAGAACCTCAATTTCAACTTCAATACCATCGCTCCCAGCACGCAGACAGCTCCGCTGCTGGTCAACGGAAATCTCTCCTTTGCCGGTAATGTGGCGGTTACTCTCACCATCGCGAACTTCAATTCGTGGGCGACGGGCACTTATCCACTGATTGCCTATAAGGGAACGCTTTTGGACATGCCGGCCTCAGTGACCTTCCAGGAAACCATCCCGCAAACGGGGACGCTTTCCGCCACTTTGCAGAACAATCCTTCGCAAGGAATCATTTACCTCAACGTTGTCAACACCAATACCACTCCCCCGCCCTTCACGAACACGGCTCCGACCATTGCGGCCGTTTCCACCAATTCCACCGATATCAGTTTGCAATTCCCCACCAGCGCGAATGGCACTTACGTTTTGGAGTCGGCCACGAATTTAAACCACGGGACGATTTGGACGCCTGTCAGCACCAATGCCGGAACGGGCGGCACGATCGCCATCAACCTCCTGGTGAATCGGTCCCAGCCGCAGCAGTACTTCCGCCTGTCCGTTTTAGGTGGAGCGACCAACCAACCGCCGCCAGACCTTTCCTCTAAAATTGTGGCGGTTTACCAGAGCGGCAGCCTTGATTTGCAAACCCCGACGGTGGCTGGCCATAACTACATATTGGAATCCACCACAGGCCTGGGAGGCACCAACGTCTGGGAGCCCTTGAGCACCAACGCCGGCACAGGCGCAACCATCACTCTCACTAACACGGTCAGCCACACCGAATTTTTCCGTATCCTCGTGCAATGATCCGCGCTTAAAGGCGCACGGGAATTGCGCGCCCGGCCAAGTATTGCTTGACGTCGCCCACGGTAAATTGCCCAAAGTGAAAGATGCTGGCGGCCAGGACCGCGTCGGCTTTTCCTTCCAGCAGCACGGCCGCCATGTGTTCCAGCGTGCCGGCCCCGCCGCTGGCGACAACCGGCACGCCCACCGCTTCGCTGACTCGCCGGGTGATTTCCACATCGAACCCGCTCTTGGTGCCATCGGCGTCGATGCTGTTTAGAACAATTTCGCCCGCGCCCAGTTCCACGGCTTTTCGGGCCCACTCGACCGCGTCCAAGCCGGTGGGCTTGCGTCCGCCATGCGAGAAGACTTCCCACCGTTCCGGGGCGGTTTTTTTCGCGTCGATGGAGACGACGATGCATTGGCTGCCAAATTTTTCCGCGCCCTGGCGAATGAGGTCCGGGGTGGCCAAGGCGGAAGAGTTGATGCTCGTTTTGTCCGCGCCGGCGCGCAGCAAGGCATGCATGTCGTCAACCGACTTGATGCCGCCGCCCACCGTCAGAGGCATAAAACATTGATCGGCGGCCCGCTCAATAACCTCGATCATCGTGGCGCGGCCGTGAGCGCTGGCGGTAATATCGAAGAAGACCATTTCATCCGCGCCTTGCTCATTGTAACGGAGGGCAAGGGCGACGGGGTCGCCCACATTGCGCAATTCTCCGGCCTCGGCTTTGCCGAATTGAACGCCGCGGGTAACTTGCCCGTCATGCACGTCCAGGCAGGGAATGACTCTTTTGGCCAGCATATCGGAAAATCAAACCACGGATTTCGCGGATGTCACGGATAAACAAAACGGGACGTGGTTAAGCCTTGCCGAATCGAGTTCAGAAGGCGGTAACAAACGCCTCGTTTCCCCGTCTCGCTTGCATCCTTACGAATGCGTTGCTTTTGCTGGCTTTTTGCCGCGCGCCGCTCGTTCGATGAATTCTGATTGGCTGCGCCGGGCCGGGGTGGTGTCGGCCGCGCGGCGATAGTGGCCTTCGGCATCGAGGAACCAAGCCTTGACGTTGTCGGCCAGGGGAATGGCGAGCAGCTCGCTCTTGATACGGTGGCGCAGGCGCGGGGCTTCAATGGGAAAAGCAGCCTCGATGCGCCGGAAAAAATTGCGCGGCATCCAATCCGCGCTGCCCAGCCAATATTCGGGCCGACCGGCGTTTTCAAAATAGAAGATGCGGCAGTGTTCCAGGAACCGGTCCACGATGCTGCGCACTGTGATGTTCTCGCTCAGGCCGGGGAGCTGGGGACGCAGACAGCAAATGCCGCGCACGACGAGATCAATTTTGACCCCTGCTTGCGAGGCTCGGTAGAGGGCTTCAATAATCTCGCCGTCCACCAGCGCGTTGACACGGACAATAATTCGCGCCCGCCGGCCGCGGCGCGCGTGGGTTGCTTCACGATCAATAAACTCCATCATCCGCCGATGCATGGAAAAGGGTGACAGCAGCAGCTTTTTTGTCGGCTGCGTGCGGCCCAGGCCGGTGATGACGTTGAAGGTGTTAGCCACGTCTTCGCCAAAGTCGGGCCGACAGGTCAGGAATCCGAGGTCCGTGTAAAGCCGGGCGGTGGTCGCGTTGTAGTTGCCAGTGCTGAGATGGACGTAACGAACAATGGCTTCCGCCTCCTTGCGCACCACCAGGCACATCTTGCAATGGATTTTGTATCCCACCAGGCCATAGACCACATGGACCCCAGCCTCCTCCAACCGGCGGCTCCATTGAATGTTGTTGGCCTCATCGAAACGGGCTCGCAACTCCACCACTGCCGTGACCTGCTTCTGGTTACGGGCCGCCTGCATGAGCGCCCCGACAATCCGCGTATCGCCGCCCGTGCGATAGAGCGTTTGTTTGATCGCCAGCACCGCAGGGTCGCGCGCGGCTTTTTCCAAAAACTCCACCACCGTATCAAAACTCTGGTACGGGTGATGGAGCAAAATATCGCGCCGCCGGATGGCGGCGAACAGATCAGGTTCGCCTGGACACAACCGCGCGACGGGAGCGGTGAAGGCGGGATCGCGCAAATGGCGGGAGTGGTCCCCTTCGTAGAGGGCCATGAGCCGCGCCGGATACATCGGACCGTCGATGAGATTTAAGTCGTCGGGCGTCAAGCGCAGCGTGCCGAGGAGGGCGTGGCGGATTTTGGCCGGGCAATCCTGATCGATCTCCAACCGGACCGCTTCGCCTTTGCGGCGGTTGTGCAGTTCATTCTCAATCGCCTTGAGCAAGCTGCCGCTGTCCTGTTCATCGAGGTAAAGCTCGCTATTGCGCGTCAGGCGAAAATGCCAATAGCCAAGGATCTTGGTCCCGGGAAAGAGATCTCCCAGAAAATGGCCGATCACTTCGCCCAAAAAGACATAATCCCGCTGCGTGCCTTCGCGTGGCAATTTGACCACCGCCGGCAGGACGCGAGGGGCTTGCACCACGGCCAAATGCCGGAGGAATTCCCCGTCGGTTTTCATCTTCAATTGCACGACGATATTGAGCGATTTGTTGAGCAATTGCGGGAAAGGATGCACCGGGTCAATGGCCAACGGAGTTAAAACCGGTCGGACTTGCCCGCGGTAAAAGTCCTCCAGCCAGCGGCGGTCGCTGTCGTCAAGCTGGGAGGGTTTCAGGAATCGGATGCCGTGACGTTCCAGTTCAGGGGCCAACTGTTCTCGCCAGCAGACATACTGGTCGTGAACCATCCGGCGGATGCGTTCCCGGACGGCCCGCAACGTTTCCGCCGGGGTCAGGCCATCCGGGCCGCGAGTGGTGACGCCGCTTTCCACTTGCTGCTTGAGGCCGGCCACGCGCACCTCGAAGAACTCGTCCAGATTGGAGCTGGTAATGCAAAAAAACTTGAGCCGTTCGAGGAGAGGTGTGGCGGGATTGAGCGCCTCCTCCATGACCCGTTGATTGAATTCCAACCAGCTTAATTCGCGATTGAGAAATCGCGACCGCCCGACGGTTGGTTCAGTTCCCTGCACGCGGCGATAGTAGCGTGGAGGCTGGCGCGGGGCGAGAGGCAAAGTGAAGTGCCGGCCGTCCGTTGCCAAGACCGGGGTCACGGGTTAGATTACGGCGCATGAAACCGATGGCTCTGGCCTTCGTGCTGGGAGGAACCCTGCGAGAAAGCCTTGTATTGCCCGACAAAACGTTCGGCGTCTCCATAAAACAGGGTGTTTTGATTTTTAGCGAGGCATCTTGATTAATAGTGATGGATCGGTTTCGCACCTAGCGATGATCGCATTGTATCGATCGAGCAACGCAGTCAATGTGATTTTGCACTCGGCGGCCTTAAATAGGCTTCGCTCATAAACATTCGCGGTCAAAAATTGCGCCGCGTCAAGAACATCAACGCGATCCGCTATCCCAGCGGATTCGAGCAGATATTCTGCAGGTTGGACGGATTTCGGCAGAGTTACAATTATGGGTCGCATTCCCGAGCCGAGGTTTTCAGCGCATTTCCTGGCGAGGGCCTCAGATGGGTGAGTTGTCACATGGATGCAAGTATTCTCGATCTCGTAATCTGCCTGCCGCGCAGTGGATTGATCCGCGACACTAAAGCCGTAGTGAGTGAATTTTCCTTCTCCAACTACGAACTCAAGCTTGGCACCGACAAGATGCTGAAGCATCGCACCGACATAATTTGCTCCTCCGCCCTCAGTTTGCAATTCTCCGGCTTGATCTAGAATATCCTCAATATTCGCTCGCAACGATTTTCCGGGATCAAAATGAAACCTCGTGCCCTTTGATGCGAAATGCCCGCGCACCTTGTCAATCCACCAAGCGAGCGCGGCGTCGAGGTCCAGCTTGTTTTTGCTGTGAAGCTCGTTTAGCGCCTCAACATATACCTTCATGAGACCAAGGCTTCCCCGGCTCGTTCGCCCGCCTTCCTCCGCCAATACTTTGGAGATTTGGTGCGCTTCGAGGATCTTTTGTACGGCGGCTTTACCAAGGCCAGCCACCTGTCCGCCTCCCTCAGTTCGGAGAGCTTCAGGGTTAAGCGGCAAACCCTTTTCCTTAGCAGTTTGTGTGACCACTAATCCGACGCAAAGTCCGCCTTGCCGAAGGAACTTCGGAAACACTTTGCACAAGGCGATAAGCCTATCGCTGGTTTCGCTCATGTGCCCGGTTTCGGCTTCCTGCCGTAGGTGATGGTTGAAGACTTTTCTGTGGGTTGGGGCATAGACTCGAATTGCTCGTGCCAAAGTGGATTCAGATAATTATCGGCCACCCATTTAACGGCAGGAACGCAAACCGCGTCGCCAAAGCCAAAAAGCGCCTGATTCAGGGGAGCGTTTATCTTGAAATCATCGGCTCCCATTAGGCGTGCGCACTCCCTCGGCGTCAGCAGTCGGGCTGCGAATTTGCCTTTGCCCGCAGCGAAGAGAATCTGCCGTCCGCTCCCACCTCTTGGAGTCCGTAGGCATCCGGCAATTCCGTCCGTCCGCAATTCTGCCATTGATTTTCCATAGCGGACGCGTCGAAAAACGGTGCCGTAGCGGATTGCTTTCCCGCTAATCATAACGTCGGCCTCCTTCCGGTGCTTTTCGCTCATTTGGTTAAGGAGATATTCGCAACGCTCTTTGTTCCACCAAAGTTTAGAATTTGGCGACAATTCTTCGAGAATATCAGGCAGGGAACGGGAACAGCGAGGAAGCGGAGGCAGACGGCGAATCTGCCAATTAACATCTGGGTTCCAAAGAATAAAATCTGCAAGCGCTGAGGGCCTTGTATCACTTTCATAAAAACTCGGAGTTTCGTTGAGACGGGGAACCGCCTTAGTTTTGACGCCGACAACGAAAAGCCGCTGCCGACTTTGAGGAACGAATCGAGCTGCGTCTATTATAAACGCGTCAACAGCATAGCCGAGGTCGTTTAGGGAAAGAAGCGCGTCCTTAAAATCATTTCCGTTGTTTGACGTTAGAAAGCCGGTGACATTTTCAAGAAGAACAATCGGCGGACGGCGTAGCGGCCCCATTGCATTGAGAATGTTAACAAATCCCCAAAACGCAGACGATTGGCTACCAGCGAGTCCCTTCCGCGCCCCAGCAAGTGACAGGTCATTGCAGGGAAAAGAAGCTGTGGCAAGCGCGACTGTAGGCACTTCCAAAGCTTGGATCAAATGAATGTCTTTAAGAACAAAATGAGCGTCATTGCCGAAGTGGTCGACGTACATGCGCCGCTTATCGTCTTCGATATCATTGGCAAACGTGACACGCCAACCGGCACTCTCCAAGCCTATGCGCATTAATCCGATTCCTGCAAAGAACTCGGCTACGGTTTTGTTTCGAGGGCCGCTTGCCATATTGTGCGACGATTCTTGAAGGGGCTTTGGCAAGTTGCAACTCTGAAATGACTCGTTGCGCGATCAAGGCAGGGAATTTTAGCGCATGACCCCAGATGCGGACCACTTTCAATCCTGTTTGGCGGAGCCGCCGATTTACCATGCAATCGCGATGCACGTTGCGGGCGATTTTCCTTTCCCCATATTCGCGGTTGGTCTGTGGCATTCGGCAATGCCGACCGCAGCCATGCCAAAAGCAACCACCAACAAAAATGGCCAACCTGGACTTCGGAAAAACAAAATCCGGTTTGCCGAATAGGGGCTGGCCGCGACGCCAGCCTATGATGCCGTGCTTGAGGAAAATTCCAATAATTGCTATTTGGTTGCTTCATTTCCAGAACCGAGGACACGGGCCATAATGGTCGAGCGCTTATTTCTAGAAAAGACGTGAGTCATGTTTCTATGTTATTCAGCTCAAGACTCTTGCAAATTTTCTTTATTTCATATCGTCAAGATAACCACCGATTGCGAAAGTCTCCAACGTTGTCCGTTGGACGGCGGCGGTTGGGTGCCCCAGTTTAAATTCAGTCTGCCACGACGATTCAAAGTTGGCAATCACTTGGAGGCCAGTCATATAAATCCAATCCTTGGGGTTTTCATGCCAACATTGCATTGAGAATTAAGGCGTGACCGTTGCCAAGACCGGGGTCACGGGTTAAATTGTGGCGCATGAAACCGCTGGCTCTGGCCTTCACCGCCGCCCTGGTTAGCTTGACGCAGCGCGCGCCTTGTCAAACCAATTTCTTCCATCGCTTGGTTTGTTCCAATGCCACCTACTTGGACGCCACCATCGAATCCGTCACGCCCGCGACCGTGACCATTTGGTGGTCCGGGGGAGGAGAGCGGATTTCCATCACCAATCTCCCACCAGAACTCCAGCGCCTCTACCACTACGACCCGCAGGCCGCGCAGGAGTACCTGGACGCCCAGGCGGCCAAGAAGGCGGCGCGCGACGAACGGGACAAGAAGGCGGCCGAGGCCTTGGCCGAAGCCAAGGAGACTTTTGGACCAGAGCGCACCGTGCGCGTCATCAGCATTATCAATGACTGGCACGTGCAAGTTCTGGTGGATGGAAAAGTTTTGGACGCTTACATCCGCAAACTGCCGCCTGCAGTGCCAGCCTCAATCCTGGAATATGCGCAAGCCAAGGCCGAGGCCGAGGGTTTTGAGAATGTCAGCACCAACGCCACGGCCACCCGGCAAACAACCGTCAGAAAAGCGGGTCGCCTGACGACGGAGACCGTCGATACCCACAAACCGACTGAGACGGCCAGCACCGCCATGCAAATGCGCCGCCATTTGGCGGACCTCGAACGTCATTTGGCTTCACGCACCACGGTTGTGGCCCGGCCTTCGGCTTTCATGCTGAGTGGAGGCATCCGGCAATGGGAATTTGTGGAGATGGCGGAAGAGAAGAAATAGGGGCGGTTTATTGGGCTTGCCTTTTTCCCGCCGCTTGAGGGACATTCAGGGTTTCAATGAATCTGGCACTTGCTTTTGCTTCCAACGCTCAACGCCACGCCGCGAAAACCGCTCTTTTTTGGGGAGAGTCGCGCATTTCTTACCACGATCTTTGGAAACAGTCGCTCTGGGTGGCTGGCCAACTGCAGGACGAATTTGGAGTGCGGCGGGGCGACCGGGTCGGCATCTGGTTGAGGAACTGCCCGGAATTTGTCCCGGCCCTTTTTGGCATTTTCGCGGCGGGCGCGGTGGCGGTGCCGATTAACTGCTTCCTAAAACCGGTTGAGGTCAGCTTCATTCTGGCCGACGCCGGCATAAAGCTTCTCGTGGTGGACGAATCCATGCAGGATGGTCTGGGGAAACTGGCAGGACCGCCCGGTCTCAGATTCCTGCGGGCTGCTTCCTTTGGCCGCCGGGAGAATCCCGGGCCGGAATCCAATCTGGATTTGAACGAAGGGGACCTGGCGGTGCTCATCTATACCTCGGGGACCACCGGCCATCCAAAGGGAGCCATGCTCTCCCACGGCAACCTGCTGGCCAATGTCCAGAGTTGCCGGGTCGCGCTCGAAGCCGTGGGGGAGGATCGTTTTGCCGTGGTCTTGCCCCTGTTTCATAGTTTTATGTTGACCGTTGGGATGTTGTTGCCGCTGCTGGTGGGCGGTTCGATGGTCTTGATTAAGACGCTCCATCCCCCCAAGAGCCTCCTGGCGGAAATGTTCCAGCATCAGGCCACTCTCTTGCCCGCTGTCCCGCAGTTTTTCCGGGCTCTGACACACGGGGTATTACCCGGACAATTGCCATTGCGCCTGTGCATCAGCGGCGGAGCTCCCTTGCCGGCCACCCTCCTGCGCGATTTTACCGCGCGCTTTTCCATACCTCTGCTGGAGGGGTACGGCTTGAGCGAAGCAAGTCCCGTGGTCACCTTCCAACCCATTCGCGGACCTTGGAAGGCGGGCTCCATTGGCCAACCACTGACCGATGTCGAAGTGACCATTCAGAACGACGCCGGGGAGATACTCTCGCCGGACAAGACCGGAGAAGTCTGCGTGCGCGGGGCGAATGTCATGCAAGGTTATTGGAACCAGCCAGAGGCCACGGCGGGGGCCTTGCGTGATGGCTGGCTTTTGACGGGAGATATTGGCCATGCCGATCGCGAGGGTTATTTCTACATCACGGATCGCAAGAAAGACATGCTCCTGGTCAACGGCATTAACGTTTATCCGCGCGAAATCGAGGAGGTACTTTATCACTACCCAGGGATCAAGGAGGCTGCGGTCATCGGGGTGCCGGACGCACGGCGGGGGGAACAGCCATTAGCCTTTATCGCCGCCGAGGACGGGGTGAAATTGGACGAAGAACTGGTGCTGGAATTTGCCCGGGAACAATTGGCGGACTACAAGGTGCCGCGCCGAGTGGTTTTCCTGACGGCGCTGCCCCACAACGCCACCGGCAAAATGCTGAAAACGGAACTGCGCAACATAGCCGCTAAAGGTGCCTGAAGGGTCGTTTTTTCCTCAATCCGGGCCTAAGTGGGGGCGTGGCATATCATGCTATTCCACAACGATTTGCGCCATAAATGGACTTTTACGAGTTGACGGTGGCAAGCTTTGACCCCTACACTGTGCAAACCTTGACAAGGCTGCTTGAAGCGTCGTGTCAAATTGATTTTATGGCTGAAGGATATTGTTTTAAATGCAAAGCAAAAAAGGAAATAGCCGAGGCCGTTGAGGAGACGATGAAAAATGGGCGGAAAGCTATCAAAGGGAAGTGTCCGACCTGCGGGGTGGTGATGTTCAAAATCCTTGGCGGCAGCAAAGCAACCGCCGCGGCGGCCGCAACCACGCCAACTCCGGCCGGCACGCCCAAGCCCACTAATCAGCCGAGCTAACTTCTATGGTGCAACAACTGGCCTATGTCATCATCACCCCTTACACCCTCCACAAGTCCCGGACGGGCGGGATTCTAGCGCGGCTGATCACTCGCACCGGGCTGGAATTAGTGGCCGCCCGCATGTTCGCGCCCAGCGTCGAACTGGTGCAACAATACTCGGACCTGATCATTTCCGCGGCCGATCCGCAAGACCGCCGGGTGCAGGAGTTGATTCGCGACTACATTCTGCGCAATCTCGCTCCGGATCCCAAGACCAAGCGTCGCCGGCGCGTGATGATGTTGTTGTTCCGCGGAGAAGAAGCGGTGCGCAAAATCCGCTCGGTCATTGGCAACATCGCGGCCGATCGCCGCGGAGGCGAAACCATTCGGGATACCTACGGGGACCTTGTCCTGGACGAGCACGAACAAGTGCGCTATTTCGAGCCGGCGGTGCTGGCATCCCCCATGCCGGAAGAAGCGGGCCTGAAACTCAAACTTTGGGCGCGTTATTCGGAGGCCGATGGCGGCGTGGTGAATGACACTCTGGCCTATCCGCCCGGCGAAGTCCCGCAACGGACCCTCGTGCTCATCAAACCGGACAATTTCCGCTTTGCCACCGGGCGCCCCGGCAATGTCATCGATTTCCTCTCCCGCACCGGTCTTTATATTGTGGGCATCAAGGTCCACCGCATGAGCGTGGCGGAAGCCGCGGAGTTTTACGGCCCGGTCCGCGAAGTGTTGCGCACCAAACTCAAGGATGTCGTTGCGTCCCGCGCCAAGAACGCGCTCGAAAAGGAATTTGGCTTCAAGTTGCCCGGCGGGGAAGAAAAGCAATTGGGAGACCTGCTTGGACCTTATTTTGGCGACAACCAGTTTGAGAACATTGTCAAATTCATGTCGGGCCGTTCTCCGTCCGATTGCGATCCAGCCTTGCTCACCCAACCCGGCACGGAGAAATGCATCGCCTTGATTTATGAAGGCGTCGAAGCCATCGGCAAAATCCGCGACGTCCTCGGCCCCACCGACCCCTCCAAGGCGCCGCCCGGTTCCATCCGGCGCGAGTTTGGATCGACCATCATGGTCAACGCCGCCCACGCCAGCGATTCCGTCGAGAACGCCCAACGCGAAATGAAGATCGTCAAAGTCGGGGAAAATAATTTCCGCGCCGTGGTGGAAGAATTTTACGGGAAGATTTGAGCGTCCGCGCGGCCCGTCAGCCGTGGGCGGGCCATTGTTTCTACAACGTCTGCTTGAGTTTTTGGCGCGCGCGTCTAAGCTGTGGGGATGAAGAACGATGTTTTGCCCGTGGAAATTCGCGGTCTGCTGCCGATGAACAGCGGCTGCGCGATTTTCGTCGGCAATGCGCGCAAAGTTTTCATCATCCAGGTCGAACCCAACATGGGCGTGGTCATCGGCATGTTCTTGAAAGACATGCACAAGGAACGTCCCCTGACCCATGATTTGGTAAACAATATTTTTAAAGGCCTGAACATCACCATCGAGCGGGTCATCATTACGGAACTTAGAAACGCCACCTACTACGCCCGACTCATCTTGCAGCAAGAAAATGAGCTGGGACGCAAAATTGTGGAAATTGACGCCCGGCCGAGTGATTGCCTGGCTCTGGCCACCGCGCAGAAGCGTCCCATTTACGTCTCCGCCGCGCTCTTTGAACAAGTCGAAGACATGAGCGCGACCCTGGAACGGATCAACGAGAACACCGGGGAATCCGAAGAGTCGGAGTAAAAACATTCTTCCCGCCCATGCCTCCTGCTGCTGTCAAGAACCCGGTGCTCCTTGTCTGCGGAGAGGACGAATTCGGGGTCAAACAGCGCGGGCGCGAGGTTTTCCAACAGTGGAGCCAGGAGATCGGCGGCTCGGACCATGAGGTTGTTGACGCTTATGTCAATAACAGCGGCGAAGCGCTGGCCGCCCTGGCCAAGTTGCGCGAG
>Ga0182016_10004748_pt1 | contig 14903 bp, 10 predicted proteins | sample 712S2MmetaG_FD_120491 | JGI IMG/M metagenome (GOLD analysis project Ga0182016, IMG submission 120491) | Permafrost microbial communities from Stordalen Mire, Sweden - 712S2M metaG | ecosystem: Environmental > Terrestrial > Soil > Wetlands > Permafrost | place: Sweden: Stordalen | collected...
CGCTGCAACGATCTCTATCCCGCCCACGCCGATTCCAGGATAGTTTCCGGTGCGCCGCTTACAGACGAAACCCTCAAATGCCAGGTCCGGCTCTTCAACACCAGCGACTATACGCATCCTCTGACCCCCGAACAGACCGCCAGACTAAAGGCAGTCTTTTCGACAGGAGTCTGCAACTACACCAAGCCAGGCGTTTCGCAGCAAAAAGTAGAAGGAACCTGGCACCGCTACTAATTTTTTAAGATACACGCGACTTCAAGTAGCTGTAAAGGAATCGGTTTCTCCAGGCGGGTTCGACGAACGCAAGGCTCAGACTGATTGCGAATGGGATTTCGGTAGTTTCGCGGAATAGTAGCGGCCAGTGAGCGATGGCATGTAAAGGATAAGAGTGGGCAGCAAAAGAGGCCGTTTGCCCGATCCCGTGGGCCGCAGTCCGGATTTCAGGCAGCCGCCGCAGTCAGTTCGTGTCCCCGGCACAGGCGGATCCAGAGCATGGCGTTATAAGTCAGGCAGGCCCATGTCAGTTCGATTCCCGCCTTCACTTTGCCACGCAGTGAGAACTTTCTCAACCCGATCTTTTCTTTGTTCCAGGCGTTGGGAAACTCCGCCACTTCTCCGCGCTGCCGATAAATGGCCTTTGCTTCTTCCGTTTCCATCTTCTACCCGCAACGCTACGGCCCTTCCCTTTTCCGGTCGCTCCGGACAACACTTCGGCTGATACTCACAACTGCTGCAATCGCTTCCCGCCGCACGATACCTGTGATAAGGATCGCCCCGCACTGTTTTCTGCTTGACGTATGTCAGCTGCTTTCCAGCCGGACATTGCAGCGTTTTGGTCTCCGGCCGCAGAATGAAAAACTGCGACGCAAAACGCTGATCGATACCACGTGATTTTACGGCGGCCGCCTGCCGCGCCGTCTGATCCCCGAGGCTGCCGATGAAGTCGATATCACGTTTCTTCATCATCCTGATCCTGATGTTGTTCCGCTGATGTTGTCCCGCATAGTGTAGCCGCCATCGGCCACTACCTGTTCCGGCTCACGCCCCATGTTCTGTTTCACCAGACCGATGGCCGGTTCCAGCGAATGCATATCGTTGGCGTCCGGCGTCAGTGCACAGACCAAAGCGATTGTGGCCGCGTCGCTTCATGATGCGCGCTTCCGGCTCGGTGGAGTGTTTGGGCGACAAGTGAATCGGGTATAGTCGCTGCCTGTGGCTATGACTACGTCAATGGAGTCCAGGTCTGCCAGGGGAATGTTCTTCTCGAACCTGGTTCCGGCTCTGCAGCCCCGGAACCCGGGTCGCTGGCGCTCACGGGACTCGGCATTGGATGTGCGGTCGCGATCCGCTTTCTGCGAGGCCGGAAGATTGTGGCGTAATCCCCGCCTAACTCATCTCTACCAGGGTTTGTCCAGGGTCCGTTAATTGGCAATATCGGAAGCCAGTTTGACATTAGCTCTTGTTGATGGAACACATCAACTGAAACAATGCGAATGCGGGCGGGTCGGTAAGGCTTGTACTCGCTTGTCCGACCAGGTGATTGGGGGGGGTAAAGGGTACTACCTGTCCGACTCCGAACAGAACTGTCCTATGGCCAGCCTCGCGCGCTCGAAGCTCGCCTCAAGTTCGGGCAGCAGAACGGCCGCAGCGGCCAGATCACCCGCACTGCCCAGCTGCTCCAGTTTCCGTGCCACCTCGCGCATTCCGTGGCCGCCCACATTGGCGGCTGCGCCCTTGATCGAATGTGCATGCAGGCGCGCTACTTCGGGATCGGCCAGACCTATGGCCTGTGCCAGTGCCGCGATCTGCCGTGGCATGTCCACCAGGAATTGTCCCAGGATGAGCTTGGCGAGGTCTTCGTCGCCCATGAGCCGCCCCACAAGTTCTCCGCGGTTAAACGATTCGGTTACGGTGGGTCGTTGTACGCTATCCCGCGCGGAATGATCCGTCACGATCTGCAAGCCAGCTTCCCCGGCCGCTTCCGGCGTCCCCTGGCAAACTTCCTCCAGGGCCTGCCGCAACAGGTCATAGGTGATCGGCTTCGCTATATATCCATCCATCCCGGCCGCCAGGCACCTCTCCTTATAGCCGTTGATTGCATGCGCAGTCATTGCAATCACTGGTATGTGAGCGCCTGTTTGTTTTTCCATTTCCCGTATCGCTGCGGTCGCTTCGAAACCGTCCATCCCCGGCATCTGGATGTCCATCAGGACCGCGTCAAATGATTTGGCCGCCAGCATCGGCGATACCTCCGCTCCGTCTTGCGCCACTTCGACGGTATGCCCGGCCATTTTCAGAATTCCGCAGGCGACAAGCTGATTCACCCTGTTATCTTCGGCCAGCAGGATGTGGAGACTGCGGCCAGCCCGGCTGATCTTTCGATGTTCGGTTCTGTCCCCGGCCTGGTCGTTGGATTTCACGCCCGCACCAGAATGTTTTCCTGCTGATATGGCGTCCGATACGGCCGTCCGCAGTTCGGAACGTCTTACCGGTTTGGTCAGATAGGCTGCCACTCCCAGCTCTCGCGCACGAGCGAGATCGCCCCGGGATTCACCCGACGTTAGCATCAGAACCACAGGCTGCGTTTCCCCATCCGGAACCTCTCGCAGCCGCTCCACCAGTCCAAAGCCGTCCATTTCCGGCATGTGCAGATCGGTCACCACGACATGGAACGGATTGCGTTGTTGCGATCGCGATCGGACCAGCTCCAGGGCCTGCCGCGCGCTGCCAGCCGTCTCCGGCAACATCCCGGAGCCGCGAAGTTGTTCCGCGAGAATCCGGCGGTTTGTCGCGTTGTCGTCGACCACCAGGACGGATACGCCTTGCAGCGAGACGCCGGGTGGAACGGATTCCCCGACTGTACCCCGAACGAATCCAACCCATGCCGTGAAATGGAACCGGCTTCCTCTGCCCGGCTCGCTCTCCACCCGGATACCACCCCCCATCGCTCTGGCAAGACGCTCCGAAATGGTCAGGCCAAGTCCCGTTCCCCCGAAATTACGCGTCGTGGACCCGTCAACCTGGGCAAAGGCTTCGAAAATCGCCTGATGCTTCTCGACGGGGATGCCGATGCCGGTATCCTGAACGACAAAGTGGAGGCACAGGCGATCGTCTTCCTCATTCTCCCCGCTCACTTCCACGATCACTTCGCCGGCAGCGGTGAACTTAATCGCATTGCCCAGCAGATTCAGCAGAACCTGGCGAATGCGCGTGCTGTCGCCGGTTACATGCGCGGGTACTTGCGTCTGGATGCCACCCGCCAGTTCCAGACCCTTCGCCTGGGCTGTAGAGGCCAGCGTGCCGATCGTTTCCTCTACCAGATCGCGAATATTGAAGCGCGTGGGATTGAGTTCCAGCCTGCCGGCTTCGATTTTCGAGAAATCGAGAATGTCGTTGATAACTGAGAGCATCAAATCGGCGGATAACCTGACGTTCTCCAGGTATTCCCTCTGCACGTGACTGAGATCGGTGCTGAGAGCCAGATCGGTCATTCCGATAACACCGTTCATAGGCGTCCGGATTTCGTGACTCATGTTGGCCAGAAATTCGCTCTTGGCGCGGCTGCCCGCCTCGGCCTTATCTTTCGACTGCCGCAGCGCAAGGTTCGAATCGACTAACTCGGCCGTTCTCGCGTTCACTTCTTTCTCCAGAGTGTCCCGGTGTCGCAGCAGATCCTCGTCCCGGCGCTCGATTTCCGACAGCATGACGTTAAACACATCGGTGAGTTGTCCCAGATCGTCGTCGGAAACCTTCACCGCCCGCGTTGAATACTTCTTTTCTTCAGAGACGATTTTCGCGGCGCGCCCCAGATGAGCGATGGGATCGAGAATCATGCCCTGCAGCCGGGAGGCCAGCGCGAAGGCAATGAGCCATGCCCCCATAAGGCTGGCGGCCAGAATGACCGCGAATCGCCGCAGCCGGGCGTCAAGCTGCGCCAGATCCGACTCCAGATACAACGTGCCGAGCTTAGCTCCGTCCAGCACAACGCTCTTGAACAAAATCAGCCGGTGTGGTTCAAACCACGCACCGTCGGCCCTCATTGCGGGCATGCGCGAGAGTGGCGCGGAGGCGCGCCGGTAGCCGGCAAGGGCGCTTCCGCTGGCCGTAAAAACTGTTGCTGCCACGATCTGGCGCTTTGCGCGCAGCGTGGAAAGAATCTCTTTCCCCGCTCGCGTGTCGCCAAAGCTGAGGACTGCGGTACTGTTGGCGCTCAGCATCTCGGCCATCACATCCAGATCGTTCCGCATGGCGTCCCGCGCCGCGAAGCGGTCGTATGCAAAAATTGCCCCGCAGGCGGACAGTAAAGCCACCGTAACGGCAGCCATGATCACCAGCCGGAGCTTATGCCGGACGCTCAGGTTCCGATATCGCCTGTATGTCTTTGCCGCTCTCATTTGCGATGTCTCGTTCACCTTTTGATTGCACGGGCCAGACTCAGCAATTTGGCGCTAATATGAAGTACGGCGCGATCCGCGGCCGCCGTATTGATTTCAAAGCGGACTTTGCCGCTTTCCATAACGAATCCGATAATCACGTTTTCAGCGGTTCCAGCGTCTCCTACCGTGAGTACGCCGATTCGCTTCGCGGTTGTAAGAATGGACAGGACGCGCTTACTAGCCGGGGAACTGACGAATAAGATATGGCACCCGTCGATCTGGTTGGCGCCCGAGATACGGAGTACGGCAATGGGCCGCCCACCGACCGCTTTCCCTGCAACCATACCGTCCAGAGCCCGTCCGAACGGGTCTTCGCCGAGAATACAGATTGAGAATGGTTCACCCGGGCCCCGGAACGCCTCCGCGGGCCATTCGACGAACCTGGCGAAGTTGTAGAGGAATGCTGCCTTCACCTGATATTCATCGAGATCCTGCCCCGGTGTTTCGGCGGCCATACAGGTTACCAGCGCCATGAGCACACCGAGGGCAGCGGCTAGAATCTCCACGTGATCTTACCGAGGATACTCCGCTGTACCTGCGTATAATCCACTGTTAATGCATCGATGAATTCCGCGTGGCGGGCCGTAAGAAGATTTTGTCCCGTTATGCTGACTTCAGCGGATTCGGCAATACGCCATCTTAGTTGTGTGTCGAGCCTGGTATAGCCGGGGATTTGGCCGGCGCTCAATTGTCCGACGAAGTATATTGACGTGTCCCAGTCCAAATTGGATCGCAGGCCGAGGGTTGAGCGAAATTGAATCCCGTGTTTTGGCGTATCGCCTGCAATATCCGCTGTGAGATCCGGTGGATTTGAAAGAATCGTCATATGGACGAGGCTGTAGCCAGGGCTCAGCCGCCAGCGGCTGGTTACATTCCAGGTAGCGAACACCTCCCCGCCATAAGTTGTGGCGCGTGCACCGTTCCCTTCGTATAACGGAATGACAAGATACGGAACGCCCGAAGTGTCCGCGGGGAATGCCGCTCCGGGGGCCAGGGTCTGGAGTTGGCGATAGTAACTGCGAAAGAGAGTCACGTCCAGAGACAGCCGTTTGGTGACCTGACTGCGATAGCCTGCCTCATAATCGAGTAGTTTCTCGGACTGGGTATCGGCGTTGCCAATAAGTGTCTCAACTCCGGAAAGCCCGCCTTGCAAAGGGATTACAGCCACGTCATATTCAAGATCCGTGTTTTGGCGGGACGGCTGGCGGATGGCTCGCGACGCCGATAGCCATATTGTCTGGCGCCCGGTTGGCGTCCAGACGAATTGTGCACCGGGCTCGTATTCAAACCCGGTATAGGCGTTATGCTCAAGCTTGGAGCCTATGGTGAGCCGCGCGGAATTGGCGAGTCTGATCTCGTCCTGGACAAAAGCGCTGTAAAGGCTGTCCGTCCGCCGCAGGGGGACAAACACATCGTTGTACCCCGAAGTCATCTTATCGTCTGTCACGCGATAACCCAACCCCCAGACAACGTCATTTCTTGAGTCGACGGAAAGGTGATGCTGGAAGTCGATGTTGAAAGTGTTTGTCTTTTCCAGCAGCTTCTGGTCCAGACGATTGACGTGGTCGTAATAGACGTTCAGGGACATTTCGGAGCCATTCTGCAGCGTGTGACTCCAGCGCGTTTGGAGATCGCCATTGCCGACCGCAATCGGATCGTTGAGTGACGCCCCAACAGGGGGGTCGCCTGAAAGCACTGTAGTAAGTGTCTGGCCCTCGCCCGTTTTGTACAAGTCGCCCTGAACCGTCACGGCGTCTCGCGGCGAAGGTTGTAAATCGGTCCGGAAGCCCCCGTTGAAAGCATGCCAGCCATCCGCTGCGGCGCCGCCAGCCGGGTTGATCGATGAATCGGTGTTGGAGTACGTGCCGAAAGCGCGCCAAGTCCCGGCGGCGCCGGCTTTTCCTCCATATTGAGCCAGGCTCCGGCTTTCCTGGGAGCCTGCTTCAGCGACAATGAGGCCGCCTTGCGTGGCCTTCGAACTAAGGGTAATGATGTTGATTACGCCATTCACCGCATTGGCGCCCCAGACCGTTCCGCCAGGGCCGCGAATGACTTCAATTCGATCGATGTCTTCGAGCGGCACATTGATCTGGTCCCAGTAAACGCCCGAGAAAGACGGTGAGTTTTGGGAACGCCCGTCAATCAGCACGAGTATTTTGTCCGCATACCGGTTGTTGAAGCCGCGAATGCTGATGGCCCAGGTATTGGCGTCGATCCGGGCTACGTTAACGCCCGGCGCCATGCGCAGCACGTCCGGAATATTGGTCGCGCCCGAACGACGAATATCTTCCTGGGTGATGACAAAGACGGCCGCCGCTGCTTGCGAGAGTTTTTGTTCTTTCCTGGAGACCGATGTAACGGTGATATCCATCAAATCTTCCAGGCTCGCCTGGGTCAGATCGACCGGAGCCGGAGTTTGAGCCTCGCCCGAAACGTTTTGAACAAGCCCTGACGAAAGCAGGAAGCCGGCGACGAACGTTATTGTTCTCGATGATCCCACGAAATTGTCTCGGACATAGTCGTAATCATGCATTTAGTGCCGCATCGCCCTCTTCTTCTCACCGGGTTTCCGGCACGCGCTCTCTGCGGGGTCTGACGCCTGTCCTCTTACGAGATCGCCCCCCAAATTACGTTCCCTCATGCCAGCATCGTCAGCGGGTTGAGTGGGTCTGTCCGGGGATCTGGGAAGAAGCCATTGTTCGGAAGTCCAATTACGGAAGTGGGAAGCTATTTCTCGCCGCACCGTTCACAGTAGAATTGACCCATGCATCGGCTGCGTGCGGTCTTATCTGAGGGGGTCGCCTTTGCCTTCATGTGCTTCGCGGCCGTGACGGCTTTTGAGATCGTTCCACTCGAAACTGTATCTGAGACATCTTCCAACGCCAGCATTGGTGATCTCAATGGCGATGGCCATCCTGATATCGTCCTGGTCAAAGGCCGGCACTGGCAACTTACAAGCAAGGTATTTTTAGGTGACGGAAAGGGCCACTTCGCTCTCGGCCCTCCCCTGCCGGGCAACGCCACAAAAAGCTATTCCGGTTCGCTCGCAGACATGACGAAGAGCGGGCATTTGGATATTGTTCTGAGCAATGACGCTCCCGATCCGAAACTGGTCTTAATCAACGACGGTATGGGCCATTTCACGGTTGGCGGCACCTACGGCGATCCGAAATGGCCAACACGGAATGCGGCAGTTGGAGATCTCAACGGCGATGGCTACCCCGATATCGCAGTCGCGAATCGCGGCACGACATCCTATGTTTGCTACAACGACGGAAAGCTGCATTTTAAGTGCGACCCGCTCCGCGATGCGCCGAGCGCGGCGAACATCTTAATCGCGGACATCGACGGCGACGGCTTAAACGATGTTGTATTCCCATGCCGCGATGACTGCCAGAGCCGCGTGTTCTTCAATCGGAATTTGGCGGGCGAGGGCCGGTCTTGGGGGCCTGCCAGGGCATCGATCCGCGCAATCGCAGTGGCCGATCTCAACGGCGACGGTCACCTCGACATCGCCGCTTGCCCGGAGAGGCTGGGCTGCTTTGTTTACTTCAATGACGGCAAAGGCAATTTCGGCTCCGGCATTCAGTTCCAGAAACCCGACGCGCTGCCGTACTCGATGATGTCCGCGGATCTAAATGGAGATGGCCGCCCGGATCTCATCGTCGGCTATGTCAATGCCCCTGGCGTAATTTATTACAACGACGGAACCGGCAGGAACTTCGACGCGCATCCGTTCGGCGATGGAAAAGGCGCAATCTATGGAATGGCCAGCGGCGATCTCGATGGAGACGGGCGACGCGATTTAGTGGTCGCGCGAAGCGACGCGCCTTCTTTTATCCTTTTCGACCGCGGGTCGAAATGAAAAGACCGGGGGATCTGGAAACTTCCATGCCGGGCAGACTCTTTCACGTGATCGAAGGGTCGCCTCGAGACTAAGCTGCGTCTGCATGGTCCGGCTATACGGAGTCCGAAAAACGGCGTTTCTGGAGGGTGGCCCGCGTGTCGCCCTTTTGATCAATGGCGCAGCGTTTACTAGACCGTAGTGCCCCTTTGGTCGCCGGCATTGCTGTGGATTTTCCCGCGCGCGGACCTTTGATAGGAATAGAATGCAGGCAGCGGAATGCTTTGGCGTGACATAAAGCGGCTATTTTCGGTCTGCAGACGCCGGTCTGATCGCGTGCTATTGAGCGTTGCAGCGCCCGTGATCCTCCTTGCAACCGTTTCGTGTGCGCATTCTATCCGTGTATCGCGAGGTGCGCTCGAATAGGTTGAGGCACAATGGCGACCACTTTATTCTCGTCTTCGGATCGTTTTCGACTCCCCAGGGAATCTCGACCGCCCTACCCTCCGATTCCCTCATCCCGAAAACGGCGGCAAGCCGGACACTCTGCTGTGGACAACGACGATCGCAACGGGCCAGCGTTTCCATGCGGTCCTGCGCGCGCCTGCCGGTGCGGAATATCTGGATCAATTCCTCGTCGAAGTTGGTTCCGGGATGTCCGGGTTCGATCGGATTTACTGGACACATCTGCGCAAGGCCCAGGAACCGCTTGCGATGTACGTCGGAGAGGTCGAAGTGAGGCCCGCTCTCAATCGCACCGCTCAGGGGCAGAAGGTGGTGGTTGAGACGCGCGATGATTTTCAGAATGCCCAGCGGGAACTGCGACGTTTATATCCGGACTTCGACGGAGCAATCATCAGCACGGCTCGTGCGCGAAGTTCTGCGCCGCTGCGTTAAAAGGGCGGGAACACCGCCTCGCAGTTTTGGCGGTCTCGACTCGATAACCACCAATATCGCTAGTGTAGTGTCCAACAAATAACCAGACAATTTTGGCAGTACCGATTATCCTGGGGCATGGGCATATCCTGTCAGCCTTCGGCCGTGGAACTGGAGAAGCTCCAGCAGTGGGTCGCGGCGCACGGCACGCCGCAGCAGGTGGCACTGCGATGTCGGATCGTTTTGGCAGCCGCTGTCGGGGAGTCCGATGTTGCAATTGCAGAGCAGCTTTCGGTGAACCGCAATACAGTCATTCTGTGGCGGAAGCGCTTTGGCGAGGAAGGATTGGACGGTCTCTGGGATATTGCTGCGGGCCGGGGACGAAAGCCCCTTTATAAAATAGATAAGATCGCCGCGATTGTGGACGCGACCCTGCAGACCAAACCGGCAGGGATGACGCACTGGAGCTGCCGAACCATGGCAGAGAACCAGGGAGTCAGTAAGTCCACCGTCAACAATATCTGGCGAGCCCACAAGCTGCAGCCGCACCGTACGAAGACGTTCAAGCTTTCGCGCGATCCGAAGTTTCTGGAGAAGATGACCGACGTGGTGGGTCTGTATCTGAATCCGCCGCAACAGGCAATGGTGCTTTGCGTCGACGAAAAGAGCCAGATTCAGGCGCTGGATCGCACGCAGCCGGGATTGCCCATAAAAAAAGGCCGTTGCGGCACTATGAACCACGATTACAAGCGCAATGGAACAACGACCTTGTTCGCCGCGATGGATACGTTACAGGGCAAGGTTGTCGGCGAATGCCATCAGAGGCACCGGCATCAGGAGTTTCTGAAATTCCTGCGCAGGATTGACCATGAGTTCCCCGGCAATGTGCCGTTACATCTGATCATGGACAACTACGGCACACACAAACACGAGAAAGTTCAGCAGTGGTTGAAACGTCATCCCCGGTTCGTGCCTCACTTCGTACCGACAAGTTCCAGTTGGTTGAATCTGGTTGAGAGATGGTTCAGTCACCTTGACAGCAAGGCTCTTCGCCGCGGCGTCTTTCTCAGCGTGGCCGATCTGCAGTTGTCCATTGACGCCTTTCTCCAAGCCTGGAACCGGAATCCCAAACCCTTCGTGTGGACCGCTACGGTAGAGTCCATCCAGGAAAAGCTCACGCGCTGCCAGCGGACACTGGAGCAGATCCAGCCCGGCTGCACGAGTCCCAAATCCAGAAAACGGAAAAAAGCGACTGTCTAGTTATTTCGTGGACACAAGACTAGCTTAGTTAGTTAGAGCGGACCTACTGGATCGTTTCGAGCGCACAACGAATATTGCCTGGGATTGTGGTGGCCGCCAGGACACCCCCCGCGGGCTGACCCAAAATTCTTTTCCGTCCGCTTTTCCGTCCCCTTCTTGTGAAGGGATCGAGTGGTTTTGTGTGGGTTCAAGCGGCAAGGAGACTCAATCGAGTCTCGGAGCTTAAACAGCTAAGTACTTTTGTTTGCTTTTGTTTTATTGGAGGCGCGGGTCGGGATCGAACCGACGAATAAGGGTTTTGCAGACCCTTGCCTTACCACTTGGCTACCGCGCCATTACTGGGGGGAGAGCCGGACTGCCGCTAGCAGCCACATTGCTCCTCTTTGGAACATAACGCGTCTGCTTGCTCGAAGTCAATTCCACCGGTCCTGGCGGCACCACCGGCAACAGCAGATATGAGTCCTTCTCCCGGTCATGGAAAACCGTCTGCGCTGCCTTCCGTAAGTCCTTTGCATCCGCGACGATACCGCCGGTATTGGGGTTGCGGTCAAACCTTGGAAAATTGCTGCTCGAAACCTCCAGCCGGATCCGGTGACCCGCCCGAAATACATTGCTGGTGACCCCCGCATCGATGGTCAGCTTATAAGCGGTGCCTGGCGTCATCAGCACCGGATTCTCCAGCGATTCCCGATAGCGCACCCGCAGAATGCCGTCCGTCAGGTTTCGCGCCGAGCCGTCCGGAAACACATCTACCAGCTTCGCCGTGAAATCCGTATCCATCGCGCTCGATGCCGCGTGGAGCACCAGCTTGATTGGCCCTGTGACTTCGGTATCCGCGACAAGCGGCGCGCTCGAATAAACCAACACGTCCTTGCGTTTTTCCACCGACCGCTGATCCTTCGGTCCCCACGGGAAAATGGCGGGATTGCAGCAAACCGCTCCGCCAGCCGTCGGCACCGGGTTCCGCGGGTCATAGACGAAAGTGTCCGGCTCGGAATGCTTCTCCGGCTTCGAGTCCAGCAAACTACCGCCACTGAGGTAAAACTTCGTTTCCCGCGCCCGCGCCAGAGGCCAGGAATCCTCATCCCGCCACTGGTCGATCCCCATCACAAAGAGCCGTACAGGATGCTTGACTTCGGGCTTTTCCTGCCCCTTGAGCCATCGGTCAAACCATGCGATTTGCTCGGGCCGCAGAGAGACCTGTGAATCCTTGCCAAAGTTCGCGCCAGGGAAGGTCGTATTAAAAACATGTGCCCAGGGACCAATCATGATGCGGTCCTCCGGGTTGTGCTTGCTCAAAATCGACCAGGCATCCAGATCGCTCTCGGCATAGTTGTCATACCAGCCGCCCACCGAATAGACAGGCACATGGATGTCTTTCAGATGCTCGCGAACGCTGGCGGCTTTCCAGAACTTGTCATAGGACGGATGGTTGGCTACGCTCGTCCAAACATCGAGGGGCTTACCCGCCACCTCAAGATCGGCAGACCGCTCCGGGAGCCAGAAAATATATCTGCGAAAATCGGGGGGCTGAAACCCGCGCGCGCGCATATTTTCCTCAAGCCACAGGAGGCGGTGACCAAGTTTCATCGCGCCGCCAGTCGAATAAAAGCGATCCCGATAGTCGTCATCCCCGGAAACATATGGGAAGATCGCCTTCAGATGAGGGTTGTGGGTGAGCGCGGCTTTCCATTGCGCAATCCCGAGGTACGACCCGCCATACATCCCCACGCCGCCGTCCGACCAGGTCTGCGCGGCGATCCAGTTCAGGGTGTCATCGCCGTCGTTGACTTCCTGATTCACCGGCTCGAAAACACCCCCGGATTTATAACGTCCCCGTACATCCTGCACCACGACGGCGTATCCGTGGTTCAGGAAGGACTGATAGTTCGGCGTAAGTGCATCGCCTTTGTCGTATGGCGTGCGCAGCAGAATCGTGGGGAAGCGTCCGCTAGCGGACGGCCGGAAGACATTTGCGCTCAAGCGCACGCCGTCGCGCATTGGAACCGCGACGTTGATCTGGAGGATGGAGCCGGACGCAGAACCGCAAAGTGTTGAGCAGAAGGCAGCGGCGGCTATGAGGTAACTTCGCACAGAACTTCCCAATACTGACGGGCGACCTGCTCCAGCCCGTGGCACTTCCGAAGGTGTTCCCGCGCCTCGCTTCCAACCGCACGAGCGACTCCCGGATATTCGGTCGCCAATACCATATGGTCGAACAATTCCGCGTTTTCAGCAATGCCCGGCTTCACCCGAAGCATTGCGGTTTCGGGAAATCCTGCATTTTCAGCGTTGTCCGTGCCGATCACGGGCTTCCCTATACCCATCAGACGGATGGCGATGCCGGAAGTTTCCCCGGCCGCCGGATAGCGCAGGTTCAGGGCGCAGTCCACCGACGCAGTGGCGATTTTCAGATCTTCATCGCTTAGATGGCCGATCCGGTGGATCGCCGGATGCACCGCATCCGTTTCCAATAGCCGGTTAAGATCGGGCGAAACCGCGTCGCCGGCAATCAGCAGCGCCGTCTTCGGCCGCACAGAATGCAGCTTTCGGAAGGCAGCAATACAAGCTGGCACGCGCTTGGTTTCCCGCAGGTAACCGAAGATTCCGAATACCGTCGCGGTGGGATCGATTCCGATCCTCTCGCGGAAGCCCAATGCTTCCGAATCACTAGTCTCACAACTCTCCGCTTCAAAGAAATGCGGAATCGTAAATATCCGCTCCGCCCCATGCGCCAGAGCCATCGCCGCAGCGCCCTGATTGTGTACGATTACAGCGGTTGAACGTTCGACAACCCGCCGCAGCATCGGAAAGTCAAAGTACCGGGAATCCACGGCCGCTTTCGCCCGCTCCCGCCAGAGTTCCTCCCCCAAGTCCCGGCACCACACACCGTAATTGTGGACCCACTCCATCATGTATTGTTCCCGCGAGAGCGTTCCCAGCATAAAGTGATGGAGCACGGCATCGTGCAGTACGACGACTCCAGGCGTCTTCAAAGCCAGCGCATAGATGCCTTCGTGCAGCCGGTTGTTGCCGAGGTGATAAAGATGAACATCCGAGTTCGGGGCATCGGCCTGTATCGTGCCGTAGTGCTGGAGAGCCTTTCGCAGCGTCTCCGCGTAATCGGCAACACCGCTTCGCGACCCCGGGGGCGGCGCGTGATATCCAACCGTCATGGCGTTGCTGCTGCCGGCTTTGGGCGACGGCCAAACAGCGCTGTACCTACCCGAACCCAAGTCGCGCCCTCCTCGATAGCAACTTCGAGATCGTTCGACATCCCCATCGAAAGCTCAGGAATCGAATACTTCGCCGCAAGCTCCCGCAAGCGGGCGAAATAAGGTCGCGACAGCTCGGCGTTCTCGGACCACGGCGGCACAGTCATCAGGCCGCGCAGCGTCAAATGCCGGCTGGCCCGCCAGGCTTCGACGATCCCCGACAGATCCGCTTCCGCTGCACCCGATTTCGACTCTTCCTCCGACAGCTTGACCTCGATCATCACATCCAGCGGCTTCGATTCCGCATCCAGACGAGCCGCCAGCTTCGCCGCATCAATCGAGTCGATAGACGAAAAGAGCTGCACAGCCTTCTTCGTCTTGTTGGACTGAAGATGCCCGATCAGATGGAACCGCGCCTCCGTTAAATCCGTCAGAAAAGGTGCCTTCCGCTCCATCTCCTGTACGTAGTTTTCTCCAAACTCGCGCAGGCCGAGCGCATAGGCCGAACGAATGGCTTCCGGTCCGAAAATCTTGGTTACTGCCAGCAAATGCACGGCATCGCGACGGCGTCCAGCGGCCACGCAGGCGCTTGTAATCCGCTCCTCGACCCGTGCGAGGCGCTCCTGAAGTGTTTTCGGCTCCAAAACCCGATCATAGTGCACCGCTTCAATCACAAAACTCTGTTACAAAATAAGTTCTTGCCTCGCCTTCCCATTCCGATGGACACTTAGAATTTACAAAGTGAGGATTTGAAAAAGTTGGAAAAGAACGGACGTAAAGGTTCCCTGGTTCTGGAACCGACCGAACGGTGGTCATCAGTAGATGCCGCCGAGCTCTTCGATGTAGCGAGCTGGGGCAAAGGATATTTTTCCGTCAGCGACGAGGGACATGTTCTCGTTCACCCGGAAAAAGAACCTGCGCGATCCATCGATCTGAAGAAGCTCATCGACACCCTGGTCCTGCGCGGCATCTCTCTTCCCATCCTGATCCGCTTTGCTGAAATCCTGAAGCATCGGCTCGGCGAACTCCATGACGCCTTCGATACGGCGATTCGTGAGCACAAGTACAACGGCAATTATTGCTGCGTTTATCCGATCAAGGTGAACCAGCAGCGCCAGGTCGTCGAAGAAGTTCTGGAATTCGGCAAGCCCTATAAGTTCGGCATGGAAGCGGGCTCCAAGCCCGAGTTGCTCGCTGTGATGGCCCTGGCCGACAACGACACCCCGATCATCTGCAACGGTTTCAAAGACGACGAATACATCGAAATGGCGA
>Ga0182016_10004749_pt1 | contig 14903 bp, 13 predicted proteins | sample 712S2MmetaG_FD_120491 | JGI IMG/M metagenome (GOLD analysis project Ga0182016, IMG submission 120491) | Permafrost microbial communities from Stordalen Mire, Sweden - 712S2M metaG | ecosystem: Environmental > Terrestrial > Soil > Wetlands > Permafrost | place: Sweden: Stordalen | collected...
CCGTGCGCAGCGCGAAGCGCTTGCTACCCTCTCGCACCGCAAAAACCCGCGCATTGTTCTTCTTACCCCTGGCCCGCACAACGAGACCTACTTCGAACACTCCTACATAGCTCGATACCTTGGATTTACTCTGGTCACCGGAGTGGACCTCACCGTGCGTGACCGGTCGGTCTACCTCAAGACAGTCGATGGGTTGGAGCGAGTCGACGTTATATTGCGCCGCGTGGATGATAGCTTCTGCGATCCTCTCGAATTGCGGAGCGATTCGCTGCTCGGTGTGCCCGGCCTGGTCGACGCCATCGTAGCTGGAAACGTCGTCGTCGCCAATGCATTGGGAAGCGGCTTGATTGAGACATCCGCGATCATGCCTTTTCTTCCCGGCCTATCCAAGCATCTGTTTGGCGAGAATCTGAGAATTCCATCCGTCGCGACCTGGTGGTGCGGCCAGCCGGACGCGCTCGACTGGGTGCTGAATCATCTCGATTCCGTGGTAGTAAAGCCGGCGTTTCCCTCACGCCGCATAGAGCCTGTATTCGGAGCCGAACTCGATCAAGCCGAAATGGGGAAGTTTGCTGAGACATTGCGGGCCCATCCGCATGAGTATGTGGCACAGGAGCAAGTCACTCTGTCCAACGCACCCGTCTGGGATAATGGACACCTTCATTCGCGCAGTGTCGTGCTGCGCGCTTACGCGCTCAACACAGGAAATGGATGGACGGCGATTCCGGGGGGATTGGTGCGGGTTGCCGAATCAGAAGGATCGGTCGTCTCCATGCAGCGGGGCGGACACAGCAAAGACGCCTGGGTACTCTGGGACGGCCCCGTCGATACATTCAGCCTATTGCGTCCTCGCAATGAGCCCGTTGCGTTGCGCCGCGAGATGCCAGGTGTGCCGAGCAGCGTAGCCGACAATGTGTTTTGGTTGGGAAGGTATGTCGAGCGCACGGAGAATACGGCTCGAATCGTGCGCTGTTTAAGCTCCCGTGTTCGGCGGGCCAACGAGGCGGAGCTAGCCTGCCTGATCAGACTGCACGGTTGCCTGGAGTCGAGGCAAAGCAAGTTGCCGAAGGCTAAGAACAAACGGCCTACTTCGCTAGAGTTTGAACGGGAATTGATCTCGATCGTTACCGATCCAAAGCGGTCTGAAAGCCTGGCCTCCACTCTGGCAGAGCTATCTCGCGTCGGCGGCACGGTTCGTGAGCGATTGTCTGCCGATATGACGCTTCTCATCGGTCAGTTGCGGGATTCAGTCGAAGTTGGGCGAGAAAAAGAGTTTCTCGAGTATCCGGTACTCCTGACCCTCTGGCTGGAATTGCTCTCCGCATTTTCCGGGCTTGAGCGCGAGAACATTTGTCGTGGCATAGGCTGGTTGTTTCTCAGCATAGGCCGGCGTCTCGAGCGCGCAATCTATCTAACCAGGCAATTGCGCGAGATCACCAGGCCGCTCACCGAGCAGGACTGGCCGCTTCTGGAGTGTTTGCTTGAAGTCAGCGACAGTTCCATGGCTTACAGGAGCCGGTACTACACTACACTGCAGCCGTTGGCGGTCCTGGATGTGCTCATGGCCGATGAGACCAATCCCCGGTCGTTGGACTTTCAACTAGCCCACCTCGGCGATCTCTACGAAAGGCTGCCGCGGCATTTGCCGAATGATTTGCAAATGGTACGCGATGCTTTGGCCGAGTTGCGTGGGTTCGATCTGCGCAAGATAAAGTACCCGTTGCAAGGAGCTTCGAGGGCCGCAAATAGTACCGATGGCCCTGCTCAGCTTGAGCGCTACCTCAGAAGGCTGGAGAGATTGCTGCCTTCCTGGTCAAATAACCTGTCAAGCAGATACTTCAGCCACGCTCGCACGTTGCCGGTCACCATGGGCCTATGATCTATAAAATTGTCCATCGAACCACGTACAAATACAAATATCCTGTCTCGGTCGGGAACCATGTCGCGTGTCTCAAGCCGCGTTCTCTTCTCCAGCACCGGTTGGCAAAGTGCGAACTGCACATCCAGCCAACCCCGGCTGCAATCACCGAGAGAGTGGATTACTTTGGAAACATTCTCTACTTTTTCACCGTCCGCGAGCCGCATACAGAATTGGTAGTGGAAGCGCGAAGCGAAGTTGTTATGCAGGATATTGCGACTCCATTGCCACACACGGATCTCTCCTGGGAAGAAACAGTTCGATCACTGCCCGAGGATCATAGCCCAGAAGGACTTGGAGCCTACCAATTCAGATTTGAATCGCCGCGCATTCCGTTACGTGCAGACTTTGCAGAGTATGCGCTCAAGTCGTTTACTCGCAGACGGCCGCTGCGCGAGGGCCTTCTGGATCTCACAGACCGCATCCACAGAGACTTTCGGTTCGATTCTGGAGTAACCACTGTTCGCACAACTACCGAAGAGGTCTTTCGCAAGCGAAGGGGGGTATGCCAGGATTTTGCGCACTTGCAAATCGCGTGCCTGCGTTCCCTGAATCTGTCGGCACGGTATGTCAGTGGATACCTCCGAACCTATCCACCTCCCGGACAACCGAGGCTTGTGGGAGCGGATGCGTCCCATGCGTGGGTGTCCGTTTATTGTCCAGGGACCGGCTGGCTTGACCTCGATCCCACGAACAACCTGATTCCCTCAAATGGCCACGTGACGCTAGCCTGGGGACGAGACTACGGCGACGTGAGTCCTCTCCGCGGCTTGATTCTAGGAGGCGGGGTGCATGCCCTTACAGTTTCCGTTGATATGGAGCTGTTCGAATCCTGATGGCCGCAAGCACCAATACATGTATGTAGCGAAAATGAGCGGCGACGAATAGCAACGGGGATTTCTGCCAATCGGTGAGGATGCACTACCGGCACACGGCCGGGCTCGGATTTGCCGATCCTGCCAATTGTTTGCCTGATTCTGTCTGGATCCCAGATTCTGTGCACGCACGGGAGTCGCTTCGCAGTACGCTAATTGGGGAGGCGAAATTTGTGCTGACTTTGCGCCGCGCCCCGGAGAAGTTGTCGCTCAGGAGCATTGGTTCTCCAGCAGCTTCGCCAATACAGACCTGGATCTGCTTCTAAAGAAGCACGGCGTGCACAAACTGATCGTCATCGGCCTCATAGCGCACACCTGCGTGGAAGCAAATGTCAGATATGCCGCTGAGCTCGGCTATGTGGTCACGGTGGTAAAAGACGCGACGGCAGACTATTCGGAGGAAATGATGCATGCCGCTTTCGATATCAATTTGCCGAATTATGCGAACGCGATTGTGACCACAAGTGAAGTCCTCGAGTCGATCTCTTCCTTGTAAATGAGTTCGTCGAAGACACGGAGTGTGCACGATCTGTGAAAACGCGGATGGCTAATCAGCCACCCGATTCAATAAAACGCAAAGGAGGAAAAAGACATGGCAGATGCGACCTATGAAGTCCAAGCTAACGAAGGCGCCGAGGCGGGCGTCGCGAGAATTGACATGAAGCTCGAGGTCGTCATCATCCCCGTTTCGGATGTCGACCGCGCGAAGGAGTTATACAAGAGGATCGGATGGCGGCTCAACGCCGACCGCTCCACCGGCGAAGATTTCCGCTTGGTCCAGTTCACGCCGCCGGACTCCTGGTGCTCGGTCCGTTTCGGCAAGAACCTCACGTCGGCCGCTCCCTGTTCGGCCAAGGCATTCCTGATCGTTGCAGACATCGTGGCCGCCCGGGACCAGTTGGTCGCCGCCGGCGTCAAGGTCGGCGAGTTCTTCCACGACGGCCCGGAAGGCCGGGGCAGCGGATTGCATCCCGAGCGTCTTACCTACCGCTCGCGCGCCTTATTCAGTGATCCCGACGGCAACGGCTGGCAGCTGCAGGAGGTCACAGCCCGGCTCCCCGGGCGCGTCGAACCTGGCGCGACTTCCTTCGGCTCGGCAAGCGACCTGGCGGGCGCGCTTCGGCGGGCGGAGGCCGCTCTCGGCGAGCACGAGAAGCGCATTGGCCACCGCGACGCGAACCCTGGTGTTCTTCAAGCACATGATGGAAAAGCTGACCGATGAAGTCAGCGTCTTCGGCAACTTCCCAACCATGTTCACGGCAATCGGCCGCAGGGACGGCAATCTGTGCCTCTATGGCTCCCGCAGACGCCACGAGGCCTGGCTGCGTTTCGCCGACGCGGATGGAAACATTGTCGCCGACAATATCCACCCGAGCGCCTACCAAGATTACATCGGCGAATCCGTCGATCCGAACAGCTTTATGAAGGCGCCCTATTACAAGCCATTGGGATTCCCGGACGGCATCTATCGGGTTGGGCCAGCTGCCCGGTTGAATATGGCCAGGCAATGCGGCTCGCCGTTGGCAGTTGAGGCATTAAACGAGTTTCGCAGCGCACATAAAGAGATATCGCTGAGTTCATTTCATAATCACTACGCGCGCCTCATTGAGATCGTCTTTGCCATCGAGCGAATGGAGCAGATTCTCCAACAGCCCGAAATCCTCAGCAAGGACATTCGTGCGGAAGCCAAGGCGTACGAGCCTGAGGGCGTCGGTATCATTGAAGCGCCGCGCGGTACTCTGATTCACCATTACAAGGTTGATGGCAACGGCATGATGACCGGTGCAAATCTTATCGTGGCCACCGCGCATAACACTCTGGCGATGAATCGCGGCCTCAAGCAGGTCGCGGATGAGTACCTTTCCGGGCACGAGGTGACCGAGGGCGTGCTGAACCGGATGGAGGGCCTGATCCGCTCCTTCGACCCATGTTTGAATTGCGCAACGCACGCAGATGGGTCCATGGCTCTAACAGTCGATCTCACAGATCGGGAAGGAAACCTGAAACAACGCATCGCCAGGACACGCTAAATTTGCTGGTTCCTTCACGACTTAAGAGCTGAATCCAGATTTCGATCGATGGATGAATCTGCGGCCTTGGCGCTATCTGTCGGTGCACGAGTAGCATGGGTCGATCGACGCCTGGATAAGAGGCGTATCCGCCAGGCGCGCTCCCATGACCATCCAGCGTATGGCCTGCATGTTTTGAAATGTCGGAGTGCGCACATGAACTCTGGCGGGGTTTCTGGAGTTTTCCTTCCATGAAACGCTGTACACAACTTCTCCGCGCGGCGCTTCGACGCGGCTGATCGCCGTTCCGGTGGCGAAGACCACCTTCCTGTCTGCACCATGCCAGTCTCCCGGCGGCATCTTGGTCAGGGCCTGGCGAAGGATGCGGCAGCTCTCCATGATCTCAAGCGCCCGCACCAACAGGCGTGCTCGCACGTCACCAGCCGTCTCGACCGGCACGTTGAATTCGAAATCGGAATAGGCGGCGTAGGGAGCGGCGCGACGAAGATCCTGAGCAACGCCGGAGGCTCTTGCTGTTGGTCCTACTACTCCGCACGAGATCGCCTTTTCATGGGAAAGAACTCCGATGCCGGCGCAACGCGATCGCGCCGTTGTGCTGGTTGTAAATATTGGAATGATGGTCCGGACCATTTCGCGTTCCAGTTGCTCAACCGCGGTGAGGACTGCCTGCGGATCGGTGATGTCGCGATTGACTCCACCGATACAGTTCATTGAATAATTGACGCGATTTCCGGAGATAGCCTGGAGCACATCCATGACTTTCTCGCGTAGCGCAAAACAGCTCATGAACATGGTCTTGAAACCCATGAGTTTGGCAGCGATGCCGGCCCAGAGAACGTGTGAGTGCAGCCGCTCCAACTCCGCCATGACAACACGAATATAGAGTGCTCGCGGAGGCGGCGCCAGGCCGGTCAACTTTTCCATTGCCTGGCAGAGAGTGAGCGTGTGGATGTTGGAGCAGATGCCGCAGACACGCTCCATCAGCGCGATTACCTGGATGTAGTTGCGCGTTTCCGCGAGATGCTCAATGCCGCGAAAGTTGAAACCGATGTGCAGCTTGGCATCCGAAACTGTCTCGCCTTCACAGAACATGTCCAGCTTGTAGGGCTCTTCCAATGCGGGGTGGTAGGGTCCCATCGGGATTTTGTAACTCATTGGACCACCTCATGCAGATTCACTCCCAGCTTGTCCCCTGCGCGCAACAGAAGCGGCTCGTATTCGCGTCCCAGAAAGTCGACGGCGAAGCCTTCGTATACTTCACGTTCAATCCAATCCACGGCCTCGCAAAGATCGTAGATGCTCTCAATTGAAGTACCGGCAATTTGAAAAGGAAATCCGAGCAGCTCACCGTCGAGGTCCCAGTGGTACTCCAGGCGAAACCCCTGCCCTCCAGTTAATTCAACCGCGGTGATGGTCACAAAGCGGGCATGGACTGCGTTCATGATCGCTGCAACCTGCCGCACATTCCGCTCACAGGTAGCGAGCCAATGGACGCCACCCTCATCTACCCAGGTCTCCGTGGTTCCCAACATCTGCGGAATGCATTCGATCTTGGTCATTGTGAACCTCCCTCGGGAGGGCTGGCAGCCGCTATTGGCAGGGCTGCGGCTGATTTGGATGGGGACGCCTTACGCTTCATCGTGTAAACACGCTTCAACTCGCCAATGTTCAAGTACACGGGCGGGCATGCGCGGTCCTGGGTGAGCGCGTGCGCTTTGCATCCTTCTACGCATCGACCGCAAAACGTGCATTGGCCAGGGTCGTAGCTCCACGTGAATTCGTTCTTGGCGCTCGTAAAGGTAATAGCTCGCGCGGTACAGCGGAATCTGCAGATGGCGCATCCCGTGCAAAGTTCGGGATTGAAGCACACCAGCCCACGGTATCCCTCGCTGACGATGGGGCGCTCGGGAAATCGAAACGTCGTTGCGCCGCGTCTCAAGTTGCTCCACAGCATGGCAAGGATATTCATGATCGGAGCCTCATAAGCAACGTGGATGAAATGGCGAGAACCGCGAAGAGCAGGGTGCATTGCCAATAAAAGCGCGCAGTCGTGTCGACGGCCAATCGCGCGGTGGCGGCGGCAAGCACAGACAACAGCAAGACGACTCCACAGGAGCAGGCGATGAACAGCAGTGCATCGAGCCACCATTCAGGGAGATGGGGAACGGTCAGCGTGGCCACCAGGCCGGTCACTGCAACCCATTCGAGGCCGTGGGATAACTCCCACATTGCCAGTTCGGGCCCGGCGTATTCAATCATGGGACCGGAGTAGATTTCCTGTTCGGCATTGGGGAGCGAGAAGGGATTGATATGCAGCTTGGCGGGAAGGCAGACAAGAATTGCGATGACGCCAAGCCAGCGCAGAGGAGTAGATGGAAGTTGAGCAAGAGCCTCGAGACGGAACGTATGCTGTGCGGCAGCGATAGAGACGATTGCAAGAAGAAAGACGACGTTATAGGAGACGGTCAAAACAGCTTCACGCGCGGAACCGATCTCCGCGAAGATGGAGCGTGAGGAAAACCCCGCGGCAATAACGCAGATCGAAGGGACTTCGAGCAGCGCCAACAGCAAGATGAGGTCGCCCTGAAAGCCGCCGGATGTTGGCAGTATCGGGAGCAACCCAACAGCTCCTGCCGCTGCCGACACGGCAATCAGAGGCCACGTCTTCATCAAAAGGCCGCTCACTCCGCTGCGGGCGGGTGTGGTCTTGCCCAGCAGTTTGATGAAGTCGAAGAATGGTTGCATGAACGGGGGGCCGATTCGCTGTTGCATCAGGGCTACGGCCTTGCGTTCAATCCACAGGAAGAACCACGCCGCCGGCACAGCGAACAGAAGTCCGGGAAAGATGAGCATGCGGGCCAGTGCGACGGTCAGATTCATCGCTGCACCTCCACGGGATCAATCGCGCTTGCCACAGTATGCGCAGATCCCTCCGCGTTGCGATTCGCGAGTATCTGCGCAGCCTGTGCTACGCCAATCAAGATTGCGTCCGGGCGCGGAGGACAGCCTGGCACAAATACATCCACTGGAATATGGCGGTTGAGCGGGCCATCGAGCACACGGCTGTCAATGAACACATTCGTCGACGCGGGACAGGAGCCGATGGCCACTACGGCTTTGGGTGAGCCCACCTGCTCGTAGACCGTCTTGATCGCGTGCACCGAGTTGCGGGTTACAGGGCCGGTAATACAAAGGATGTCCGCATGGCGAGGACTGCCCTCAAGCCGCACCCCCAACTGCTCCGCGTCGTAGCGTGGAGTCAGGCTCGCCACCAATTCGATGTCGCACCCGTTGCAACTGCCCGAGTTCATGTGAAAGACCCAGGGGCTGCGGCGACGGCAATAGGATGTCAATCGACTCCATAGGTTCATCGGCCACCTCCCGACAGAATCTGGAATCCATGCGGCCACAATCCGGCAATCAGCAGCAATGCCACGAGCGCGATGATTGTCGTCTGTATCAGAAGCGGTTCATTCATTTTCTGAATTGGAGGTGATGCGGCTGGCGGCTTCGTTTCCGCATCCCAAGCCGGTCCCCACCAAACGCGCGTTAAAGCCAGCACATAGGCAATCAGCGCAAACACTGAGGAGAGAATGAATGCAGCCAACAGAACCGGGCTGATTTGGAATGCGGTCTCGTATAGCCTCCAGCGGCCAATGTATCCAAGCGTAGGCGGCACGCCCAACATCGCCAACATGCCGAAGAGGAAGCCGAAAGCGCTGACAGGATAGCGAATGGCCAAGCCATTGTGCCCACTCTCCAAAGCGCCATCTGCTTCGGGCCGACTGAGGCAAATGAACAGCAGCGCCTTGGCCAACGCGTGCGTGGAGGCCGCAATCATCGCGCCGTTCAAGAGCATCAGGCTTGACTCAAGTCCACGCACAGAATTCAAGAAAGGGATACCAAGGAACAAGAAGCCTACATCTTCAATCGTCGAAAGAACGAGCAGCCGTTTGAGACTCTTCTGGGCGAGCATCAGCAAGGATGCGAGAAGGGATGTGAGTGCGGCTAGCCAAAGCCAAAGGCTGCCGGGGAACATCGTGCTAAAAATGTCCGCTGAACTGCTCATGAATTCGCCGTAAGCAGCCATGTCGACGACTGCGATGATGAGGCCAATGACCAGGGATGGAAGTTTATCGGCCAGCGAGAGCAGCCAGAAGAGCATTGGCACAGCAGCCAGCTTGACGATAATTCCCGTGATGAGCAGCGCGCGCGCCCATGCCCAATTCCTGCCTCCAAAGTAGTTTGCGATATCGGCTTGGACTAGAACTTCGCTGCCCACGGCGCATAGTGCCGAAATAAGCACGACGGCAAGATATGTCAACCTGGCTGATCTTGAGCGTGCGGTGAGCCATACGAGGATCACCGTCAGCGTCGCGGCGGATTCCAGGAGGCCGAGTCGTATCCAAGGGTTGGGAACCATGAGACCACTGACCGAGAGTCCACCGGCGATCGACATCCAGAACCAGAGCGGGACCCTGTCCTTTGTAGCGCCGATCAAAGAGGCAAGAACCAATCCAGCCGCCGCTACTCCAATCGCCGCGATCAACAACGATGGGATGGGAATGTCAGCGCCCGTATAGGAGCCATCGGGAGCCGGTGCCATCCATCGAACGAAAGCGAAAACAAGCACAGCGAAGGCAATCAGAAGAATCGTTGCCCTGCGTTCCAGTACACCGATCGCCACGCTGAGCCAGCGCGAGAGCACTTGCAACCAGCCCCAGATTTCCAGGTAAACGCGATCCACATTGGACCAGCGGAAGAATGAACGCCAGTTCTGCTGGAAGATCTCGGAAAAGTCCCCGGCAGTGAGTCTTCCCTGGTCCGATAGAGGTTCTCCTCCAGTAAAGATCCCGCCGCCAACCGCAATCAGAGCCGGCCCTCCCGCGCCCATTGCGACGCTAGTCGCCGGCCGCGCAGCGCGTGCGAACGCGTAGATCGCGCCTCCCAAAACTAGTGAGACCAGAGCCAGCACCAGACCGCCAGTTGTTGAGAAACTTCCGGCGTCGGAGAACAGTCCGAACCACGTTACCCGGATGCCCTCTCCGAGCGAAAGCGCGTTCAGGATCGGATTGAACAAGTAGTTCACCGCCAACTGAGGCGCGATGCCGAGAACGATGCCGCCCACGGCCATGAGCGCCATTCCCCATTGCATCGTCGGCGGAGCTTCCTCGGCTTCTCTTGTCGCATCCGTCAATGGGCCGAGGAACACCGCGCCGGTGGCCTTTGCGCAAAGGAATACGGTGCCCAGGCTCACCGCCCAGGCAACCATGGCAGGAACCACCCACCCCGCCTGCAGCGCTGCCGCGTAGAGCATCCACTTGCTGACAAAGCCGCTCATCAGTGGGATGCCCATCATGCCGCCGACGCCAATCAGCCACAAAAGCGTGGTGCGCGGCATCCGCTGCACCAGCCCCCCGAGTTGGTTCATGTCGCGCGTACCAGCGGCGTGCTGCACCGCGCCTGCATTCAGGAACAGGCCGCCCTTGAAGAAACCGTGATTGAGGCAATGCAGCAGCCCGGCAGTGATGGCCAGCGGTGTCCCGATTCCAATGCCCATCATCATGTATCCGATCTGGCTCACGGTGGAGAAGGCCAGCATCCGCTTCAAGTCGGTTTGCACCATGGCATACATCACGCCCAACGTCATGGTGATTGTGCCGATCCAAACTAGAGTTGCACCCCAGGGCTGCGGCCACACGCCAAAACTGTGCATGCGCGCGGCCAGGTACACACCGGCCGTGACATAACAGGCCGCGTGCAGCAAGGCGCTCACGGGTGTGGGCGCCGCCATGGCCTCCGGAATCCACGTGTGTAATGGCACCTGCACCGACTTGCCCACAAGCGCGGCGAGCATCAGCAGAAAGACGCCGCCGGTGAAGCTATGCGCAACGGCTGGATCGGTCCATAGAGCGCTTCCCGTGCGGTGATAAAGGACGAGAATGGCCGCCAGCAAACCGTAGCCGGCAATGTGAGTCATCAACAGAACTTTACGCGCGCCTGCAACAGCTTCCCGATTGGTGTACCAAAACCCCACCAGGCTAAACGAACATAGCCCGATTGCTTCCCAGCACACGTAGAAGAAAAACAGGTTGGCGCTATAAACCAGGCCTATGAACCCGCCAATGAAGACCAGCATCGTGCAATAGAAGCGCGTCGCCGACTCGTCGTGCGCCATGTATCCGATGGAATAGAGCAGAACCAGTGCACCCAGAAACGACCCCATGAAAGCGAACAGCAAACTCAAGGCGTCCACATGAAGCACAAGCCTGAGTGGCCCATCCCACTGCAGAAGATTGAGTTCAACAGCTCGTCCTTCGCGAACCAGAGGCATAGTCCCGGCCACGGACAGCACTGCTGGAAGGCAAGTGAGCAGGGCCAGGATACCTTTCGTCCTGGCGGAGCAGACTCGCGCAACGAGAATCTGCAACAGCGCTCCAAGCATCAATGAGCACGGCGCAGCCACGAGAGGGGCCACGGTATTCATGCCGGTGATATAAACCTCGCCTCAAAAATGTGATGTGATGGCAGTCACAGCCAAGTTCTCTCAGAAATGGCGTAGGCTGTTTCGCCAGAATGGCTCTCTCCCAAAGAGGAGGTGGAAAAAATGAAATTCGATGGCCTCTGGTACACGCATTTCAACGCAGGAAAGGTGCAGGGCGACGGGATGGCAGTGCTGCGCGACGGAGAGATTCTGGGGGGCGATCCCGCCCACACGTACGTTGGTTCGTATACGACGGACGGGCCGGAGCTCTATTTGAATGTGCGTGTGAGTCCTTACGCCGGCCATGTTCCAGCCGACCTGGAACGGCCAATTGACTTTGTTCTGTGGGGTTCGGCGGACGGGGATTCTGCAAAGGTCGCCGGTTGCGCCAACCACCATCGGGAGTTGAAGGCCGTTGTTGAATTACATCGAGCGGCATAACTCCCACTTATTTTTTCTAACTGCGGCATCGAGCTATGCCATGTGCGCGCTCTCACGGTGGAAGTTTGAAGCTGGGCTTTGTCATGGGGCGGCATCGATCACCTGGTTCTTACTGGGTATTTGTTTTTCGTAATTCTTATGCGGACACGCTGAGGTGCATCCTGACCTCAACAGCGTGTCTTTTTTGTTTGAGCAACCCGTATCACAGCTAAAAGTGACCCGATGCACATTCAAATGCTGTGAGACAGTGTCATTGTTCCCGGCGGACAATCCGTATAAGAGGAGAGATGATGCAAAGTGTCCCAGCTGAGGTTCTGGACGCTCGCGAAAGAACGGTGATCGACCAGACGATTGCCAAGCATGAGGGCCACCCCGGCGCTTTGCTGGGAATTCTTGAAGCGGTTCAGTTCGCCAATGCGCATAAGTTTCTGTCCATGGAATCGTTGCGCTATATCTCGAACCGGACCGGGATTCCACCGGCCAGGGTCTACAGCGCCGCAACGTTTTATGCATTGTTCAATCTCGATCCGCAAGGCGACAACGTAATCTGCGTCTGCCGTGGGACAGCCTGCCACACCAGGGGCTCACGCGATCTATTGGCGAAGCTCTGCCTGGATCTCGGGGTCAGCGAACGTGACCTGAATGAGACCAGCAATGCCGATAAGCTTGCCATCACCACCCCTGACAGCAGATTTACCATTCGCACGGTTGCATGCTTCGGCCAGTGTGCCCTGGCGCCGGTGGTTGAAATAAATCACCATATCCTGAGCCATGTGAATGAGCGCACGCTGCAACGCGAAGTCAAAGCTCTTGCCCAAGGGAGGAAGTGATGCCCCGAATCCTGGATATTGGCGCGTTCAACACTGTGCGGGAATCCGGGCTTGCCAAGGTGCTGCCGGATGTTTCACGTATTACGGTCGGCATGGGAACCTGTGGCCAGGGAAACTGCGCGGAAGAGGTCTATCACGCATTGAACGAGGCCATCCAAGGCAGCGGACAAAATGTGCTTCTCACCGGCGTGGGGTGCTTTGGCTGCTGTTTCGAAGAACCACTGGTTAGCGTCCGCTCACCTGGGATGCCGCTGCTGCTGTTACGGCGCGTGCGCGCCAACGATGCCGCGCGCATTGTGGAGAGCTTATCCAGCATGGCGATGCCGCCCGATCTCATCTTCTGCAAAATCGAGGAATGGGATCATATAACGGCGCACCTGAAATTCGGCCAGGGTTATCCTGAGATTCTGCCCTGGAATGAAATCCCATTCTTCAAGGGACAGAAGAAGATTGTTCTGCGCAATTGCGGGTTGATCAATCCTGAAGACGTCGAGGAGTACATCGCCGTTGGCGGTTATCAGGCGCTCTATAAAGTCCTTATCGATGGGCGCGCTGAGACCGTGCTTGAGCAGATCAAGGCATCGCGTCTCCGTGGACGGGGCGGAGCCGGATTCCTGACAGGCAACAAGTGGGAATTTCTGGCCAAAGCGAAGTCAGACACAAAATACATTATCTGCAATGCCGACGAGGGCGATCCCGGCGCCTATATGAACCGCAATGAGATCGAAGGCGATCCCCATTCGCTGCTGGAGGGAATGATCATCGGCGGGTACGCAATGGGTGCAACCGAGGGCATCGTCTACGTGAGAGCAGAGTATCCACTCGCGGTTCATCGGCTGACAGTGGCTCTTGAACAAGCGCGCGAATATGGCCTGCTGGGCAACAACATTCTGGGCCGCGGATTCAACTTCAACATTGTACTCGTGCAGGGCGCGGGAGCCTTTGTTTGCGGTGAGGAGACAGCTTTGATCGCATCGCTCGAGGGCTTCGCCGGACGGCCTCGTCCCCGTCCGCCGTTTCCCGCGCAGAAGGGCTTGTGGGGCAGGCCAACCAACATCAACAACGTTGAAACCTGGTGCAACGTCGCGCCCATTGTGGCCCGCGGTCCGGCGTGGTTCGCTGAGACCGGCAGCGTGAAAAGCCCCGGAACCAAGGTCATTTCGCTGGTGGGAAAGATTCAGAACACCGGCCTTGTTGAGATGCCTTTGGGAACTCCGCTCAAGACTTTCATCTACGACACCGGTGAGGGTGCCCTGGCCGGTCGGCGCGTGAAGGCTGTTCAGACCGGCGGTCCCTCCGGAGGTTGCATCCCGGTTGAGATGCTTGACACTCCTGTGGACTACGAGAGCCTGGCACAGCTTGGTTCGATCATGGGCTCGGGCGGCATGGTTGTTTTGGACGAAGACAATTGCATGGTCGATGTGGCGCGCTACTTCGTCGAGTTCACACACTCCGAGTCCTGCGGAAAATGTGTGCCGTGCAGGGTGGGGCTCAACAAGTCTCTGAACATTCTCAACTCCATCACCACAGGCAACGGAAACATGGAGGACCTATTCGCGCTTGAAGAATTGGGACGGATGGTTCGCGAGTGTTCGCTCTGTGGGCTGGGCCAGTCAGCGCCCAATCCGGTTCTAACCACGATCCGACACTTTCGCGAGGAATACGAGGATCATATTCTGGCTAGGCGCTGCCGTTCTGGCGTGTGCCAGGAACTGGCGCTGTCTCCCTGCGAGAATAGTTGTCCGTTGCGGATGAATATTCCCCGTTTTCTCGAGCTTTACCAGGAGGGCCGCCTCGAAGATGCATTCGAGTCCGTCGTCATGGATAACCCGCTACCCGCTTCAACAGGGAGAGTATGCCAGCACCCATGCGAAAATCGCTGCCGCCGCCAGTCATTCGACGAGGTGGTGAACATGCGTGAGGTGCACCGCTACATCGCCGACTCAATCTATCAGTCGGAGAGGTTCGAGCCAATGGTGGAGCGCATTCTGGCCCGCAGGCTCGATCCAACAGGCCGCAAGATAGCGGTAGCCGGCTCCGGTCCCACCGGGCTTACCACCGCCTTCTACCTGACCATGCTTGGCCACGATGTTACCGTCTTTGAAGAACGCAGCGAGGCTGGAGGAATGCTGCGCTTCGCCATCCCCGAGTATCGCTTGCCCAAGTCTGTGCTGCGCCGTGAGCTCGATCTGATCCAGAGGATCGGCGTCAAGTTTGAATTCAATATCAAGGTTGGTTTTGACCTGCCGTTGAACGATCTGGCGAATCGATTCGATGCTATCTTCCTTTCTATAGGAACGTGGAAGGAGTCGTGGCTTTATCTTC
>Ga0182016_10004753_pt1 | contig 14900 bp, 11 predicted proteins | sample 712S2MmetaG_FD_120491 | JGI IMG/M metagenome (GOLD analysis project Ga0182016, IMG submission 120491) | Permafrost microbial communities from Stordalen Mire, Sweden - 712S2M metaG | ecosystem: Environmental > Terrestrial > Soil > Wetlands > Permafrost | place: Sweden: Stordalen | collected...
CTCGTAACGCTCCTTCAGGCCGCGCAGAATCGCGATCGTGTCTTCCACGTTCGGTTCGCCCACGTACACAATCTGGAATCGCCGTTCGAGCGCCGCATCCTTCTCAATGTACTTGCGGTATTCGTTGAGCGTGGTGGCGCCAATGGCGCGCAGTTCTCCGCGGGCCAGGGCGGGCTTGAGCATGTTGCTGGCGTCAATGGCGCCCTCGGCCGCGCCCGCCCCGACAAGCGTGTGCAGTTCGTCGATGAACAGAATGATCTGGCCGTTGGCTTCGTCAATTTCTTTGAGCACGGCCTTCAGGCGATCTTCAAACTCGCCGCGGTATTTTGCGCCGGCCAGCATGGAGCCGAGGTCGAGCGAGATGACGCGCTTGTCTTTGAGGCTCTCCGGCACGTCGCCTGAGACGATGCGTCGGGCGAGGCCTTCGACGATGGCAGTTTTGCCCACGCCGGGTTCGCCAATGAGGACGGGATTGTTCTTTGTGCGGCGGCTGAGGACCTGGATCACGCGGCGAATTTCTTCGTCGCGGCCGATGACGGGGTCGAGCTTGCCGCGGCGCGCGAGTTCAGTGAGATCTTTGGCGTATTTTTCGAGGGCCTGGAATTTGCCTTCCGGATTCTGGTCGGTCACGCGTTGCGATCCGCGGACGGACGTGAGCGCCTGCAGGATTGCCTCGTGCGTTGCGCCCAGCGCCACCAGTGCTTCGCGCGCCGGGTCGCTCTTCAGGCTGGCGATGCCCAGAAGCAGGTGCTCGGTCGAAACGTACTCGTCCTTGAAGTTCGCAGCCTCTTTGAACGCCTGGTCCAGCGCCTTGTTGAGGGCGGAGCTCAGGCCCGGCTGCGCGGCCGAACCGGAAACGCGAGGCAGTTTGTCCTCGATCCCGTGCAGATCGCTCTCCAGCCGCTCCGTAGGCACACCAATCTTCTCAAGCACCGAGGGAATTACGCCCTCGCGGTCCTCAAGCAGCGCCAGCAACAGGTGCACCGGCTGCATCTCGGGATTGCCGAGCTCCGCGGCGTGCTCCTGCGCCAGCTGAATCGCCTGCTGCGACTTCACCGTAAATTTGTCTCCGCGTATCGCCATGAATACCTCAGTGGTCAGTGGTCAGTGAACAGTGGTCAGTTAAGAACAAATGCACACCCACCATTTTTGATGTTAAGCACCTTGCGCTGCGAATTGCTTTTCAGTGTTTACGGATAAGGCCGGAGGGATCGTTTCTTCCCTCCGGCCCGTGGAAAACTGACCACTGTCCACTGTTCACTGCTCTTACGCAGCCACGTTGATCTTGATCTGCTTTGGCTGGGCCTCGGGCTTCTTGGCCAGCTCCAGCTTCAACACGCCTGCATTGTAGCTCGCCTGCACATGCTCGGTGTCCACCGTTGAAGGAAGCGTGAAGGCGCGGAAGAAGCTGCCGTAACGGCGCTCGATGCGATGGAAGTTCTCTTCCTTCTCCTCGCTCTCAAACTTGCGCTCGCCCTTCACGGTGAGCGTGTTGTTCTCGACGCTCACGTCAAGATCCTTCTGGTCGATGCCGGGCACTTCGAGCTTCAGCATCACTTTCTTCTCGTCCTCATACACATCGACGGCCGGCACAAAAGCAGCCGTCGTCAACGGGCTGTCGGTTTCGTTCATGTCGCGGAACAACGAGTTCACGCGATTCTGCAATGCTACGACTTCACGGAATGGGTCCCAACGAGTAATAGCCATGGAAATTGTCCTCCAGTGATGGATTCTTGATGGTCGGGCGGGCCGTTGGGCCAGCCACTCAACCAATCTGATGAAACTATAGCACATTTGATTCATAAAATATGAGTGTAAAACGCTAATATTTAGAAGAAGAAGTTATCTTATTATTTTTCAACAATATACTGCAACTTCAATAGTGGCTTCCCACCCTCAAGCAGGTGCGAAGCCGGGTGTGCTGAGCGCGGTGGACGCCCTCTGACCGGTTGCCAGTCGCGTGAGCGTGAGCACGGTAATGTCGTCGTCCTGGCCGAAGTCGACAGCGGCCTGCGTCGCCTGGTCCGCGTTGGGCCGCGACGAAAACAGTGCGTCGAGCCGCGCGAAACTGAAGATCTCTCCGCTCGGGCTGCGCGCTTCAAGGAGGCCGTCGGTATAAAGCGCGAAGTGGTCGCCCTCGCCCAGGTTGACGGTTGTCTCTTTGTACACAGCGTCAGCAACAACACCGAGTGGAAGCGCGCCGGGCAGGTCGAGCTCGTGCTGATTGAGGAAGGGCGCGGGGTGTCCGGCGCTGGCGATGGTGCAACGGCCATCGGGCGAAAGGCGCATTGCCAGGCAGGTGGTAAAGCCGAACTGCATGCGGCCGAATAAGCGTGTGTTGAGTTCAGAAAGCAGTTCGGCTGGATTGGGCGCAAACTTGGCAAGCGTGCGCGTTGCGCCGACGATCAGCGACACCGTCATGGCGGCCCTAAGGCCTTTGCCGCTGACGTCGCCAAGCAGAATCATCGTGGACCCCGCGCTCTCGCCCTCGAGGGGAATGATCTGGAAGAAGTCGCCGCCCACCTCCTGCGCCGGGCGATAGGCGCTGGTCACAGCGAAGCCCGGCAACTCCGGCAGCACATCTGGAATGAGAACCTGCTGAAGCTCGCGGGCGCTCTTGAACTCCTGTTCCAGTGCGCCCTGGCGGTGAATCGCATCGCGGACATAGCGGTAGGCAGCGTAGATGATTGCCAGCAGCAGCAGCGAGTTGGTGATCGTCTGTGGAATGAAGACGTTTCCGTTGATGGTAAACAGTGGTGCCGTCAACTTGTTCCCGATGGTCCAGTGGGTATAGCGGCTGCCTTGTTCAACCGCGATGCGGACCACGGAGAGCATTTCGGCGATGAAGGCTGCAATCGCAAGAAGCCATGTTGACAGGTCGAGCTTCTTGCGCAGCGCCATGCCCACCAGCAGTAACGGATAAGCCTCAAGCACCGTGAAGATCAAGGTGAGCGTGGCGTCTGCGATCTGCGCCCACATGGTGATGCGCGGATCGCTCCAGTCGTTCAGCGTGAGCAAGCCGTCAAGCGATGCGGAGACGATGCTGACAATGGCAATAATGCGCGTAAGTCGGTAGAGCCATCCGACCTCATTGAGCTTGAGGAGATAGAGGAGCAGGAACCAGAGACCAATATCCTGAATGGCCAGAACCGGCTGCAGCCAGCCAAGCGCAAAGTTGTAGGTAAAAGGAAGGCGCAGGCCTACAAGAAACGTGGAGGTTGGAGGCGCGGCGCAAAAGACCGCGAGCCACAGCAGTACGTTCTGCGAACGGTTGCGCAACCAGGCAAGCAGACCAAGCAACGCCACCAGGACATAGAGCGAAGTCAGTCCGAACGTATATTGGCGGCTGCGCAGCCATGAGTAGTCCGACTGCGCCTTGAGGGCCGTAATTGCACTGGGGCTGCCGATTACGGGCGCATAGTTGAGCCCGCCCAGCTGATCGGTGTCAAAGGAGTTCAGCGGCGCTTTCCACACGCGCAAAGCCAGTACACCGTCTCGGATCGGTCCCAGTCCAAATGTCTGCGGCGGCGGGGTCCACAGATACGATGAGTTGGGCGGCATGGTGCCGTAATGGCCTACCAGCTTGCCGTTCCAGTAAATCTCGTAGGCGTCGTCGATATGGCGGATGAGCATCGCGATGTCTGGCTCTGCGCCGGGCGATGTGGTCAGGTGGAGGTGCTTGCGGTACCAGCCATAGCCGGTGTAGGCGGGATGACCTTGGGCGCCCCAGGTCGCGTCCGGACTCAGCGCTTCCCATCCCTGCAGGCCGGTGGCGTCGGCCGTCTGGGGCAGGGCGAAGGACGCATCATCTCCCAGGTGGAACTGCCAGGGTCCGCCAAGCGGTGTCACGCCTTTGCCCAATCCATCGATGGCGAGCGCCGGGCTTTGGGCGGGTGCAGCTTGTGAGGGCGTGGCAGCGTGCAAAGCAAGAGGCGAGGCAGCGATGGCGAGAACAAGCCCTACAAGGTGCGGAAAACGGCGGGGAAGCCTTGGCATGTGAAGAGAATACTCGGTTGGTTCTGTTGAGGATAGAAGTTTTTTGGCGAGGTGCCGAACGCAATTGGGTGGCGCTTTGCGTGGGGTTCTCTGCGGCGGCCACTACAATAATCCGGATGGTCCTTTCCTCTCTTTTCCCCGCAACCATTGACTGGCACTTTGTCTGGCTGGTGGTGGCTGCGTTTCTGGCCGGAGTGCTCAACGCCATTGCGGGTGGCGGCTCATTCCTCTCGTTTCCTGCGCTGCTCGGTATGGGGATTCCGCCTGTGCAGGCGAACGCCACCAACACCGTCGCCATCTGGCCGGGGCAGCTAACTTCAGTTGCGGCCTACTGGGGCGATGTGCGGAAGAACATGCGCTCGGCGTGGCCGATGGGAGTGGCCGGACTGCTTGGCGGAACGGCGGGTGCGGTCGTGCTGCTGAATACGCCGCAGACGACCTTCCTGCACCTGGTGCCGTGGCTGCTGCTCGGCGCCGCCTCCATCTTTGCGGCCAGCGGACCGGTGACGCGCTGGCTTGAGCGGCGCAAGGGCAGGCTCGCGGGTCATGCGCAGCCCCGCCGCCTGCCACTTTTCTTTGCGACCATGGCGGTCAGCTTCTATGTGGGCTACTTTGGCGCGGGGGCGGGCTTCCTCTTCATGACACTCCTCGCCCTTTTCGGCTACACGGACATTCACGAGATCAACGCGCTCAAGGTGCTCACCAACCTGATGGCCAACGGCATCGCCTTTGTCATTTTCATCATCGACGGGCAAGTGGTGTGGCGGCTCTGCCTGGCTGCGATGGTTGCGGCCGCAGTCGGCGGATATAGCTCGGCGCGTTTCGCCAAGCTGGTTCCCCAAAAGGTGCTGCGCGGCATGGTCGTCGTCATCGGGCTCTCGATGGCGGCATGGTTCTTCTGGAGAAACGGATAAGAACAGGGAATAGGGATTAGAAAGCGCGGAACACCTGACCGAGGGCCTGACCACTGATCACTGTACCCTGTAAACTGTACTCATGAGCCACGAAGGCATTCGCTTTGCCACGAAGGAAGAGCAGGAGCGCGAGAACGCTGAGAACAAACCTCTGCCGCGCATTGCCATGACGCCGGAAAAGGTCCGCGTACTCCTTTCGGAGGGCAAAGGCCTTGAGATTGACTGGGCCGACGGCCACAAGAGTTCGTGGACCTTTGCGTGGCTGCGCGAAGCCTGTCCCTGCGCCACCTGCATCGATCAGCGCAAGCAGGAGGGCCGCAAGGCGGGGCAACCGAAGCCGAAGCCTGCTGCTGTGCTGCCTATGTATACGCCTCCCGCGAAGCCCAAAAGCGCGCAGCCCGTTGGCCGTTACGCTCTGCAGTTCAACTGGCAGGATGGCCACTCCGGTGGAATCTATTCATGGGAGTATCTGCGTCGCGCGTGCCAGTGCGGCGAGTGCACCTTTGACTCCGCCGAAACTGCCGGCACCCCGAACTGATTTCGGGCCCTTTAACCTTCCGAAAAGAACCGAATTTTGCGCGCGCATTCCCGTCGCGGGGGCGGAGCTTTGCGCAGCCTGCGCCTCGGCTCATAGAATTCAACCTTCCGGATCGGGACTAGAAAGGCAAGACACGAATGTTAATTTCAGAGTTTGACCGGCGTGGCTTTCTCAAGGGTGCAGCGGCTGCGGTGGCAGTCTGGCCCTTGCGTGCAGTTCAAGGACAAGCAGCCAAGACTCCGCGCGCGATTCCTTCGGTAGATCAGCTTGCGTGGCACGATCTTGAGATCGGGATGTTTGTCCACATTGCGCCCAATACCTGGCAGGACAAGGAAGGCGACGATCTCTCCACGCCGCTGAGCGCAATCGATCCTGACATTGATACCGACAACTGGGCTGAATGCGCCGCCAACCTGGGCGCACGATACATCGTGTTTGTGGCCAAGCACGAGGGCGGCTTCTGCATGTGGCAGACCCAGACCACCGAATATAGCATCCGCAACACGCCCTGGAAGGGCGGCAAGGGTGACGTGCTGGCCGACCTTGAGGCGTCCTGCAGGAAGCGCGGGTTGCGGCTGGGCGTTTATCTTTCGCCGCGCGACAGAAATTTTGGCGCTGGGCTGGGCGGCGTGTGCAAGGATGCCGCCACGCAGGCCAGATACAACGCGATGTACCGCGAGCAACTCACCGAAGTGCTCACGCGCTACGGCGAAATGGTGGAAGTGTGGTTCGATGGGTCGAGCGTGGTGCCGGCGCACGACCTGGTGAGCAAATACGCGGCGCATGCGGCCATCTTTCAGGGGCCGGACGCGACCATCCGCTGGGTGGGCACGGAGATGGGCTTTGCGCCTTACCCCTTGTGGAATGCGGAGTCGAAAGCCGACGCCACCAGCGGAACATCGACGTCGCTGCTGGGCGATCCCGACGGCGACGCGTGGGTGGGTGTTGAATGTGACGTTTCGATCCGCCGGCCGAACTGGTTCTGGAGCACGAAGAACGAAAAGAATCTGATGACGCTCGACCAGTTGATCGAGGTGTACTACCGATCCGTGGGACGAGGCGCGCAGTTGCTCTTGAATATTCCTCCGAACCGGCACGGGCACATGGCGGATGCGGACTTTTCGCGCGCCAAGGAATTCGGCGACGAGATCAGACGGCGATTCGGCAGGAGCGTGGCAGAAACCAAAGGGCAGGGCGAGCGAGTTGAGCTCAAGCTAGGCGTAGCCGAACGCGTGGACCATGTGATTCTTGAGGAAGATCTCCGCTACGGACAGCGCGTGCGCAGCTTTCGGCTTGAAGGGCAATCGGGCGGAAAGTGGAGCGAGCTCTACGCGGGCAGTTCCATTGGGCACAAGCGGATTGTGCCTGTTGCGGTGGGAGAGTTTGCCGCGCTGCGGCTGGTGGTCACCGAAAGTGTGGGTGAGGCGCGCATCCGGCGTCTGGCGGCGTTCCATGTGGGTGCGCCTGCTCCCGCAACCTGGAATGCAACGGCGACGTTGTGGGCTGACAACACCGTGGGGCATTGGGTTGAGGGCCGATTGGCCGTGGATTTAACGAGCAAGATGACTGAGGCCACGCAGTACCGGATCCGGCTGATTGCAGAGACGGGCGCGGTGACCGGCATCGGCGACCTGAAGCTCGAGCAGGATGGAGCCGACGTCACGCACCTGGTCCGCCGCGAGCCGGGCACACGCAATGTGCTCATTGTTTCAATGACCGGCGTGGGGCAGAAGGTGGTCTTGAGCGGGACCGTTGCTGGTGCTGAGAGCGGTACGATTCTGATGCAGAAGATGTGAGCGGCGCCCAAATCCGCGCAACCCGCTGCAGCTGCCTAGAGCCCGAGTGCATGCAGGTAGAAGACGGCGACGGAGGCGATAAGGCAATAGACGCCGAACCAATGCCAGCGGCCCGATTCGAGCCAGCTGCTCAGCCACTTGAGGGCGAGCAATCCGGCCAGGAAGGAGCACGCGGCTCCAACCAGGCTGAGCGCAAGCGATGCGTGCAGGTCGATCGGAGTGGCTGAGGCATGTGCGGACTTCACGAGCCGCATGGCCTCCACGGCCACCACGGGCGGCGTCAGCACCACGGCCATGGCAAAGCTGAAGCGCTCGGCGGTTTGCTTCTCTGCGCCCACGAGCATCCCGGCGGAGATGGTCGAGCCAGAGCGCGAGAAGCCGCGGAACGGCAGTGCGAGACCTTGGACTATGCCCATCCATCCTGCCTGTGGACTGGTCAGAGCTTCTTCAGGCGCGGAGTTGGAGCGTCCGGCAAAGTCTTCTTTGCGCTTTTCCAGCAATCCGGAAAGCAGGATCAGCAGCCCGGCGGCAGCCAGGGCGGGCGCAATCAGTTCCAGGTGGCTGAAGAGGTCTTCGATCTCTGCCTTCGGCGCGCCGCGGAACAGAGTGAGCTCAATGATTTTCTTGAGTACCTCGCCCACGATGCCTGTCAGCAGGGTCGCCCATACCAGGTTCACTGCGAAGGGCCTGAAGGCTTCGCGGCTCGAAAAATAAGCCTGTTTCCAAGTTTTCCAGAAGTAGACGATGACGGCAAACATGGTTCCGGTATGGAGCATCACCAGCAGCAGCGTCATCTGCGGCGCAGACGGGTCAAGGCCCATCAGCTTTTCTGCAACAACCACGTGTGCGGAACTGGAGACAGGCAACAGTTCGGCGAGGCCCTGGATAATGGCCAGGAGGATCACCTGGGGAAGTGTCATGAATTCAGTGTATCGGCCGGTAGGGCCGCACATTTTCGCCCAGTGAGACGGCATCTCCGGATTTGTCTTCTCGATTCATGTGTGTCCGGCATCCTATTGACTGGACCTAAATCTGGGGTATCAATGCGGAAGGAAGGTTTTTTCAAGCGATGAGAATTGGCTTTCTGGGTTTGGGAAAGATGGGCACCGAGATGGCGCTCCGCCTGGTTGCTGCCGGTCATGAGCTGGCAGTGTGGAACCGGTCAGAGGGGCGCACCAAGCCGCTCATTCGCGAAGGCGCGATTGCCGCGGCCACCCCGGCCGAGGCCGAACTGGGCGCGGACGCCGTGGTCACCATGCTCTTTGACGATGCGGCCGTCGAGGAAGTGCTTTTTGGTTCGAACGGCCTGCTTGACGCGCTTTCTCCCGGCGCGCTGCACATCTGCTGCAGCACCATCAGCGTGGCCTTAAGCGAGCGGCTGACCGCCGAACACGAAAAGCGGGGAATCGACTTTGTGGCCGCGCCGGTGTTCGGGCGGCCCAGCGTGGCCCACGAGGGCCGGTTGTGGATTGTGGCCGCCGGCAAGCCGAGCGCCGTTGAAAGGGCGCGTCCTGTGCTCGAGCCCATGTCGCGGGGCATTTCGGTTGTCGGCACTGAGCCGCGCCAGGCCCATGCGGTCAAGCTCGGCGGCAATTTCCTCATCTGCGCCATGATTCATGCGCTGGGCGAGTCGTTTGTCTACGCCGAGGGGCAGGGAATTGCACCGTCCACGTTTCTTGAGACGGTGAACAGCGCCCTGTTTCAGTCGCCGTTCTATGCGCTCTACGGCAAGGTGATGCTTGATCCGCCGGAGCAGGCCGGCGCCACGGTTGCCCTGGGAGCCAAGGATGTAGGCCTGCTACGCGAGGCCGCGGCCAGCCGCCACACGCGTTCGAGCCTTGCGGATACGCTTGCAGAGATCTTTGCCGAGGCACAGCGCGCAGGCATGGCCGATCAAGACTGGGCGGTGGGACAGTACCGCATGGCGCAGCGACGGGGTAAGGATTAGAGGCAACAATACAAAATCTTGACTAGGATAAAGCCATGGACTTGAAGGGAAAGATCGTCTTTATTACAGGTGCAAGCGCCGGCATTGGCGCGGCCACGGCTCTGGCCTTTGCGGCGGAGGGCGCGCGACTTCTGCTTACGGCCAGGCGCGCCGGCAAGCTGGCTGAAGTGGCGTCCAGGGCCCTTGAAGTGGGCGCGGAGGCAGTGCACTCCATCCACCTGGATGTGCGCAGCCGCATCTCCGTGCAACGGGTCATCGACGAATTGCCTGAGGAGTGGGCGGAGATTGAGGTGCTGGTGAACAACGCCGGTCTCAGCCGTGGGCTCGACAAGCTCTATACCGGCAAGATCGACGACTGGGAAGAGATGATCGACACCAACGTAAAGGGCCTGCTCTACGTGACACGTTCGGTGGTGCCTGGCATGGTGGTCCGGGGCCGGGGACACGTGGTGAACCTGGGCTCCACTGCGGGAGAGCTTGCCTACCCCAACGGAGCTGTCTACTGCGGCAGCAAGGCTGCTGTGCGGTTGATCAACGATGGGCTGCGCCAGGACCTGCTGGGAACATCCGTGCGAGTAACGTCAGTGGATCCGGGTATGGTTGAGACCGACTTCAGCCTGGTCCGCTTCAGTGGCGACAGCGAGCGGGCGGCCAAGGTCTACAAAGGTGTCACTCCGCTCAAGCCGGAAGACGTGGCCGAGACGATTGTCTGGGCCGTGAAGCGCCCCGCGCACGTCAACATTGCGCGTGTGGTTATGACGTCGGTGGATCAGGCCAATTCGTTGCTGTTCAATCGAGAGGGCTAGGTCGAAACGCCCTTGAGACGGCCTTAGCCCATTGCGCTCAGCTGGCCTTCAATCTGAGCCAGGGCAGCTTCCAGTGCCTGGCGGCGGACCGGGCTTGAGGTTTTTTGCGACAGAATGTTTTCGCGCTGCAGGTTGAGCGCCTGTTTCTGGCGTTCGTACACAGCGCGACGCTGTGCGGCCAAACGGCGCGCATCCTCTGTTTCAAAACCGCTGCCGGTTTCGACCTCCGGTTGCTTCACAGCTTTTGCCATCTGCTCCTCCATGGTTTACTTTCTTCATCAACGAGCCCTACCTTCATTCTACGAGGGTTTGCGGGGCGAGAGTCCCGCTCTTTGAAGAAGCTCGCCCATAATTAACGGAGGATCGGGAGATGCGCGCCTGGCAGATTGCGTCGTTCGGCATTGATTCCTTGGAGTTTGTTGAGAAACCGACACCCCAGCCCGGGCCCGGCGAGGTGCTTGTGGCCATGCACGCGATTTCATTGAATTATCGTGATTTGCTGGTCGTGAAGGGAAAATACAACCCCCGAATGAAGCTCCCCCGGATTCCCTGCTCTGACGGCGCGGGGGTGGTGGTGGATGTCGGCGAGGGAGTCACCTCGTGGAAGGCCGGCGATCGCGTGATGGGAATCTTCATGCAGAACTGGCAGGAGGGGAAGCTGACCGCGGCCAAGGCCAAAGGCGCCCTGGGCGGCGACGTAGACGGCATGCTGGCCGACCACGTGGTGCTCAAAGAGAGCGGCCTCGTTTCAATTCCGGCGCATCTGAGCTTTCAGGAGGCGGCCACCCTGCCTTGTGCGGCGGTCACGGCATGGAATGCGCTTGCGTCCGGCGATCTCGAGCCGGGGGCCACGGTTTTGGTTCAGGGCACGGGCGGCGTTTCCATCTTTGCGCTGCAGTTTGCCCGGCTGCGGGGACTGCGGGTGCTCGGTATCTCCTCCAGCGACCAGAAGTTGGAGCGCGCCAAGACGCTCGGGCTCGACGCCGGGCTGAACTACAAGATCGACACCGAGTGGGACCGCTGGGTGTTGGACCAGACAGACGGTGAAGGGGTTGACCTGGTCGTGGAAGTGGGTGGGGCGGGCACGCTGCCGCGCTCGCTCAAAGCCGTCAAGGTCGGAGGCACGATCGCCCAGATCGGAGTCCTTACCGAGGCCTCCGATCCGATTCCCATCCCTCTTATTTTGCATAAGGTTGTACGCATTCAGGGGATTTACGTGGGGTCCCGTGCGGACTTTCTCGATATGAACAGGGCGGTCTCGCTGGGAGAATTGAGGCCGGTGGGCGAGGAGTTCCACTGGGCCCAGACCGCAGAGGTCTTCGCACGGATGGAAGAGGCCAGCCACTTTGGCAAAATGGTTCTGTCGGTCGGCTAGAGCCTGTAAACCAACGAAATGACCGCTTCAAGGCAGAAAGCACGGCCTGCACCTGACCTGGGCTTTTCCTCGCGGCAAGGAATCCGCGCACGTCATCTGGACTGCTTCAGGGCAGGGGCGTTCCGCTCTGGTTGTAGCACGACTTGTTGGCAAACACCCGCTCAGTCCCGCGCGGATCGTTCTCGATGTGCGGCCTGCGCTCCTCGCTCAAGAGCCAGGAACGCGAAAAGCATCCCATCCGGAGTTTTGCTAGCTGAAGCCGAGAACCGGATGCGGAATATACGGCGCTTCAAGCGCGGCAATTTCCTCAGGCGACAGTGTGACAGCAAGCGCCGCGGCGGCGTCGGCCAGGTGGTGCGGCTTGGTAGCGCCCACAATCGGCGATGTGACGCCCGGCTTCGACAACAGCCACGCCAGCGCCAGTTGCGCCCGCGGAATGCCGCGCTGCTCAGAGAGCAGCCCAAGGGCATCGGCAACTTTTTTATCGGCTTCTTCTGTGCGCGCATACATTCCCTTGCCAAATACATCCGTCTCCAGGCGCTTCGTTGCTTCGCTGTTCCAGGGCCGAGTGAGTCGGCCGCGTGCGAGTGGGCTCCAGGGAATCACGGCTACCCCTTCCGAACGGCACAGCCCCATCATCTCCCGCTCTTCTTCCCGGTAGATCAGGTTGTAGTGGTTCTGCATCGAGACGAAGCGCGTCCAACCGTTGAGGCGCGCGATGTAGAGCGCCTTGGCGAACTGCCACGCGTACATCGACGAAGCGCCGATGTAGCGCACTTTGCCCGCCTTGACTACATCGTGCAGCGCCTCTAGAGTTTCTTCAATCGGCGTTTCATAATCCCAGCGATGGATCTGGTAAAGGTCCACGTAATCGGTCTGCAGGCGCTTCAGGCTCTCGTCCAACTCGTGCAGAATGGCCTTGCGTGAGAGGCCGCGCCCGTTGGGCTCGTCGCGCATCATGCCGTGCACTTTGGTGGCCAGAACCACGGCTTCGCGGCGCGTGTTGGCCTTGAAAAAGCGGCCCAGGATCACTTCGCTGTCGCCGCTCGAGTAGACGTTCGCTGTATCGAAAAAATTAATGCCGAGGTCGAGGGCCTGGCGAAGAAACGGCTGGCTCTCCTGTTCATTCAGAGTCCACGCGTGGCGACCGGGCTGGGGCTTTCCTGTGGCGGGCGCGCCGTAGCTCATGCAGCCAAGACAAAGGCGGGAAACTTTCAGGCCGGTGTTGCCGAGATTCACGTAATCCATGGTTGCTCCTTGCTCAAGTTTAGTGCCGGAGACAACTTTTGGCCTCCATCTGCGGTCTAAATGGGATATGCGGGGCAAGCGAGCGTTCGTCCCGGGAAGACGCCTGGGAATTGCACCTAAGTGTGAGAGCCGACAGCGGCGAGGGCGGTAAACTGGGGGGGGAAGGCGCGGGAAGCATTGATCGAGATTGAAACGGAACCAAGTAGTAGACGGCGGCGGCCCGGTACGGCCGCAGTTGCGTGCCTGCGTTTCGGCGCCCAAGCCCGTCTGGCCGGGCGGGTTCTGTCCATGGCCGCGATCCCCGTATTCATCCTCGTCACCGGTTGCGGCGGCGGTAACACCACCATGAGTTCTTCCAACGGCACCTTTTCCATTTTACCCGGCACTTCGACCATCGACACCAATTGCACCGGCTGCAACGCGACCAACTCCTCGGGAGCTGCCATTGAGCAGTTTTCCGCCGCGCTCACCGCCGGTGGCGCAGCCAGCGTCACCTGGAAGGTGAGCGGTGGAGACGCGAACAGCGGCCCCGGCACCATCTCTTCGAGCGGACAGTATGTGCCGCCCAGCTACCTTACCGCCGACCACGTTTCTGTCACTGTCACCGCGACGCTCGCTTCTGACACCAGCACAACCGCTAGCGCGGTGCTCACCGTAACGCCCGGCTTCCTGCAGCCGCTTACGCCTGAGAACGCCGCTGTCGCAGCTAACGGCACGCTGGCCATCACCGGCTACATTGCCGAAGCCGGTGGATCCCTCGGAATCGTGTATGGGCTCTCAAGCACGGCCAGCGGCTCAAGCGGTGGACAAGGCACGCTCACCTCCATGAGTTGCACGCGCAGCACCACCGCGTTTACTTACTGCAAGGTCACCTACACGGCGCCCGCAACCGTCTCCGCCACCAGCGACACCTATGTCGTGGCCAACGTCGGCAGCTCTTCCTCGCGGACGGCCAGCGAAATCCTGCTCAACACGGCCGGTGTCTCGAGCGATCCGGCGAGTCACGAAGCCGAGCTTGCGACGCCCATCGCGCTGGGTAGCTCGGGCGGAAACAACAATGCCTACGACACCTCGGGCAACCAGATTGTGGACTGTTGCGGCGGCACGCTCGGTTCGCTCATTCAGAACAGCAGCGGCACCCAGTACCTGCTCAGCAACAATCACGTGCTGGCGCGCAGTGACCAGGCCGCCACGGGTGAAACCATCGTGCAGCCCGGCCTTATTGACGACAACTGCACGCCCTACGGGCAAACCGGCGCAGCCATCACACCAGTAGGCACGCTTACCGCGTTTCTTCCCTTGAAGTCGGCCACCACCAACGCCGACGTTGCCATTGCGGCCGTCAACTCGGGAGCCGTCAACAAGAGCGGCAACATTCTCGAACTCGGCACGCTGCAGGCCAACGGCACACTGGCCGCCGCGCCGCCCGGAACCTCATCCACAGCCGGCAAGGGCGAAGCGGCAGCTCTCAACATGACGGTGGCCAAGAGCGGCCGGACTACGGGGTTGACTTGTGCAAACATTTCGGCCGTCAGCCTCGATGTGAGCGTCGGGTACTTTACTGACTGTGCCGAGACCAAGCCCTACCTGACGAAGGTATATACAAACCAGATTGCAATCACCGGCAACCAGTTCAGCGATGCGGGCGACTCCGGATCGCTAGTGGTTGACTCCGCGACCGCCGAGCCCTTGGGTTTGTTTTTTGCAGGTGGCGTGGACACCGGTGGCGTAAGCGAGGGCGTGGCCAACCCGGTGGCTGACGTATTAAATGAGTTGGCGGCGCAGGGCGGCGGACCTTACACCTTTGTGGGCACGACTGACCACGCGGTCAGTTGCCTCAACTACGGCAATGCCACAGCAACGGCGGCACAGGCGCGCGTGCTCACCAACAGCGAGACGGCGCGTACGCAGGCTGCGCTCAACCAGGCACGCATGCTGGTGAGCCCGTCGGCGGGCATCCTGGGCGTGTCCGTGGGCAAAAGCGGCGACTCGGCAGGCGAGGGCGCTGTCATCGTATACGTGGACGAGGCCGCCAACGTGAGCGTTCCGGCCGCAGTCAACGGTGTGCGTACCATGGTCATTCCCACCACGGCGCGCGCTGTTGCGCTCGGCTCCGCGCCGCAATCCTCATTTGAGATGTCTGCCATCCCGGGCCTGCAAGGCCCCGTGCTCAACCAGGCGGTTGCGGTCAAGCAGCAAACGGCGCAGGCCCTGATGCAGCAGAATCCGGCCTTCTTCGGAGTGGGCGTGGGCCAAAGCCTCGACAATCCCAAAGAGGC
>Ga0182016_10004755_pt1 | contig 14897 bp, 10 predicted proteins | sample 712S2MmetaG_FD_120491 | JGI IMG/M metagenome (GOLD analysis project Ga0182016, IMG submission 120491) | Permafrost microbial communities from Stordalen Mire, Sweden - 712S2M metaG | ecosystem: Environmental > Terrestrial > Soil > Wetlands > Permafrost | place: Sweden: Stordalen | collected...
CCAAGATGAATTGACAACGATAAAAGATTTTCCAAATTATAGTATTACAAAAGATGGAAAAATTTATAGTCATAAAAGAAAACGTTTTATAATTCCATCTCAATCAGATGGATATTATAGAACGATAATATCGAATGATGAAGGTAAAAAACACTATTTGATACATCGACTTGTTGCAGAAACTTTTATTCCAAATCCTGACAACAAATTTCAGGTAAATCATAAAAATAAAGATATTAAGAATAATAGAGTAGATAATCTTGAATGGGTGACAGATAAAGAAAATAAAATACATGCCGTTCAAACAAAATAATCAATTAAATATTAACTAGTACTAAATCATGATAGCAATATTATGACGGCATTGGGGAAACTCAATAGTATAGTAAAAATCTAATTAATATAAAGGACAATCAGCAACCAAGCTTCCAACCTAATAGGATTTTGGAAGAAGGCTCAGAGACTAGATGATCATGGGCTGATAAAAGTCAGCTTAAGGTATAGTCCATTCCCACCTGAGAAGGTGATTCAATGTAGTAATTGAATAACTAATGATCTCATGAGGAAATACATGAGGGAGGTTGGTATAAAAGCCAAGAAATATTTTTCAATATGCCCAAGGGCGTCAAGCGATGGGTATATACACATCAAATTACAGGGATAGATTGGATATTAGTTATATCTTATATCATCCACAAAGACCACTAATTTTAACAAGAACAAGTAAATTCATGTATGCAGACGTTTTACCATCAGGTGAGAACGTCGTTGTAGCAATTGCATGTTATACCGGGTAAAATGTTAGCCCATGTCATAGCCAAAACTATGGCAAGTCGGTGTGTGTTTTTAATTTCCTATAAAGAGAAATTAGCCGGCGACGTTATTAAATTGCGGGAAAATCCTGACTTAAAATTTAGCTACTAAACCATATAGTGGTGGCTTTGGGAAAAACTCAAAGGTAAAGTAAAAATGCTAAATATAGGGACAATCCGCAACCAAGCCTATAATAAAATAGGAAGGCTCAACGACTAAATAGTAACGGGCTTATAACTTTGTTAATGAAGTTTATGGCTCAAGATATAGTCTAGACCCATCAGTAATGATGATTAAATCAAGATATTTAATTAATCACACAACTATTAAGTATCGAAATTTAATGACCACGAAGTTCAATAGGAAATGATTGAATTAGGTCGGTATAATCGATAACCAAGAAGACAGTTTGGTCTTTAACAAATCATCTGTCGAAAGAGGTATGTTTAGATCAATGTCACTTAAAAAATATATATCAACAATTCAAAAGAACCAGTCTACAGCTCAAGATGATTTATTCATGAAACCAGATCCAACAAAGGTTACTGGCATGAGGCACGGTTCCTATGACAAAATTAATGAAAAAGGGTTTGCTCCAGAAGAAACTGTTGTAAACAACAATGATATTATTATTTGTAAAGTATCACCGATTCAACCCGTTTATTCAGACACTGAAAAGAAAGAACTTAAGATATACAAGGATAACTCTGAAGTATACAAAGGTTATGCAAGCGGTGTTGTTGACAGAGTATGGACAAATATATTTAACAATGAAGGTTATCAAATGATTAAAACACGTATTAGATCAGAAAGGATACCACGTATAGGCGACAAATACTGTTGCTATGACAAAGAAACCGATGTATTGACATCTCAGGGATGGGTTAAATTTAGTGATCTTACACGAGAACATAAAGTTGCATCCTTACATACTATCAATGGAAAGGATACATTGAAATATGTTACACCAACAGAAATTCAAGTATTTGATTTTAATGATAAAATGTATTGTGTTGATTCAAATCAAGTGAACTTGATGGTTACACCAAATCACAGAATGTATGTATCAACAAGAGAAGGAAACTACAAAATTGAAGAAGCAAAAAACATATACGGAAAAAGACGTTATTATAAGAAAAATATTAGTGCACACGAAATAGATTTTACTGATGCGCCAAAAGAACTTGTTATTGAAAATGGTAAGGTGACTAAATTCAGATTAAATGGTCTGAATTCAAATAAAGTAACCGACGAAGAAATAACTATCGAGAACTTCGATATCAAGAAACACAAAAATAATGTTGAAGTGCACAAACCAATTGATAAAGAAAATAAAACATCTATTGAAGAATTTAATGTTAATGATCATCTTAGCATAAAAGATTATTTAGATGTATCAATTGACGCTTGGTTAGAATTATTCGGTATATGGATCGCTGAGGGTTGTACCTTACGTGATTGGAGTGTAAGTATTGCAACACACAAACCGAGAGTTAAAGAAGCATTAGAAAAATGTTGTAAAGAAATGGGATTCAATATCCATAAACATAAAGACAATATAAATGATAGTATTAAAAACGCTTGGTGTCTTCCTGAAAAACGATTAGTACAATATATGTATCCCCTTAGTGTTGGAGCAGTTAATAAATCATTACCAAACTGGGTATGGTACCTTAGTCAAGAACAATGCCAATTATTAATCAAATCAATGTGTTTAGGTGATGGACATAAAATGAAAGGAACATGTACATACAGATATGATACATCATCCAAACAATTAGCAGATGATTTCCAAAAACTATGTTTACATGCTGGATGGTCTACTAATATAACATTAAAATATGAAGCAGGACATGAAAGTATAGTCAAAGCTGAAGGCAGAGAAGGAGAAATTATTAAATCAACAACTGACGCTTATAGAATGTCGATTATCACTGTACAAAACGAACCGTTAGTAAATAAGAATATTAAACCAGATGGAACGGATAGACTAGACAACTGGGTTGATTATAATGGTAAAGTTTATTGTTGTACTGTATCAGGTGAAGGTGTCGTATATGTTCGTCGTAATGGATATCCTGTATGGTCTGGAAACAGTAGACACGGCCAAAAAGGTACAATCGGAATTTTATTGAAATCATCTGATATGCCATTCACCAAGGATGGAATTCAACCAGACATTATACTGAATCCTAACGCTATACCTTCTCGTATGACTATTGCACAGTTGATCGAGTGTATTCTCGGTAAAGTTAGTGCAATTGAAGGTCACGATGCAGATGGTACACCATTCAATGATGTTGATCTCGAGGAAATCAAAGACAGATTAGAAAAACTCGGATATAATAGAAATGGTGTTGAATATTTATATAATGGTATGACTGGCCAAAAAATGAGAGTCATGATATTTATTGGTCCAACATATTATCAAAGACTTAAGCACTTGGTGGAAGATAAGATCCATTGCTTAAGTATGGACCATGAAGTTTTGACTGAAGATGGATGGAAATTTTATGATAAAATAACAATGAATGATAAAATAGCAACATTAAAAGATAAAAAACTGGTATATGAAAAACCGATACAACTTCTGTACTATCCAGATCATGCAGGGAAAATGTATCACATTGAGACACAACAAATTGATCTCAAAGTAACATCAAATCACCGAATGTGGGTGTCAAAAGTCAAAGGTCGTGATAAAAAATGGCAAGAATTTGATTTTGTTAAGGCAGATGAACTTATGGGAAAACATGTTAAATATCAAAAAGATGCTTTGTGGGAAGCATCTGATTATCAATTCATACTCCCCAAAGTGGAATGCGAGAATGGTGTTATATATGAAGATAAAAAAGTAGATATGAATGCCTGGTTACAATTCTTTGGTATATGGATAGCCGAAGGATGGACGTCAACGTCTGAAGATAAAAGATATCCTAATAGTAGATCTTATATAACAACAATTTGTCAATGCAAAGATAGAGTTCAAAAAGTTATAACAAAGGCAGTTACTGATCTTGGATATAATTATACACAATGTGATGATAAGTTTAGTATAGCAAACAAACAATTATATGTGTATATGAAAGATCTTAGTGTCGGTGCACCTAACAAAAAATTACCCGATTGGGTTTGGAAGTTAAGTTCGTCCCAATCTAGAACACTTTTGTATAACATGCAATTGGGCGATGGATCATTCCACAGAACAAGTTCGAGATATTACACATCATCCATCCAACTAGCTGACGATGTAATGAAATTAGCACTACATTGTGGATGGTCTGCTAATAAATGGCTACATTGTAAAGCAGGAAACGAAACTGAAATTAAAGGCAGAAAAATAATATCAAATTATGATATGTGGAGACTCGGTATTGTAGTATCTAAAAATACTCCAGAAGTTAATCATGGACATATTAAAACACAAAACGGACAAACTGAAACTATCATTGAAAGAAGTGCCGAACCTGTATTCTGTCTTCAAGTACCCTCTGAAGTATTTTATGTTAGACGAAACGGTAAAGCAGTTTGGACCGGAAATTCACGTTCAAGAGGACCACGTACAATCTTAACCAGGCAATGTCCAGAAGGTCCAAAGTAATTGTTTTACCAATTACAGGCCTTTGTATACATTGAAAAAATGTATGCAAGTCTGATTATGAAATAAAAACAGAATCATAATTAGGCAACATATTCAAATTGCGGGAAGTTCCCGAAAAATCGATTAATAAATGTAATTAATCAATTCAAGCTCTAAGTACTACCATGTTTTTAATAGAAACAATGGGAACCCGGTTAATTATCGGAAACAATAGTAACAAGCTTAGAGATAGGGATAATCCGCAACAAAGCTTTCGTATCCGACAAAAACAATGCTAACGGCCCAGAGCTGAAGGCTCCATTAGGATAAGGAAGAATGCTCAACGACTATATGGATGTGGGCTTGAGAGAAATGATAACTCTCGATGATAGCTTAAGATATAGTCTAGTCCCGGCAGAAATGTCGCCACAGGGTAATCCGATAGAGGATGAGCTGATGGGAACGATGATCCAGATAGGAAATGATCTGGGGAATGTTTGGTATTAACGAGATCAAGAGACGGTGGTTTGAGATTGGGTGAGATGGAGAGGGACAGTCTGATAGGGCACGGAATGGCTAAGTTCCTCAAAGAGAAGATGCTTGATACGGCAGATGCGTACACAACTTACGTGTGTGGATCTTGTGGATTATTCGCCCAACGTCTTTTCCGTAAAGATAGTGAGAAATATGTGACAAATAGAGATATCTTCTATTGTCCAGCATGCAAGAACTATACACAAGTATCAAAGATCATGATACCGTATGCATTCAAGCTGTTCATTCAAGAGTTGATGTCAATGAACATCGCTCCACGTATTAAGACGAAGCAGTCAATATACAATAGTTAATTTATAATAAATCCCTGACTAGGGAATTGTTATTTTTTTTATAAATATAAAGCATATATAATATTATATTTAAACATATAATATTATAATATAATATATAATAAATCCGTACTTTGAAATTATTATTCGAAAATTAAAATGGAATCAATTATAAAAGAAGTAAAAGAAAAAATGAACACGAATCCAGACTTTGTTAATAAATTTATTGATCATGTTGTTGAACCAGATGATATGATATCATTTAGTGAAATTCAAGATTGGGTTGGATATAAAAAGAAAGAAACAGTCTTATTATTATTAAAAAATAATAAAAATATATTTATTGAAAATGAACACTATAATATTAAAAAAATTAAAATAGAAGGTGTAAATAAACCAATTAATGAAATATATATGACTGCTGATACTGTTAAAAATATCTGTTTAATGGCATCAACAGAAAAAGGGCAACAATTCAGAAAATATTATATTGAACTAGAAAAATGCTTTAAAAAGGTCATGATTGAAAATATAAAATTACAAACAATTAATATAACTAATCCAATAGATGCATTAAAAAAATATGAATTTGATCCAAATCAATACAAGAAAAAAGAAGTTTTTTATATTTTGTATATCAATAACTCAACGTACAAATTTGGTATAACAGGAGATCTTTTTAATAGATTAAGACAACATAGAAATACTATTAAATATGATTTCGTCGTTAAATGCTTCGATACAATTAATAGAACTTTAGGGAAAAAAATAGAGGATGCGTTCAAGTTATATATTAGACATAATAAATTACAAACAGTCTACAACAATGAAACTGAATGCTTTAAAACGACAGATAAAATTAATATTGATAAACTTATGGAAATTATAAGTAAATATGTTGATTTTTATATCAATGAACACAATAAAGAAAATAAATTAGATTCAAATAATAGCAGTTTAAATAATAATATAAATTTGTTATTGAGTAGAGTTAACGAACTACTTGGTAAACTAGAAAATAAGAAAAATGAGATAATCGAAGATAAATTAGATAAAATAGAACAAATAGATTTTGACGAGGATCAAAATAATAATGAACAAGAAGTAAAAGAAAATGTTAATGATGAATTATTTTGTTTTAAAAAATGTGTAAGATGTAAATCAAATAAAATGATATCTGACTTCGGTACTAATGAAGAATTAAATCAAGTATACAAACAATGTTTCGATTGCAGAAAAAAAGAACGTGAAAATCCTGTAAGAATTGAAAAGAAAAAAATTATACACAAGAAATATAGAGAGAAAAATTGTCAAATTTTAAATGAATATCATAAACAAAGGCGACTACAAATAAAGGACGAAATTAAAAATATAGATATCTCCAAAGATAGCACAAATGAAGTAGTCAAACCGTGTAGAAGGTGCCATAATAAGAAGACATTAAATGAGTTTGGCATTGATATAAAGACTGAAACTCATTATTTGACTTGTATCGCATGTAGAAACAGGAGAAAACAAACGGATACTTTAAAAAAATCTGAGAATTTAAAAATATCAAATGATATATCTCTTGTAGATGAACCAATATTGAATACTATAGATTGTGATTTGATAACTATTGATTCAGTTAACGAAATGGAAAATGAATTATGTAGTAATTTAGTCACAAACGATTCCGGTAACAAATCAGATAGTGAATCAGATAGTGAATCAGATAGCGGATCATATAATGATTTGGTTACTGATAGTTCAAATAATGAAATAAATATTAATTCATTTAGCGATGTAACAAAAGAAATGAATTATTCAACAAACTCAAATAATATTAATTCTAGAAAATGTCAGCGGTGTACAAGATCATTTACAGAAGAAGAGTTTGGTCTAAATAAAAAAATTGAACCATATAAAAATTGTACTTCGTGTAGAGAGAAACAAAAAGAATCTGATGCAAAAAGATTAATCACTAAATTAGAACTTAATAGAAAATATTATGAAAAAAATAAAGATGAATATAACGAAAAAAGAAGAGAAAAAAGAAAATTAAATCCGAAAAGAATAAAACAATCAGAAGAGGAATTAAAAGAGAAACAAAAAATATATTATGAAAAAAATAGAGATAAAATATTACAAAAGAAAAAAGAATATTACGATGAAAATAAATGAAGTTATTTATTATAAAACAAACAATTATAAAAGTTGAATTTATTTTATACAATATATTTAACAGCTAATTGCTAAATATAATATAAAAATATAACAAATGGAAGAAGCCAAAAAGTCTGTTTTAAATAGAGCTACAGAATTACAAATTAATCAAACGTTTGCTCAACAACTTTCGGAAAATTTTATTGATCCACAATTTTTATATAATTTTTCATATGTTAGTGAATGTATGGGTTTAACAAAAGAAGACTTAGTTAAACATTTTTTAAAAAATAAAAAACATTTATGGTTACAACGGCCTGATTTTAAATATAAAATATCTGAAAATACATATATTAACGGAAAAATAGATAACAACATATCTCTATCACTTGATACGATTATGTGTTTGTGTGCACATATCAACACAGAAAGAAGTAAACAATCCATTGAATATTGTAGAGAAACGAGAAAATATCTTTTCACGACTGCTGAAAAGTGTAATCTCCCAGGATTAAACATGGGACACGTAATTCTTTATACTTAATTTATTAAAATATTAAAAGACAATAAAAATTGATTACTCAACATATTAATTAACAATATTATATTACAAATGATATAATATTATTTGAACAATAATGACTGCTTTGACAAAAGATATATTGTATGATATCATGAGTACTAATATCACTGACTTTAATAGAATTTATAGTATTAGTTTTCTAAATAAATTATTACCAGATTCTGTACCTCACAAAATGGTTATTGAAAACAATCACGGATATGGCCATTGCACACGAATTAGAGTAATTGAATATACTCATCTTGATATTAAATATTTCATTCAATTTAGATACAGTGGTGGTTCATGTGCAGGATGTGACACTGATGAACGTGATATGTCTCATTTATATAATCCAGCTTACGAATCTTACAAAGAAGATAATGATGATGATGATGAAACAACAAAAATTAAATTGACTGAAGAAGAAATTAAAGAAAAATACAAAAAAAATACTGAAATCGTCTTGAGAAACTTAAAACAAAAATGTTATATGGCTAAGATTGTTACTTCACTCGACGATTTAACAAAACCACCTGTCCTAAATAATAATAATAATAATAATAATAATGGCAATATTGACACCAATAACAATGAATTATATGATGAAGATAAATTGAATAAAGAAATTGATGAACATAATAAAAAGTATGATTAATAAAACATATTGGATTTATTTATATTAAAATAAAAATTAAATATTGATATAATAATAGTAAAATGCGTTGCGATGATAATTTATTTTTATGAAATTACTATATAATTAAATGATAAATATTTACGAACCGAATGTAAAACCGTATTCGACATCTGCCATTGACGCCATAGAGAGCGGTTGGATATCGAATCACGGTAAATATATTGAAAAATCTACCAATAGATTAAAAGAATTAATGAATATTGAGTATTGTATTTTAATGTCGAATGGAACTTGTGCGACACATTGTTTATTTTTGTCTATTAAATATAAATACCCAGAAATTAATAAAATTTATGTTCCGAATAATTGTTATATAGCTGCCTGCAATACAGCATTGATGGTATATGACATTGAACAATTAGAGGTGATGAAAATGGATATGAATACATGGAATATTTGTACAAGTGAGGAATACATCAAAACATTAGACACTAATTGTGCTGTTTTAATTGTTCACAACTTAGGAAATATTATTAACGTACCAAGATTAAAAAAAATAAGGCCGGATATTATTTTTGTGGAAGATAATTGTGAGGGATTATTTGGTAAATATGATGATATTTATTCTGGTACGAGTAATAGTACATTATGCTCATCTGTATCATTCTATGGCAATAAAATTATTACAACAGGAGAAGGTGGTGCATTTTTTACGAATGATCAAGATGTGTATAAATATATTCAAAAAGTATATTCACAAGGACAATCATCAACACGATATTTACATGAAGTGCATGCATATAATTATAGAATGACAAACATCCAAGCAGCTTTTCTATATGATCAATTGAATGATATTGATCGCATATTAAAAATTAAAAGAACAATATTTGAAAATTATAAAAATATGTTAAGGAAATCTATTGAAAAAGGAAAAATAAAATTATTCGATAAAGAAGAAAACACGGATAACGCCGATTGGATTTTTGCAGTACGAATTATTGGCAATACTAAATCTATTGAAGAAACAGGAACTTATTTTCGAGATCAGAATGTTGATATAAGACCATTTTTTTATCCAGTAAATACACATTATCATTTATCTAATATTAAAAATGATGATAAAAATTCACAGATATTAAACAGAGAAATTATAATGATACCGTCATCGCCAACAATTACTATAGAAGAACAGAAACATGTCGTAGATTGTATCAATAAATTTTTAGAAAAAATTATGTCGACATCTGGATCTATATCTGTTAGAAATGTGTTAAAATATAATGCTTTTGATCTAATTGATTCAGCCATTGTGTTTGAATTAGATAATAAATACTATGATATGATAAGGAGAAACGTAAGTAATTTTATTAACGAAACTATTCAAACACATAAGAACGAGAGAATATTGGAAATTGGACCAAAAAATGAAAAAAAAGAAAGAATAATATCGGAGAGTAACATTATTGAATCTGTAGATATTGTATCTGATAATGATACAACATATGTAGCAGATTTAACATGTGATAATAACATACCAAAAAATCATTTTGATGTTATTTATTGTTTAGAAGTATTAGAACATACATATGAACCATGGGAAATGTTAAAACAAATGTATAAATTACTAAAACCGAATGGACATTTATACATATCAGTTCCTTTTCAGTTTAGAATACACGGTCCTTTACCGGATTGCTATAGAATAAGTGAATATGGATTAAAGTATTTAATTGAAAAAAATAATTTTCAAATAATTAAATTTGATGCATTGATAGACAACAATAGACCTGCTTTTCCTATACACTATGTGATTAGTTGTAAAAAATAATATATATATATATAATAATATGAATACTAATTTAAACGTATTAATTTTTCCGGCTGGATCAGGTGTATCAAAAGAAATTTTTGATTCATTAAAATATATTAGATGGATAAATCTATTCGGTGCAGACTCAGATGAAAATAATTTTTCATTTTATCAATTTGAAAATTTAATTTTAGAAGCACCTTTTGTTAAAGATGAAGAAAAGACGATCCAATTTATAAAAAAATTAATATCTAAATATTCAATTGATTGTATTTATCCAGCTTTTGACAGTGTAACTGTATTTTTAAAACAACATGAAGAAAAAATTGGAGTTAAAATAATATCATCACCTATTGAAACGTGTGATATATGTTTTTCAAAAAAAAAAACATATGGATTATTAAAAAATAACATAAAAGTTCCGATAGTATATAATTACGATGAAGTCTCAGAATTTCCCGTATTTTTAAAACCTGAATGTGGATATGGTTCAAGAGATTGTTTCAAAATAAATAATATAAAAGAACTTGACTATTATCATTCATCAATTAAAAATAATATAATATGTGAATATTTACCAGGAGACGAATTTACAATTGATTGTTTTAGTTCTAAAAAAAATGGATTGATATATTGCGAAGCAAGAACAAGAGAAAAAACTATAAATGGATTAAGTGTATTAACAAGACATGTAGATCTACCACAAATTAAAAATATGGCACAAATAATTTCAAATAAGTTGGAATTTATTGGTTCTTGGTTTTTTCAAGTAAAATATAATAAAACTAAAGAGTTAGTGTTACTTGAGATAGCATCTAGAATACCTGGTGCATCATGTCTTCATAGAAATCGAGGTATAAATTTTGCTTTATTATCATTGTATGAACATTTTGAAAATAGTATAGATTGTGTTTTGTCAAATAATTATGATATTTCATGTTATAAATGTGTTGAAAATAGATTTAAATTGTCGATTGAATATGACACTGTATACATAGATTTGGACGATACGATTATTTTAAAAAATAAAGTAAATACTAAGATGATTCAATATTTATTCTACATTAAAAATATTAATAAAAAGATAATATTAATAACACGAAACACAGAACCATATGAGTATTTAGAAAAATATTATATAAATACTGATCTATTCGATAAAATTATCATCGTCGATAAAAATGAAAAAAAATCGAAATATATTGAAACTAATTCCAAATCGATATTTATCGATGATTCATATCAAGAAAGAATTGATGTATTTAATACAAATAAAATTAATGTATTTACTTGTGATATGGTCGAATCATTATTCGATGAAAAATTATAAAATGGAATTCATTATATTATCATTTAATTCAAATATTTCGTATATTGTTTCTTTATCATAACTATTTTTTGAAAAAATATATTTTTTTTTGGATTCATTGTCCGTAAACTTTTCTTGAAATAATACAGTTGGATCATAAGAAAACATATTTTTTAAGTCTGCATTATTACAAACAATAATTATTTCATCATATAATAAAGAATAATATTTTATGGGCTTAATAAATTCTGTAATATTATCTAAATTATTTATTTCTACTAATAATCTACTGATACTATAACTCTTTTGTTCTTTCAAATATGATTCAGATACATAATTAATTTTATTTTTAACACGAAATCTTATGTCATTGTATTCAATACAACGTCTACATATTTTTAAATAAGTATTTTCATCTATATTACTGTCTCTTAAACTATCCATCATATCCCATATTAATGTATTTACTTTTTTCATACTTTGATACAGTTCATTGTATTTTGTTAAAAAAAAGTCTAGTTTTTCATGTAACAAATCATATTCTTTTTTAACATCTATTACTCTACTGTCTTTAATTTTGTCCAATTTTATGTCTAAAATTGTCAATTTATCGATTGCTTCACCTAATGATATAGGTAAACTAATTTGATTATTTTGAGACATATTATTATATTATGACATAATATAATAAATATACAAAATATACAAAATTTACAAAATAAATGGATGCAAATACAACTCTTGAAATTATAGAAAATAATTGTTCATATAAAATGGAAAAAGCATATTTCTTATCACATAATGGTCTGGGTGATAATATTTCAAATATAGGGGCTGTTAATTTTTTGTTAAAATATTACAATACTATTTATTTTTTATGTAAAGATATATACCAAGATAATGTTAGATTACTGTTTGACAGTAAATTTGTGATAGTAATTCCTTTTAACTCACATAATGAATGGAATGATTGTGCATCAATAATATCTAATAGAGACTCGTGTGATTGTTTTGTTTCTGGATGTCATACAGGATATTTACAATCACATATTACTCATCCAGAAGTATTAAAATATGTTAAAAATACTGATTATACAGTTGCATATAATCATTTATACCAATTTTACAATGATATCGGGTTAGATTTGTCGATTTATGTTAATTATTTTGATATTCCAAGCAATAATATTAGTAGACAATATTATAATGATATATCAAATTACAAAATAATATTTTTACACACTAAAGGTTCTAACAGAAGTATTAATTTAGTTGATATTATTGATTTATATAAAGACAATGATGAATATATAATAATATGCGCGAATGAAAATGTGTATAACGTGAATAATTCAAAATATGAGATTGCTGAAAAATATGTTAATAAAAAAGTTGCATATTACATAGATATAATAAAAAATTCTAATTTGATATACATAATAAATTCATGTTTTTCGTGTATTGTGTATCCATTAATTTTATCCAAAAGAATAAATCCAGTAGACTATATTATATATGATGCATAACAGGTGATAATTTTTTTCCACATCAACAATATAGATATACATATACATATACATATACATATATATACATATATACGAATGTATTCATTGAGAATAATAACATTCGATTCACCCGGACTTAAGAATGATGCAGAGACATATAAAAAAGTGTTTGAACAAAATAATTATAGTGTCGATATAGCGATATTATACAGCGATAATCAAAGTATAATTCAACCAAAGTACGATATAAATTTATTTTTAGAAAGAATTAGTCCAAAAAAATTTAAAACAGTATTTCCCAGTACATTGAATTTATTGATGCCAAACCAAGAAATATTTGGTTCATATGATGAATTAAAATACATGGATTATATTTTGTGTAAATCTGAAGCTGCACGATCTTTTTTTGAGTATATGAAGAAAGAAAAGAATTATAAATATATTTGTTTTTATACAAAATTTACCACAAATATACCAGAGAGTTTAAAACATATCGAACTACACAAAAATGTTAATTTATTTGTTCATTTAGCTGGAAAATCATCTTTTAAAAATACAGATTCATTAATTTATTGTTGGCTTACGAATAATGGATTTTTAGATATAGATCCAGAAATAGAACTATATGTAACATGCTATAAAAACTGTTTTAAACAAATGAAAGATAATCTTAAAAAATATTTTAAATACAATACAAATTATTTTTCTGGACCCCAAAATGATGTAATACGAATTAAAAATATGGTATTTTATACAACACATGCACCACTTGATGAATATAATAAAATGTTAACCAGTGCAAATGTCGCCCTTTGTATTTCATCAAAGGAAGGATTTGGTCATTACATAAACGAGGCAAGATTTTTTGAGACCTTTGTAGTGATATTAGATGCAGAACCGATGAATGAATTGGTTATTGATAATGTAAATGGATTAGTAATAAAGGATCCGACATTATTAGAAAAAGATTTATCACAACATACATCATACAAGATGTATAGCGCTTATCCAAAAATAGAAGATCTCAAAAAAGCAATAATTTATTGTATTAAAAATAAAAAAGAATTACATACTATGGGTAAAAATGGTAGAAAAATGTTTATCAATGATGAAAAATTCTTCATAAAAACGATGACAGAAATTATACTCAATGATTTAAATAATAACATCTCTGTTGTTAATCGCATCAATATCTAAATCAGGAACTCGGACTATTTCTATGTAGGCAACTGGTGGGATTGGCGGTTTTTTATTTAAAGTAAACATAATTTGTTGATTAGATTCTTTTGTATTAACATAAGAAACTGGTTTTATCAATTGATTATCAAATCTTGACACATTACTACTGGTTATAATACCCGCGTCATATGCAAATACAGGTACTATTTTTGAATATTTTATATTCATTATATCAAGTGTGTCAATACCCATAAACCAATCACTTTTATTGAAATTACTTGGATATCCGATAGTAATATCGTCAACATTATTGTTATATGTATTAGTGACATCAGATGGTTTAATCATTGTGACGAACGACATATAGAGAAAATTTGCTGTTGTATAAATATTATATTCATTTTGAGCAGGAGCACCGACATAATAATTTATATAATTACTGGGTTCTGTTAATAATTCATCAATGAGTTCGTCTGGATGACCTGTTTCAACAAGAGATACAAGACCTGGTGTTGCAGGAA
>Ga0182016_10004756_pt1 | contig 14897 bp, 15 predicted proteins | sample 712S2MmetaG_FD_120491 | JGI IMG/M metagenome (GOLD analysis project Ga0182016, IMG submission 120491) | Permafrost microbial communities from Stordalen Mire, Sweden - 712S2M metaG | ecosystem: Environmental > Terrestrial > Soil > Wetlands > Permafrost | place: Sweden: Stordalen | collected...
TCACGGGCAAATTGATTCCGCCCGGCGGCATTCCCATCGCGGTGGGTGTCGTCGTCAACAACGTCGAGACGTTTGTGAACATTGCCCGCGCCAACGATGGCGTGCCGCTCACGCACAAAATGCTGACGATTGCCGGCGCGGTGAAATCTCCCGCGACCTTGCGCGTGCCGATTGGCATGACCATCCGCGAGTGTATCGAATACGCCGGCGGACTCGACACGAATGATCCGGTGCTTTGCCTCGGCGGTTTGATGATGGGCACCACGACCGACGATCTCGATACGCCCGTCACCAAAACTTCCACCGGCGTGGTGATTTTGCCGCGCGCGCATCACACCATCGAACGCAAAATCAAACCGGCCAAGATGCAGGCGAAGATCGGGAAATCCGCGTGCGACCAATGCCGGTATTGCACCGAGTATTGTCCGCGCTTTTTGCTCGGCTATGCGGTCGAGCCGCATCAAGTCATGCGCACGCTGGCCTTCACCGGAACCGGCGAGGATTATTATAATCAATGGGCGGCGATGTGCTGTTCGTGCGGACTTTGCACGCTTTACGCCTGCCCGGAAGAATTGTTTCCGAAGGAAGCCTGCGACGACGCCAAGTCGGTCATGCGCGCCAAGCAGATCAAATGGACCGGTCCGATGAATCCCACGCCGCACGCGATGATGGATGGCCGCCGCGTGCCGATCAAATCGCTGGCGAAAAGATTGCATGTTCTCGATTACGATCTGCCCGCGCCGTTGATGCGTCAGGAAATTTTCTCGAGCCGACTCATCCTGCCGCTCAAGCAAAGCGCCGGCACGCCCTGCATTTCCAAGGTGAAAGCCGGCGACCGCGTGAGCTTCGGACAAATCATCGGCGAACCCGCGCCGAACGCGCTCGGCGCGATTTTGCACGCGCCGATGAGCGGCGTAGTGTGCGAGGCGAACGAGAAACAAATCATTTTGGAGAAATAATTTTATGGCCGATAAATCTGTTGGATTGATTGAACTGTCGAGCATTGCCGCCGGTTTTCAAGTGGCGGACACGATGCTCAAGGCCGGCAATGTGCGGCTGATCTTGTCGCGCTCTATTTGCTCCGGAAAATACATGGTGCTCATCGGTGGCGATGCCGCTGCGGTGACGGCCGCCGTCGAGGCCGGTTGTGAGGCTGCGGGCGGCTGCCTGATTGACAGCTTCATCATCGCCAGCCTGCATCCCGATGTGTTTGTCGCGCTCGGCCGCACGCAACCGGCGGAGCCGAACGGCGCGCTGGGCATCATCGAATCTTTCAACGTCGCCACGCTCATCCAGGCCGCCGACACCGTCGCAAAAACTTCCGCCGTGCAACTGCTCGAAGTGCGGCTCGCGATGGCGATGGGCGGCAAGGCGTTCTGTTCCATGACTGGCGACGTGTCCTCTGTGCAAGCGGGTGTGGCGGCTGGTCGCGCCGTGCTCGCCGAGGCTGGCGTGCTCGTGAATGCCGTCGTGATTTCCCGTCCACACCCGGACGTGTATCGCGAAGTCATTTAAAATCTCTGAATCGCACCGAAACCGCGAAACTCAAGGGCGTCGAACGCCTCGTCTATCGTTCAAACAAGCTCGGCGCGGACCAGCGCATCACCAACACCGGCGGCGGCAACACCTCGTCATAACTGATCGAGATTGATCCGCTGACCGGCGAAAAAACCGGAGTGTTGTGGGTGAAAAATTCCGGCGGCGACCTGCGCACGAGCACGAGGGAGAATTTCTCCTCGCTACCAAAGCCAGTTGTTCGCGTTGCAAAAAAACTACGCCAAACGCAAGGACATCCTGCCGTGGCTGCGCAGCCAGGTCGCAATGATCTGAATTCACATTGCGGTTGCAATCGTCTGGTGCAGGAGTAAAGTCGGCTTACCGCGACATGACCTCAACCACCAGGCATTTCAGGTCGCACGAACCGAAACGGGAGTTTTGTGTTTGTCCAGCTTCCTCGTCGCATGACTGACCTTCTCTCACAAGCTTCATCCTTCGGCGGTATCGCTTCGGGTTCGTTTGAAGGCGACGCAAAAATAATTCAAAGGATTCCGCCGCGAGGTTTGTCAGATTCAGTAAAAGAACGCCGCATGGCCGACGCCGACGCAGATCTGGTGTTGCAAACTCAAAAGGGCAGTCCTGCGGCTTTTGAAGTGCTGGTTCGCCAGCATCAACGCATGATTCATTCGCTGACATTTCGGATGACCGGCTCGCTTGCCGACGCCGAGGACCTCGCGCAGGAGACGTTCCTCCGCGCCTATGAGCAGATCGGCGCATTTCGCGGCACTGCGAAATTTTCCACCTGGCTTTACCGCATCGCCGTGAACACCTGCCTGAACTGGCGTCAAAGCGAAGCGCGGCGTTTCCAGTTGCAGACAAACTGTGCCGAGGAATTTTCCGCGCAGCATTTGAATGGAGAGACCATTTCATCGGAAGATCAATCAAGCCAGCAGGTGCAATCCGCTTTGCTTAAACTGCCCGCCAAGCAGCGCGCCGCCATCGTGCTGACAATTTACGACGGCCTGAGCCACGCCGAGGCCGCACAGGTTCTGGGCTGCTCGGAAAACACGGTTTCGTGGCGGGTGTTTGCCGCGCGGCGGAAACTTAAACGCTGGCTTTCCCAAGCGGAGGTTTGCGATGAATGATTTCGGCTTGGAATCGAAGTTGAAAAGTCTCCGCGTGCCGGAGCGGACGCAGGAGTATTGGAATGATTTTCCGTCGCAGGTGCGCGTGCAACTGCGCCGTTCGCGTCCCGAATTTTCGCCGCGTTCGTTTAGCAGTTTGCGGTTCGCGTGTGGAGGAGGTTTTGCGCTGGCGCTGGTTATGGTTTGCTTTCAGTTTCATCCGCTCCAAACCGTGTCGCTGGCCATCGCGAAACAGGAGCGTCATTTCCACACGCAGCTTGCGCGCCTGGACACCGGACTGCACAAGTTGATGCTCAACACGGATGGCATGGGCTATCTGTTGACCGAAGCGAATTAAGAATCAAATTATGCCGACGCAAAAACTCCAGGCCGATGACGAAATAGTTTCCGCCGCTTCTGCGCCGGAAGTTTTGGAGAACCTCGTCCGGCTCGCCGAGCGCGCGGGTGCGAGCGACATCCATTTGCAGATGCGCGGCAAAATGGCCGAGGTCGGCTTCCGGCTCGACGGCATCATCACGCCGGCCCGCGAACTGCCGGCGGAAATCGCCGAGCGCGTTCTGGGCCGCATCAAGTTTCTCGCGCGGCTGAAAACGTATCAGGAAACACTGCCGCAGGACGGCCGCATCGCTCACGACGAACTCAACAGCAAAAACGACATTCGCGTTGCCACTTATCCCACCGTCACCGGCGAAAAAATCGTGCTGCGACTGTTCAATTCCGAAACCGCAAAGGCGCTCGATGAATTATTCCTGCCAGTTGCGGCGCAATCGGAATTGGAAAAGTTTCTTCGCCAGACCACCGGGCTGATGCTGCTCACCGGCCCGGCGGGCAGCGGCAAAACCACCACGATTTACGCGTGCTTGCGCCAGCTCGCCGAGCCTGGAGGACGTCACATCATCACCGTCGAAGATCCAGTGGAGCAGATTGTGCCCGGCACGATGCAGACGGAAATCAACGAAGCCATCGGCCTCGATTTCGCCCGCGCCGCACGGCACCTGTTGCGGCAGGATCCGCAGGTTCTCATCATTGGCGAGATTCGCGACGAAGCCACCGCACAGCTTGCCGTCCGCGCCGGGTTGACCGGGCATCTGGTGATTTCAACGTTGCACGCCGGTTCGTGCAAAGGCGTTTTCGAGCGGCTTCTGGCGATGTGTGCCGACCATTCCGCCGTGGCCAGCGCGGTGGAACTGGTCTTGAACCAGCGGCTCATCCGCAAGGTTTGTTCGGCCTGCGATGGTGCTGGTTGCGAAAGCTGTCTGCACACCGGTTACAATGGCCGGGTGCCGCTCGTTGAATGGTTGCGCGTGAACGAAACTTTGCGCGAACAAATCCGGCGGCGCGAATTGTCGGCGATTGTGCCGGTGCAAACGCTAGAAGCCTCGGCGCGTTCGCTGGTGAACCAGGGCGTGACGAACGAGGCGGAATTCAAACGGGTTTTCGGCTTATGAAATACGACGAATTTGCCTTCTTCAACCAGCAGCTCGCCGCGATGCTGCGCGACGGCATCCCGCTCGAAGGCGCGTTGCGCCGGCTTTGCCAGGAAATGCGTCGCGGCCAGTTGCGCGACGAGCTGCAAACGCTCGAAGCTGATCTGGCGAAAGGCACGCCGATGGCCGACGCGCTCGCGCCGCGCCAGTTGCCGGAACTTTACAAGTGTATGATCATGGTTGGCGTCAAAGGCGGCGACCTGTCTGGCGCACTCACGATGTTGGCGGACTATTTCCAACGCCAGAGCAACATCTGGATACGGCTGAAAAGCATGATGACTTATCCGCTCATCGTCATGTTTATGGCATTTTTGATTTCAATGGTTCTGGCATTTGTGTGGACGCACGTAATTGGACCCAGCATGACCGGCGTATTTGGCGGCATGGGCGTGCGGCTGCCGGCCTTCACGGTTTTTGCGCTCTCGACCCTGCAGGCCATCTGGGTGTTTCCGGTGGTGCTTGGAATCCTGTTTGTTCTCGCGGCGTCGGTCGTTTTTGTGCCGGGGCTGCGCGGGAAATATCTCTGGCGGCTGCCCGCGTTCAAGGAAGCCACCGTTTCGCGCATCGCCTCGTCGCTGGCACTACTGCTGAAAAACGGCGTCAACCTGCCGGATGCCATCGGTTTGGTGGAGCAGCTTGAAAACAGCACGGCCGCCGCCACCGACTTGCAGCAGTGGCGGAAAAAACTCGCCGCCGGCACCGCCAAATTTTCCGAGGTCGCCGCCGGCAACCGGATGATTCCGCCGCTGTTCGTCTGGGTGGTGGCCAGCGCCGGCGAAGACCTGACGGCCGGCTTTAATCGCGCGGCGGAAATATACCACTCGCGCGCCATCTATCGCACGGAAGTCGCGCTTTATTCCGTCCTGCCGATCGCCTCGCTGTTTCTCGGCGCGGTTGTATTGTCGCAAGCATCTTTGGTGATCAGCATGTTTTTGCCGCTGATCTCCATGTTGAACAACATGAGCGGAAGCTGATTGGAATAACAATCCATGACCGATTTAGCCCAATTTTTATTCGCCCTGTTTTGGTATGCTGTGTTCATTCTGGTGCCGGGCGGCGCGTTTTCGGTGGTGATTCATTTTCTGCTCTCGCTGCCGATGCGCCGGCGCGACCGGGCGCTGTTTTTCCTCGACCTGATGGAAACCGTCCTGCAACGCGGCCAGCCGCTGGAACCGGCGATTCTGGCCGCCGCCGAAAATCGCGACCGCGCCATCGGCGTCCGCTTTTACATGCTTGCTGCGCACATCGAAGGCGGAGCCAGGTTGGGCGAGGCACTGGAAAAAGCCCCGAGCTTCCTGCCGCCGCAGGTCAACGCCATGCTTCGCGCCGGCGAAAAACTTGGCGACCTGAAAAAAGTGCTGGCCGCCTGCCGCGAGGTGTTGCGCATCGCGCCGGACACGGTCCGCAGCACGACACACTACATGGTGGCCATCCTGCTGATCTTTGCGCCATTCGCCTGCTTGCTCATCAGCACGCTGTCGGTTTTCGTCATTCCCAAATTCAAGGATGTCGCCGCCGGCATGGGCGTGGAGTTGTGGCCGATCACCGTTTTCACTTTTGCTCTCAATGATGCTCACATTTTGATTGGCTTTGAAATGCTGCTATTTTTCGCGCTGTTGTCGGTGGCGGCGCTTTACATTGGCGGGCCGGGCCTGGTTCGGTGGTTCCAATTTCGCAGCGTGCCAGTGGTGGACTGGCTGACCTGGCGCATTCCATGGAAACATAAAAAATTGCAGCGTGCCTTTTCCGCCATGCTGGCCGTGCTGCTGGACGGCGGCGTGCCAGAGGCCGAAGCCGTTCGTTTGGCGGGCGAATCCACCGCCAATGAAATCTGCCGCCGCCGCTCGCGGCGTGTCATCGCCGCGCTCGAAAAAGGCGAAAAACTCGACGAGGCCGTTCGCGCATTCGACGACACCGGCGAATTTCACTGGCGGCTCACGAACGCCACGCACGCGCACGGCGGTTTTCTGAATGCGTTGTGCGGCTGGCATGAGGCGCTCGATGCCAAGGCGTTTCAACAGGAGGAGGCGGCCACGCATTTTCTCACCAGCAGCCTGGTGATTCTGAACGGACTGGTGGTCGCGCTGATTGCCACCGCCATGTTCGGCATTTTGATCGCGGTTTTGAACCACATGCTGGCTTCGACATGAAAATAATATATTTAGCGTTTTCGCATCGCCGTGCCAGCGGCTTTCTGGAAGTGGATTTGCTCGTCGGCCTGGCGATTCTCTCGTTGGCCATCGTGCCGGTGGGATTTTCCTTTGCGCGCGAGCGGCAGGTTCTCAAAATCGAATATATCCACAGCATCGCCAACGAAATTGTGGACGGCGAAATGGAGATACTCGCCGCTGGTGACTGGAAGAACTATCCGGACGGCTCGCAAAATTATTCCGTTCACGCCGATGCCGCCGCCTGCCTGCCGCCGGGCCATTTTCAACTGACCAAGACCGGGAATCATCTGCGTCTCGAATGGAATTCCGATTGGAAACACAGCGGCGCTCCGGTCATTCGCGAGGTCACCGTCCGATGAACCTGACGCCATCCATTTCCATGACCCGTCGCTGCGCCGGCATTTTGCTGGCCGAATGTCTGGTCTATATTGCCGTGTTCGCCATCCTGGTCGGCGGCGGCACGGTGGCGTTTTATTTCTTCTGGGATCATTCCAAGGCGCTGATTTATACGACGAGCGACATTGAATCCGCCTTGCGCGCGGGCGAAGGCTGGCGCGCAGACGTGCGGTCGGCGTCGGGAAAAATTACCGCCGAAACCACGGCGGGCGGCGAGGTGGTGCGCGTTCCCGAAACGGGCAGTGAAGTTATTTACCGGTTTGAGTCGGGTGAATTGCGGCGTGAAGTGCCGGCCATACACGATTCCCGGCTGCTGCTGCCGAAGGTCAAAACCTCCCGGATGGAAACCGACATTCGCGGCGACGTGACCGGCTGGCGCTGGGAGCTGGAACTGGTGCAGCACCGGAAGGAAATGACATTGCCGTTGCGGTTCACCTTTGAAGCTGTGCAACCAAAACCATGAAAATCCCAGCCAAAAATTTTTTTCAAGGCAATCAGCCCGGCCGTGGCATGTCGAAGCGAAGCGAAGGCGGCATGGTGACGGTGATCTTCATCGCCCTGCTGGCCATTATGATGATTTTGGTGACCGCCAACAGCCGCGCGCTGTTTCATCTGCGCTGCGAAGTGAAATTTATGGAGCAGCAGCAGCTCAAGCGGCTGAACGCTTCCGCGACCAACACGGTTTCGACCGCCATCAAGCCATGAACGACATCCCCGCCGCCAAAATCAAGATGATGCAGACATCCCTCCGCTGCCTCGTCTTCGGGTTGCTGGGATTGATTCCGGTGATCGGGCTGCCGTTCGCGCTGGCGGCGTTGTGGCTTTCCGGCCGGGTCCGGCTGAAGGAAAAGCTTTACTGGAACGCCGCCCGGCCTTACCGGATTTGGGGCGTGGTCTGCGCGGCGCTGGGGACGGTTTTGTGGGGTTTTGTTTTTGCCCTGATTATTTATCATACAGCCGTCAACGGGTCGGGAGGTGGCTATCGCTACACTGGTGACGAATAAGCGCTGATTCCAATAAGCACGGATTCCAGCTCCGTGTCCGCTCACCGTAAGGTGGCAAAATCTCTGGGTCGGGTGAACGTGGCGCAAGCCATCTGTCGTGAAGTGTTGTTGCGCGCGGTGGCTGCCAGCCGGTGCAACCAAGCCCCGATATAATAACGCGCCGGAATGAATCCGGCGCGCGCATGGGAGACAGATTGTTTAATCGGCGGTCAGGCTGGCCGGACTGCTCCAGTCACTTTGACCGGACGCGCCCGAGGCACTGACCTCGATGGTATATTTCACACCCGCAGTCAGCCCGCTGAACGTGTGGAAGGACGCCGTGTCCTGCTCGATCACCGGCACCGCTCCGGGCGTGTTCGCCGTCCGACGGTAGTTGTAAATGACCGCACAGAAAACCGGTTTGATCCTGGCCACCAGTTCGCCGAGCTGCGATCCATGTTTGACCGTTAATCCCTGCGGTTGGGCTGGCTTGCCAACCGATGTGCGCATCGGCTTTTGCGGTGGAAACCCGCTCAAGATCAGGTTTTCCATTTTCCCGGCACACGCCACGGTGACGTAGGCGGCAAGCTGGCGCACCAAGCCGACCAGCACCCGGCGCAGATTGGTTTTGTTGAGGGTGGTGGTCGGGCCGCGATTTATCATGCCGGCCAGCGCGTCATTGAAATTATCCAGCGCAGCCCGCACTTCCGCCAGGGGCGGCGTGGGCGAGGTATAAATGGCGGCATTTTAGGCCATCGCCTGCAGCACGGTCGCCACCTTGGATGCCATAATCGGGTCGCTTTTTTTGTTAAGCCACTGGATTGCTGGTTTTACAATCATGATAACATCGGCAGCATATTACACGCCAAATATGCTGCCATGACTTATGCCGTCCGGCGGAAGGTTCCAGCCATCCGGCAAAGCTGTCCGGCCTGATAGCAAGGGCCATTTGCCGTCCGGCAGGGCGCGATTTCCATACGGACGAGCCATTTCGCCAACTGGCGCAGCGGATTTACCACCTGGCAAAACTATTTTTCCATATGGATAAACAGGTTTGACGGATGGAGCGGCCAACATTCCATATGGCTGAACTATCTAGCCGGATGGCAAATTACTGTTGCCGCATGTCATGGCTGTCTTTCCATCCAGCCAAAGTATCCTGCAACATGACGGTTTAAGCGGCAGATTTCGCGGATGGAACAGAAGATGGGAAAATTAATTTTGGATGCCATGATGAATTTGGTTTGGATGCGCGCCCTCACCTGCTTCCTCTCCCCAAGGAGAGGACAACGCGGCGGATGGTTTCTGGCTGGCGGAAGACTGACCGGCAAATCCAGTCGCGCGAACTTTCAAGCCGACGGCGGAGGATTCCCCCTCTACGCCAACGGGAGTTGGGGGAGGGCCGGGGCGAGGTGGCGCGTGAACCATTTAAATTCCGAATGCCGCCGGGACAGCGATCTCAGATTCTTCGCAATGTGCTCGTCAAAATTTTCCGGCACGGTCGAGGTGACGATTGAAATATTTTCTTCGTGACCCCATCAGATTAATTCCATAAACACATTGAATTCAATTTCATGAAGCGCATAGCAACCATTGTCCTGTTGCGCTTCTTCCTGAGAATTTTCGATCCGCATAATGCTCATGGGAAAGATCCACCCGCTTCGGAGTCTCAACTTTTGCAGGCATTTGAAAGTGCCTTGAAAGCCAAAGACAAGGATGCCATTCTTTCACTCTTCAACTGGGAAGGCATCTCCACCGGTAGCCAGTCCGGCATGAGCCAGATATTTTCTGACGCGCTGGAGCAGCCCATTAAATGTGTGAAACTGGCACCGTTACCAAAAGGCTTTTGCTCAACCTACGAATATCGCGGTTATCATTTTGCCGCCAACGTCGCTGTCATTGGCGTTATTGAGGTGGAATTTGTCAGCGACAATTATTCCCTTCCCATTCTAGCATACGGGCGCAAGGGAAATGCATTCTATCTGGCCGGCACAGTCCGGGAAAAAATCGTCACCACCAATTCCCCTCCGGCGGAAACACCTCTGTTTACCATTCAAGTCCGAACTTCGGATGGCCAACCGCTGACGAATGCCATCATCGTTAGTGCTGATCCAGATACGATTCCTCACCTTGCCTTCACGAATCTGACCGGCGGGCTGGCCTCATTCCACACCGATCAACAAGGCCAGTTCAAATTACCCTTCGCGAATTCCAATCTATTCCTCGTCGCAGCCAGCCCCAAAGGTTTCGGCTGGCTCCCCAAGGGCGACCTTGCCAATCAAGCAAGAATGGTTTTGCAGCCATGGGGACGCATTGAAGGCATCTGGAAAAATCGGAATCAGGGGGTGACCGGTGAAGATTTACGGCTGAATCTCGACCCTCAGTATTATGGACCCAACATGGTGGCACCGGTCTATGTAATTCAGAAGACTCTGACTGATGCTGGAGGACGATTTACATTTGTAGATATTCCACCAATGAAATTGGTTATATGGCGGTATGAGAAACGAATTAATAGCTTGGTTAGTTTCTGGTTCGTGGATGAAAAGTCCGGTGAGAACATGAAACTGGCAATCAACACCCGGTGCAGGACGGTCTTTGGCCGGGTGAAAGCGGGGCTGGAACTGGGCACAAATTTTGACCTGACTTTGTTTACAGGATCGCTTGATCCTATTCTGAAAGGGAGGGAACGCGACCGTGGCATGTCCGTGTTTCCCATTTCCGCCGATGGCTCCTTTCATGCGAATTGGGTTGAACCGGGCGATTACAAAATTAAACTCAACGACTTTAAGCATGACTACAACAGCGCGGGGATGCTAAATCCTGTTTTCGTGCATGTCCCGGATGACACTTCGGCCGCGGTGGATGTCCCATTCGACATGGGGACAGTCAACCTAAATGCTGACCTGAAGCCCGGCGATCCCGCGCCCGACTTCACCGTCAGCACGCTTGACGGCAAACCGCTCAAACTATCCGATTACCGGGGCAAATATGTGCTGCTGGATTTTTGGGCTACCTGGTGTGAGCCTTGTATCGCCGAAACCCCCAATCTCAAAGAAGTCCAAGCAGCGTTTGGACACGATCCGCAGTTTGTGATGATCAGCCTAAGCCTGGATTCAGAGCCGGCGGCACCTAGAAAATTTGTCCGACAACAGGGCACGGATTGGACGCAGGTTTTCCTTGGCGACTGGTCAATGGATCGGGTGACGCAAACCTTTGGCATAGACGGCATCCCTGCAATACTTCTGATTGGCCCAGATGGAAAAATATTAGCCAACAATCTTCGCGGTTCAAAGATCAAGGAAGCCGTGGCTGCAGCGTTGGTTCATTGATGAAATTAGGAACTTGCTGGAGATGCCTCAAGGGTCAGTTCCAAGTATAGGTAAATGAAAAGTTTGAGGATGTGGTGAAGTCGGCGCAAGGAGCGGCGGTGCTGGTGCTGGTTTATTGAGGTTGGACTTTGGATTTTATTTCTGCCCGGTTTTCTGTTTAAGTCAAGCCATGGACGCCGCTTTGCCACCACTCACCGCCAGCACGCTTTACCTCGTGGCCACGCCGATTGGCAACCTCGAGGACATCACGCTCCGCGCGCTCCGCGTCCTGCGCGAGTGCGACGTGGTCGCCGCCGAGGATACGCGGCATTCCGGGCAGTTGCTGAAACATTTCGGCATCAGCAAGCCGCTCCTGAGCTATTTCCAGTTCAACGAGGCGAAGCGCAGCGAGGAAATCATCGGGCGGCTCCGGCGTGGCGAGAAGGTGGCGCTGGTTACGGACGCCGGCAGTCCCGGCATCAGCGATCCCGGCGAACGCGTGGTGAAGGCCGCCATCGCCGCCGGCTTTCGCGTGGAAGCCGTGGCCGGCCCGTGCGCGCTCGTTGCCGCGCTCACGGCGAGCGGGTTGCCGACGGAGGAATTTCATTTCGTCGGATTCCTGCCGCACAAGTCCGGCCAGCGCCGCAACAAGCTGGAAGCGTTGAAAGCCATCACTGGCACCTTGGTTTTCTACGAATCACCGTATCGAATCGAAAAGCTCCTGGGCGAGTTGAACGAGGTTTATCCCGACCGCGATGTGGTGCTGGCGCGCGAGTTGACGAAGAAGTTCGAGGAATTTCTGCGCGGCAAGCCGGCGGCGCTGCTGGAGACCGCGGCGAAGCGCAGTTTGAAAGGGGAGTTTGTGGTGCTGGTGTCCGGCGCGGAATGACAGCTGGAGACCTCTGCAAAAGTCGTCTTTGGTTGTAGCGGCGGTCTGTGACCGCCGTGGTTTCCCTGCAAATTCACGGTTTCGTCGGCGCCCATAGAGCGCCGCTACAGGGGTTTTGCAGAGGTCTCGGCTGGTGAAATAGTTTTGAATTTCCTGTGGCATCCGTCAAAATTTGTGTCAATGAGATTCACCGCATTCTGCCTTTGCCTGTTCATTGCCTCCGTTGCGGCGGCGGACTCCCCGATTTACCACGCCGGCTGGATTGACCTGGACAAAAATGGAAGGAAGGACGTTTACGAAGAACCGTCGCAGCCGGTCGCCAAGCGCGTGAAGGATTTGATGCAGCGGATGACGCTGGATGAAAAGATCGGCCAGCTCTGGCAGGCATCCATGGAGCCGGATTCGGACCAGAAGCTTGCCAGCCAGTTGCAACGCGGCGGGGTGGGATCGTTCCTGGACGCGCCGGATCTCGTGGAATCGCCCGTAATGCGGAACAAACTGCAGCGAATCGCCGTGGAGCAAAGCCGGCTCGGCATCCCGTTGATTTTCGGCTACGATTCCATCCACGGTTTTCGCACGGTGTTTCCCATCCCGCTGGCGCAGGCGTGCGCGTGGGAGCCGGATTTGTTCGGGCGCACGCAGACGATTTCCGCGCGCGAATCGGCGGCGGCCGGCGTGGACTGGGCGTTCGCGCCGATGGTGGATCTGGCACGCGACCCGCGCTGGGGCCGCATCGCCGAGGGTTTTGGCGAAGACCCGTGGCTGGGCGCGCTCGATGCGGCGGCGTGCGTGCGTGGTTTTCAGGGGACGAACTGCGCCGACACCAACCGCGTGGTGGCGTGCCTGAAACATTTCGTCGGCTACGGCGCGGCGGAAGGCGGACGCGATTACAACACGACGGAAATCTCCGAATACACGCTGCGCAATTTTTATCTGCCGCCGTTCAAGGCCGGCATGGACGCGGGCGCGTGGACGGTGATGAGCGCGTTCAACTGCCTCTCGGGCGTCCCCGCGAGCGCGAATTTCCACACGCTCACGGAAATTCTCCGAGACGAATGGAAATTTCCCGGCTTCGTCGTCAGCGATTATGACGCGGTTGGTGAACTGATTCCCCATGGCGTGGCGGCAGACAGCACCAACGCCGCGCGGCTCGCCCTCACCGCCGGCGTGGACATGGAAATGGTTTCGAGCAACTATTGCGACACGCTGTCGCAACAGGTCAAGGCGGGGAAAATTCCCGAATCCGTCGTGGATGAGGCGGTGCGCCGCGTGCTGCTGGTGAAGTTTGAAAAGGGCCTGTTCGATCATCCGTTCACCGACGAGACGCGCTGCCGGACGGCGTTCCTGCTGCCGGATGCGCTGGCCCTCGCGCGCGAGGCGGCGGCAAAATCCTGCGTGCTGCTGAAGAACGACCGCAACGTGCTGCCGCTTTCCCGGCAGGTCAAAAGGATTGCCCTCATCGGTCCACTGGCGGACAACGCGGAGGAACTCATCGGGAGCTGGAGCGGGCGCGCACACGCTGATGACGCCGTCTCGCTGGCCGACGGCATCCGCGCCAAACTTCCGCCGGGAGCCAGGTTGTCCGTCACACGCGGCTGCCGGTTTGCGGACACGGGCAAAGTGCGTCGCCATCTTACCGGCGTGCCCATCAACGAAGCGCCGACGGGGACGAATGAAATCGCCGACGCCGTCGCGCTGGCAAACGGCGCGGACACCGTGATTCTTGCGCTGGGCGAACCGCGCGACTGGAGCGGTGAAGACGGCAGCCGCGCCGAACTGGGGCTGTCGGGCCGGCAACAGGAATTGTTTGATGCCGTTGTTGCGACAGGCAAGCCGGTGATCGTTATTTTGTTCAATGGTCGTCCGCTGGCGATTCCGGGGATCCAAGACAAGGCGGCGGCGATTTTGGAGGCGTGGCATCCGCGCGTGCAGGGCGGCGACGGCGTGGCGGATGTTTTGTTCGGCGACACCGATCCGGCGGGGCGGCTGACCACAACATTTCCGCGCAGCGTGGGCCAGGTGCCGTTTTATTACAACCACTTCAACACCGGCCGCCCCGGGTTTGGCGAATACAGGGGCAACTACGCCGACGGCCCGACCACGCCGCTGTATTCGTTTGGTTTTGGTCTGGCCTACACGACTTTTGAATATGGCAATGTGCAACTGGATGCGCCGACGATGAAAGCGGGCGGGACAATGACCGCCCAGGTGGCGATCAAAAACACCGGGTTGCGGGCGGGAACCGAAGTGGCGCAACTTTACCTGCGTGCCATCGCGGCTTCGGCTGGACCAAGGCCGGTGCGCGAGCTGAAAGGCTTTAAAAAAGTGCTGCTTCAGCCGGGCGAATCGCGCAACGTGAGTTTCACCATTTCCGAAAAGGAGCTTGGCTATTACGATGCCAAGGGAAACTGGCTGGTCGAACCGGGCAAATTTCAGCTTTGGATCGCCAGGGATTCAGCAGCCGGTGAGTCGGTGGATTTTGAGCTGATGAAATAGGTGGAGACGCCGCGCTCCGACCCGGTCATCAAACAAACTTGCCGGGATTCAAAATGCCGTGCGGATCGAGCGCGTGTTTGACGACGCGATGAAGTTCGCGTGAATTTTCCGAAACCGCCTGCGACCACCAGCGTTTCTTGGCCAGGCCGATGCCGTGTTCGCCGGTGATTGCGCCGCCGGCGGTAATCACCCAGCGGAATAATTCATCCAGACATTTTTCAGCGCGGGCTTTCGCGCCGGGCTGCTCATAATCAACCATGACGTTCGTGTGGATGTTGCCGTCGCCGGCGTGGCCGAAGCAGGCGAGCTGGAGGCCGTGCTTCTTCTGCAAGCTCGCGGCGAACTTGAATAAATCTTCCAGCCGGCCGCGCGGCACGACGATGTCCTCGTTCAACTTCGTGAGGCCGGTGTCGCGGAGCGCGTAGGAGAATTCGCGGCGGATCTGCCAGATGGCTTCACATTGCTGGTTGCCAAAACCACGCTCGACGAACCGCGGCTTTTGGCGGCGCACAATTTTTTCCA
>Ga0182016_10004758_pt1 | contig 14895 bp, 14 predicted proteins | sample 712S2MmetaG_FD_120491 | JGI IMG/M metagenome (GOLD analysis project Ga0182016, IMG submission 120491) | Permafrost microbial communities from Stordalen Mire, Sweden - 712S2M metaG | ecosystem: Environmental > Terrestrial > Soil > Wetlands > Permafrost | place: Sweden: Stordalen | collected...
CGCGCCCACCGTGAGAAAGTCATGGACCTTCCGGGCGGAGTTGATCACTTCCGGCGGCGCAATCACGTAGCCAAGCCGCCATCCGGTGATTGAATAGGTCTTGGACAAAGAACCGCATGAAATCGTCCGCTCGAACATCCCGGGCAGCGCCGCAAAATAGACGTGCTCATGCGTCGAGTAGAGAATGTGTTCATACACTTCGTCCGTGATGACGAAGGTGTCATGTTCCGCTGCCAGGCTCGCGATGAACGTCAACTCCTCCCGCGTGAAAACCTTGCCCGACGGGTTTGATGGATTACAGAGAATTAACGCCTTTGGCTTCTGCTCGAAAGCCCGGCGCAGTTCGTCCGGATCGAAAGGGAAGTCCGGTGGACGCAGGGCCACGTAAATCGGCTCTGCACCGGACAGGATTGTGTCCGCGACGTAGTTCTCATAAAACGGCGAGAAGACAATAACTTTGTCGCCTGGATTGCAGGCGGTCATCATTGCCACCATCATGGCTTCCGTGCTGCCGCACGTGACGACAAAATGCGTGTCGGGATCGAGCGGCAGCCCCATGAAGCGCGATTGCTTTCGCGCCAGGGCTTGGCGGAAGTTCGGTGCGCCCCAGGTGACGGCATATTGATGCGGGCCATGGCGGGCAGCGTGCTCGGCGGCCTTCAATAAGGCCTCCGGCGGATTGAAGTCTGGGTAGCCTTGCGACAGATTAATCGCTCCGTGCGCTTGGGCAATGCGGGTCATCCGCCGGATGACGGATTCACCAAAGATACTCGTTCGCTGGCTGGTCTTGGGCATGCCGGCAGATCTTCAGCCGATAAGAGAGCAGTCTAAGGCTCTCTTAGCCGATCCACAATCCTTCGATGCGGATTTGCAGGGCGTTGGCGGTGCGGTTGAGGTAGTTGATCAGGCCGCTGTGGCGCCATTGCAGCATGCACATGGTCGGCTGGAAGAAATAGCGCATGCCAATTTTCAGATCGCAACGCTTTTTATGCACCAGCCCCTCATAGCCTTCGGCGATGTAATAGCCGAGGTCCTTGAATCCTTCCTGCCGCGGACGGAGCGGGCCGGTGACACACCAAACGATGACACCGGTGCGATGATCCACCTGCGTGGCCACTCCGCAGTGCGTGATGGGACAGCCGCAGGACATGCCCAGCGGGCGCCCGATCAGGACGTCACCCGGTTGAATGTTCATTTCCCGGGTGATCATCGGATTGTGCGGGATAATGATCTCGCGCGGGCCCGGTTCCGACGGAAAATGGTCCAGAAAAAAATCAAATTCCCGGCCCAAGCTGTCCTGCCAGGGGTTGGCTCCTTTCGAGGCGGAGGCGGTTGCGCAGGCGCCGCAAGCCGTGGGTGCGGGCGCGGGCGTGGGCACAAATTCGGGCGGTTTTGCCGCCGGATTTGGACTTACCAATTTTTGCTTTTCCGAATAGTAGATGCAGCGTTTGAGCAAATCCGGTTCGGAGGGCAGTTGTTCAGCAAGCGATTCACAACTGCGAAAGCCGCAGGCTCCGCAGTCCAGTCCGGGCAGATCGGTCATAGTCAGAGGCATATCAAACTCCTTAGTTGGTTGTGTTAACGGCATACGTGGAAATGGGCCGCAGCTCTTTAATCTTTTCGGGCAGAATCCGCAGGAAATCCTCCACGTCGGCCTCGGTATTGAAACGGCCGAGCGTGATCCGGAGCGAACCGCGCGCGCGTAAAGGATCAAAACCCATCGCTTGCAAGACATGCGACGGCTGGTTGCCGTGATGGGCGCTGCAGGCGCTCCCGCTCGAAATCGCGATCCCGGCCTCATCCAGGGAGAGCAACAATCGAATCGCCTCCCCTTCTAATCCGGCAAAGCCTAAGCAAATATGCCCCGGCAATCGCCGATGACGATGGCCGATCGTATAGGCGTTGGGAAAGGTTGCAGCGACCGATTCGATAATGCGGTCCCGCAACTTAACCAATCTCATGGCATCCTTGGACATTTCCGTCCGGGCGATTTCAGCCGCGCAGCCAAGCCCCGCTATCCCCGCCATGTTCTCGGTGGCGGAACGCAATCCACGTTCCTGTCCGCCACCGTGGATGATGGGTACGAGCGGAACGCCAGTGCGGACGAAAAGGGCGCCGACTCCCTTTGGCCCATGGATTTTATGCGCGGCCAGCGATAAAAGGTCGATCGCCTGCGCCCGCACATTGAGGGGAATTCTGCCAGCCGCTTGGACCGCATCGGTATGAAAGGGGACGCCGTGATCATGCGCCACGCGAGCCAGATCGCTAATCGGTTGCACCGTGCCAACAACATTGTTGGCGGTCATGATCGAGACCAGGCGGGTGGTTGGACGAAAAGCACGGGCCAGTTCGTCTGGATCAACCAGGCCTTCAGAATCACAGCGGAGGTAAGTCACTTCCACCCCGCGCCGCTCCAGGCTCCGGCACGTTTCGAGGATGGCTGGGTGTTCGATGGCGCTGGTAATAATGTGATTCTCATGCTCGCCACGTGCTTCAATGATCCCGGTCAATGCCAGGTTGTCGGATTCCGTGCCACTGGCAGTAAAGAGAATTGCGCCAGGGTCGGCGTTGAGCAGGGCGGCCACCTGTCCACGCGCGCGGTCGAGGCCTTCGTGCGCTTCGCGTCCTTCCTGGTGCAAGCTGGACGGGTTGCCGAAAACGGCGTTCAAATGAGGTTGCATTGCCTGCACCACCCGGGGATCGAGCGGCGTGGTGGCCGAATTATCGAGGTAGATTCGCCGAGCGCTCATTTTATTCCCCCCGGTAAAAAGTCTGATTTTCCAGCCCGCGCACCACCCCAAAGTGGGATTGCCAGCCAATCTCCTTCTTGCCGACACATATAGTACACGTGCCTACAGGAGGGTTGCCTCTGAGCAATAAATTTGGAATCGTTTCCGGGACGGCTTGGACATGGGCCACCAAGGGGTCGATGCCGATGCCGTAAAGCGCGTTGACTTCGCGAATGCGAACCCCGGGAGCGGCGTGTTGAATCCGGGCGCGAAACACTTCGCGCTCCGCTTGCGAAACGCGGTCGATCTTGGTCACCACCGCCACGTCCGCCAGGGAAAGCATGGGTCCAACCTTGAGCGGCAGGTTCATTCCGCTGGTCGCTTCCAGCACGATAATGCCCAACCCGCCATCGACGTAGGGAGAACAACGCAGGCACAACCCCGCCGTCTCCACCAAGAGAAAGTCACAGTTCTCCCGGCGCGCCCATTGCAGCGCGTCTCCCAGCACCATGACGTTGCAATGATCGGGGCACAACTCGCCCGAATATACTTTGCGCGTGGGGATGCCGAATTCCTTGGCAAACTGCTCGTCCTCCTCGGCGTACTGCACATCAATTTTCAGAAAGGCCGGGCGCTTGCCGGCGGACAAAAGCTTGCGGATCACATGCCGCAACACTGCGGTTTTGCCGGTGGTCGCCGGACCGGCGCAAATGGTTAATTGCATATTAAGTTCTCCAGTTCCGGGGAAGCGAGCCTTTGCCCGTGCCGCATTTGGTCGCGCAAATCGGAAAGTATGTCATCCAACCGGCTCACCGTGGCCGCAAACTGCCGCTCATGATCATCGGTGTGCAGCACATCGGTAATGATGCCGCCCTGCATCACGATGCGGTAATCGGAAAGGAGCGCGATGCGCGGGTCATGTGTCACAAAAATGAAGATCTTGCGGTATTCACGCAGCAACTCGAGGGCGCGCGTGCGATGGATGCCGGCGTTCTCGACTTCGTCCAGCAGCACGATGGGCGTGTTGCAAATGATGGTCGCGTCGGCAATGAGCAGGGCGCGCGTCTGGCCGCCGGAAAGTTCCGTCATCCGGCTGTCAACAAGGATTGGTTCCCCGGTCAACTGGTTGGCAAAAGCAAGCGTCCGTTCCAGCGCGCCTTCAATGCTCGCCCCGGCCGCGCTCCGAATCCGGGCATGGGTCGTCAAAAATTCCCGCACCGGGAGATCGGAGAGAAAGGTCGTGTGCTGGGTAATCAGGGCGATGGGGTTGCGGGACGGGTCATCGCGATATTCCGCGGGCGCGCGCTGGCCATTGATCAGAATCCGCCGGCCGGTGGGCGTATTAGCGTCCGCAAAGAGCTCAATGTCATTAATCAACGTTGTCTTACCCGACCCAGTCGGTCCAACGATGCTGACCACGTCGCCCATGCGCAAATCAATGCGCTCGATCGCTTCCTCTGCGCCGGACTTACCTCGGCCGCCAAGAATCGTGATGGTATGGATTCCACTCATAATATATTTATCCTATCGGCTTAGTCGTAATTAACCTAAACAGAAAATAGCAACGAGTATGCCAGATCTAAAAGACACTGATTTACAACGAATTACGCGCGGCGTCGCACGGAACAAAGAAAAAGTTGCCGAAAACGCGTGGCGAAAACTGCCGTTGCCAGGGCAGTTCCAAGACGCTCGCCCCCACAGGTGGCTTGCAGATCCTGATCCTTTCGCCCGCTCAATGATCTTGCCTCGAGTTTCATCAAGTCCTTCAACCGCTTGGCTGTCAATATATGTCATAGCACGTCTCCCAGCGTCGTCGTTTCCAGTATTTTTGCCACGCAGTCGCGGATTCGGCGGAACAAATCAACGAGATTATTCTCCTTTTCGATGGGAGTGGGACCGTAAAAGTGTTTGCTGACGGATTCCGTCGGGGCGAGCGCACCGTCAAACAAACGGACGACTTCCGCCAGAGTAATCTTATCGGCGGTTTTGGCCAGTTGATAACCGCCTCGCCGCCCCTTGGAACTGCGCACTAATTTGCCCCGTTTGAGCTCCAGCATGATTTGTTCGAGAAACTTGATGGGGATGCTCTGGGTGCGCGCGATCTCATCGACCGTTACGATCCTTTCGGTCTGCTGCCGCCCAAGATGAACCAAGGCCAGCATGGCATATTCACAGCGCGCCGTGAGCTTCATGGCAAACTTATATTACTAACCTGATGGGCATACTATGATTTATGCGCACGCTCGGTCAAGCGGGAAAGAATGCTTCTGTCTCATTTTTTCCTGGGTATATTCACCTTGAAGGCAGAGCAAAAAAAGGTTGACAAATCCCAATAAAGGGAGAGCGCGCATTTTCTTGTGATATAATCTCTATCACAACGATGGAGTTAATCGTAATTAACTCACAGAGTTCTTACCGTGAAGGTAATGAACCGTATTAGCAGAATGTCCGGACTACTGGAGTTCATCGAACTCCTACCAGACCACTGGAGGTTAATAGAATAAAGAATTGAACCTTAGAGTGGCATCTGTCCAGCAAACTGGAGGTTGCATGAAAAAAAGAAAAATTGGTTATCATGAACCTAGTTCGGTCGTCTGCTGGCCAAGCGCCCGCGAAATCACCCCTCGCCATCGAGTTCACTTCGTCCTCGAATTCCGGCAGCAAGGGACAATTCCAACAAATCCGCGATTTACTTCGCTACGGAACATTCCGCCGGAAGCCTAACTTCCTGTCCGGGACGCTGTGGAGTGTCGGCGCACTGTGCGTGCCGCTTTTGCTCGATCCGGCTCCGGCTTCCGCTCAGGATAAAAGCAGCACGCCGAACTCTGCGCCGCAGCCTGCTGCCGTTTCCCCCAGCGAACTGCAAAGTTTGCGGGACGAGGTCAGGGAGTTGCGGGAAGAGTTGAAATCGCTTAAAGCGGCCACAGCTACTAATACCGCCGAGGTCAAAGCGGTTTCAGAAAAGGTGACGAACATCCCGGCACAAAGCGACCTGGAAGCCCTGCGGGACATCGAAGACGAGAATATCCTGCGCAGCGTGGGCAGCAGTTCTTCGACGGGCGCCTATCAAGTGGGCGGCGGCTATCAGCATCTGGTGAACATCAGTGGCTATGGCATGGTCGGTTATACTGGCTATATTGGACGGACTAGCGCCACGACATCGGAGTCTTTCAAACTGACGAGCCTCGGCCTCACGCTCAGTGGCTATCTCCGCCAAGACCCCGGCAGAGAAGGAGATGTCAACTACAATCTCGGCGTAATCGCAAGCCCGTATAAGTACAACGCCGTATCCGCTACCACGCAAACAGCGGCGAACAGTCCCGCCGCCACCGTCAACGGCAGCACGGTCAACGGCACGTATCTCAGCGCTTCCGATGTTTGGTTGAATTATGCTGTCAAGACGACCAAGTTGCAACTGGAACCGACATGGACCATGTCGCTGCAGCTGGGACAGTACCTGACTCCCTACGGCATCGAGAATCCCTCGACCGAAAACAACCGTCCAACGATCAATCAGGCTCAATATATCTCGCGGCTGGGCTTTGGACGGGACATCGGAGTTGAGGCTTATGGAGGTTTGATCAATCGCAATGACCCCTCCGCGACCACGGTGCCGCTGATTTCTTACACGGCGGGAGTGTTTAACGGCTCCGGGGCGAACACCTTTGACACTCACAACGGCGTGGATGCGCTGGCCCGGTTGCAATATAACCCCTTCTACCGCTACGCGGAGAATTTTCGGAACTTGTCCTTGGGGGCAAATATTCTGGACGGAAACCTGGGAGGAGGGAATTTGCCCGAGAAACTGCGCGCGGGCGGGGACGTCCAGTGGCTGCGGAAACCGTTCTTGTTGACGGCAGAATATGTCCATAGCGAGGACAATTTCCCCGGCGACCGGAACAGCCCGTTGCATGGCACGGGACCTCTGCCGACGGCCCAGTGCGGCAAGAGCGACAGTTACATTGGCACGTTGTTTTGGACGGTGCCCACGCTGCCCGATTTTCAGCCCTGGGTGCGCTATGATCATTTCGATCCGAGAGCCTTCAGCAACCTCACCCCCACGCAACTGGCCACCGCCAGTGCGGGCGGATATGGGAACAACGCCCGGGACGCCTATTCCGTCGGCTTTAACTGGTTCATCTGGCAGTTGAATCCCGTGACCCGGCTTTCCTACACCTCGATGCAGACGGAGCGGGTGCTGAAACTGCAAACCAGCTACACCTATTTTAATCAATCCAATAACGGTCCGAAAGGATCGGCCTTTATCGGTGCCAACAACCAAATTGACGCCCTCTTAACCTACAACTTCTAACCGAAAACTCCGCAAACGCGAAAAACGAAAGGACACAGTTATGACAGACCTAAGCATTGTTGACAAAAAAATCAAAATCCAGGGGCACGGGATCAAGATCACTCCAGAACTGAAAGGCCAGATTGCCAGCGAAGGGTATTATCCCATCGCCCTGACTTGGCTCACGGAAGACATCACCGGGCCGTTCTCCTTCACCGGCTACGGAGACCAATCGCCCTTCGAGTTGCGCCGGGTGGAGGACCGTTACGCGGTCTTTGAAAACGGCGAGTATTTCACCGACGCGACGTTCTACAAGAAGCCGCGATTTTTCAACCGGCTGCATACGGCCAAAGGTCTCCATCAGCCGGAGGATACCATCTTCATTGACGAAGGCATGTCCGGGGTCATCACGCCCTGCGGCACCGCCAAGGACGGTGATGAAAGTGATTTGTTCAAGATCACCAAAGGCAAGTTTCCCTATGTCACAGTGGCCTGCTACAATGGCCTGGTCATCTGGCCCGCCTGGGGCTGCCTTTACACCAAGTCGCATTCTGAATGCAAGTTCTGCTGCATTCCGGGAGATTATAACGAACACAAGCTGCTCCACACGGATTCCGACTATTGGAAGAACCTGGGCGATACTTTTGCCGCCGCCGTGGAGGAAATTGGTTCGGAGATCAGCCAAGTCTCGTTGACGGTGGACTCCGGCACCTTGCCCGGAAGGGACAAAGGCGCGCAGGTCTATATCAAAGTCCTGGAGACGATCAAAGCGCGGCTGGGCTATTTGCCGAATCTGCTCTACCGGCGTGCGGTCATCGAACCGCCGTTGGATTTTGAGTGGTTGCAACGTCTGGCCGATGCCGGATTCACCGACATTCAGATGGACGTGGACGTCTATGACGCGGTGGAGCGGCGGCACGTGATGCCCAACGCCAAGGGGCACCGGCCCATCGCCGACTACATCAAAGCCTTCCGGAAAGCTAAGGAGATTTTTCCCGGGGAAGTGGCCACGCAACTCGTCGCCGGGATTCAAAATGACGAGAACTTGCTCAAAGGCGTTGAGCACTTTGCCAGCGAAGGCATTCCGACTCTGCTCACCCCGTTCCTGCCCTTCGGCCACGGCCGGGCTTGGCGCGAGACCGGAGAGGTGGATGTGCCCAGCGCGGAACGGATGAAGACCATCTACCAGAAGGCGGCGGCCATTCTCACCAGATACAACGTCCCGCCCCCGCAATTCCGCGGCGGGGTGAGTTCCCTGGCCGAAACCATGGGCCGCCGGCTCAAGCGAGTCAAAGCCCTGACCCATCCCCGCGACCTTAGCCATGAGCCGATCTCGGTAGCGGCGTGACCAACAAAATCAAAAACTCCAGCGAAAGGAAAACGAAGATATGAAAGAGAGCAGAACAATTCGACAGCTCAGAAACATCGCCCTGTGGGCGGTGTTGGCCGCCGCACCCGCCGTATTTGGCGCGGATGCCAATCCAACCGTTACCAAGGCCACCGCCGTGGCGCCCAAAGTGCCCGGCAAAGAGCGGGTGGCAAAAATATCATTAACTGAAATAACCGCCATAGGTGCGCACAAAGGCTGGTTCCAGGAGGAATATGCCAAAATTAACGCCCGGCCGGAACTGGTCAATATCACCCAGTTGAGCACGGTGTTAGGCGCGGAAGCGTCGTTGCTGGACAGGGGCGATTTGCACATTACCAGCCGCATGGCGTATCCCGCCGCGCAACACCGTGCCAATGGGCTGGACGCCGTCATCATTTGGCAGAGTGTCAACGCCCATCCTCGTCGGGCCACCATTCCGGTGCTGGCCAGCACGGATATCCGTTCAGTCGCGGACTTGGTGGGGAAGAAATTTGGCTCCTCAACCATCGGCTGCCCTTATTACGCGGGCGTCGAAGCGATCAAAGTGGCGGGCCACAGTGTGGACACGGAAGCAGAAAAGGGTGACATCCGGTTCGTCAACATCACTGGTGTGGCTGGAACATCGGCGTTTCTGGCGGGAAGAATTGATGCTTTGGGAACACATCCTGGAACCTCTGCCACCGCGCCTCTTTATATTCAGAACCAAGTGCGCGAAGTGGCCACGGCGGTGCCGGATGGGGCTTATGTGACGGCTGGCGGTCGCACGGCTTACTTCGCCATGCGCAAATGGGCCCTGGAAAACCCTGATCTGGTGAAAGCGTTCTTGCTGGGCTACGACCGGACCATTCGCTGGCTCAATTCCGACAACGGCGCGCACTGGGATGAAGCGGCGCAGATCGCGGCCCGGGAGACCCGTGAACCAAAATCGGTGGCTCTGTATGATTTGCAAGATGTGTCCCGTATCTCTTGGAGCTGGGGGCAGCCCGATTACCAGGAGGCGGTTGATTCCATCAAGAAGTTTCAGCAATACGCCATCTCCATCAAGGACCCCTTTTTCACCAAACACCATTTGAGCGACAAGCAGATTGAGACCTTCGTTGACAAGCGGTTCTTCGCGGGCGGCGAGTATTTCGTGGATACAAGCGAGCATCCGCAAAAGTCCACGCAAACGCAAACATCGCTGCCGGTTGATGCCAAGGCGGGAGTTCAACTGGCCCAAGCGAGCGACCTCAAATGACGAATCGATGGATAAACGGAAGCACCAGGCCTGCATCGGTCCAAGAGAGGCTAGAGCAGGCTGGGGCTTCCCTCTTTGAGAAACCTCGATTGTAAAAAGAAGAATATGAGCGCCGAAGAAATGACAATGGCGGGGAACAAGATTCTCTCCGTGGCGGCGGAGAGAAAAACATCCGCTGATCATCGGCTGGCAGCCGCGGGAATCCGGCTGAATACCGTTTTCGCCCGCTGGTGGGAAAAAGGAATTGGTGTGGTTTTGCCCATTGCCATCCTGCTGGCCTGGGAACTGGCTACAGGGTTGCATTGGGTCAAACCAGTGTTCTTGCCGTCGCCCTGGGCGGTCGTCACTTCGTTTTACGACATGCTGGTGAACCAGAGTTTGTTGACGGACTTCCAGGCCAGCGCCACGGAAGTAGTCGGTGGATTTTTGATTGGCAGCGCCCTGGGGTTGCTGGCTGGCATCGCCGCCGGTTTGTCGAAAACGGTGGATCGTTTTCTAGGCCCAACCCTCAACAGTCTTCGCCAGGTACCGCCCCTGGCCTGGCTGCCGCTCATTGTCCTTTGGATCGGCGTGGGCACGGTCGCTAAGAGCATCATGATTGGCAAGGCGGTTTTCTTCCCGGTTTTTCTGAACACGCTTCAAGGAATCCGGGGCGTTTCCAAGGAATACGTGGAAGTGGCCCGGGTCTTCCAATACAACAGGGCGCAGCTTCTGCGCAAAGTCGTTTTCCCCGCCGCACTGCCCTCCATCTGCGTGGGCGTGCGCTATGGCGCCGGCCTGGCCTGGACGTTCGTCATCGCCGCGGAAATGCTCGGCGGCGGATACGGGCTCGGCTACCAGTTGATGCGTTCCCAGGAACTGCTGCTCACCGATCAACTCTTTGTCATCATCGTTATCATCGGCGTGGTCGGTTTTGCCGTCGATGTCGGTCTGCGAAAAATCGAAAACAATCTGCTCCGCTGGAAAAAAGGATTTGAAGGCTAACCCCAAACAAACAACAAACAAAAAAATAGATATGAGTGCAACGGCTATCGAAACCCGGAAACCAGGCCGATTAAGTTCGGACGAACTGCAACAGACGGTTATTGAATATATCAAACAAACCCAGTGGGCCACGCTGGCCACGGTGCGCGAGGATGGCGCACCGGTCTTGAGGACGATGGGCAGCTTTGCTCCAGACGGAGTGAACGTGTTCTTCTCCACGCCCAGGAAAGCCGGCAAGGTCCGGCACATCTGGAAGAACAGCCTTGTGAATTTTTTCTTCCAGCATGAAAACCAGAAACTGGAGACATTCAAGAACGTGGCCATCATCGGCCGCGCCCATGAAGTTACCGGCGGTCCCCAGCTCCAGAAAGCCATTGAACTCTTGAGTGCCCGCAACCCGCGCTTCAAGGCACGGGTGGAACGCGACGAACTGGGAGACACGGCGATTTTCCTCATTCACACCACGGAAATTAAATACTTGAATTACGGCAGCGGAATCGGTCCCGCCGCCATCCAGGAAGTCATTCTCTAAACCTAAAAACTCAACACATAACAATCATATGAGCAGTGCAACATTGGAACGTGAACCTAAAACCCACCATAAACCCGCCGCGCTTACCGAGGCCATTTATACCATCTGCCCCGTGTTGGTCGCGTCGCACATCGCCGTCCACAAGGGCTGGCTCGAACGCGAACTGAAAAAAGCGAAGGGATCGCTAAAGTATCTGTGGTCATTGCCGCAGGAAAACTGGCTCTCCCACTTCAACCACACGCTGCCGAATCAATTTCGCGACGGTGGCAACATACCCGCCATCCATGCCCGCTCCGAGGGCCAGCGCACCAAGCTGATCGGTCTGACCTTCTCGAACGACGGCGGTCAAATTCTTGCCCGCGTGGGATCCGGCATCAACAAGGTCGCCGATTTAAACGGCCGCAAGATTGGTCTTTATCAGCGCGTCAAAACCGACCGGGTCGATTTCTGGCGCGCAACAGCCCAGCGCGGCATTTTGCTGGCGCTTGATTTGGCCGGATTGAAACGCGAGGTCGAAATTGTGGATCTGCCGGTGGACGGTCCGGATTATTACTCCTCCGCGCCCACCCAAAACTCGGCTGAACGCTTTGGGGTGGCGGCCAACGGAGCCAATAACCATTACGGAGCCGAAATTGACGCGCTGTTGGCCGGCAAAGTGGATGCCATTTACGCCAATCGCGGACGGGCTCATCTCTTCCAACGGGACGGCAAGGTCAAGGCCATCGAGGATCTCGGACGGTATCCCGACTGGACGCTGCAAGTCGCCAACTCGCCTTTCACCATCACCGTGAGCGAAGAACTGGCCAACGATCATCCTGAAATTGTTATCGCCTATCTGCGCGCCGCCATTCACGCAGGCCGTTGGATCGAGACAAACCAGGACGAAGCCGCCGAAATCTTTGGTGGCATTATTTCGCAATGGACCGGCAAGTGCCAGCTCAAGAGCGAACTCGCCAAGTACCATTTCGTGCCGAATCTCTCGCCGAAAAATCTCGCCGGGATCGATGTGGAAAAACAATTTCTGCTGGACCAAGGCTATCTCCGCAAAGACTTCGATGTCACTCAGTGGGCTGATTCTCACTTTTTGGAGGAAGCGTTGAAATCGCTCTAAAACCGTTCTGAACCATCATCGTCAATAACAAGAAATATGAGCTCGATTTTAGAGGTTGCTCCCGTTCACGGTTCCGCACGCAAAGCGCCGCGGAGTGTAACCGAAGTTTATTACACCATCTGCCCGGTATTCAATGCCGCCAATGTCGCGGTGGAACTCGGCTGGTTGGACGAGGAATTCAAGAAGGTAAACGCCAAGGCCGTTTACCTGCGTTCCCTGCCTGACAACAAAGGCTGGATTCCGCATTACACCCACTCGTTGCTTAATCTGTTTCGTGACGGCGGCGCCATTCCAACCATCCAGGCCAAGGCCGATTTGGCCGACACGAAACTGATTGGTTTGACAGGGACTCAATCCGGCGGGCAGATCCTTGTCCGCGCCCAGTCTGACCTCTGGCGCGTGGCCGACTTGAAGGGCCGCAAAATCGGGCTCAACCGGAGTCTCAACAAGGACAAAATTGATTTTGTCCGCGGCACCGCGGAACGGGGAATCCTCAATGCGCTCGCGCTTTCAGGCATGAAGCGCGCTGATGTCCAGATTGTTGACTTGGACGACGCGGATGATCACCGTTTCGAGCCGGCCTCGAAGCCGTCCGAGCTGTGGTCGCAAAATTCCGGCCGCCGGCTGGCGACGGGAAGCGCGGAAGTGCGGGCGTTGAAGGAAGGCGTGGTCGATGCCATCTACAGCCATGCGGGACGTTCGCAAACGCTCGTGGAAACAGGGGAATTCAAAGTCATTGAAGACCTCAACAATCACCCCGACTGGACGTTGCGGGTGGCCAACGGCCCGATTACCGCGGCGGTGAACACGCAGTTTGCGGAAGAGCATGCGGAAGTCGTGGTGGCCTATCTGCGCGCTGCCATCCGCGCGGGCCGCTGGATCAATGCCAACCGGGAGGCGGCAGCGGCAATTCTGCACCGAGTCACCTTTTATCCAACAGTCGCGGCCACGGCCCGAGCCATTGCCGGCTTCGATTTCATTCCCAACCTCTCGCCGAAGAATCTGGCCGGGGTGGAGATTGAAAAGAACTTCCTGCGCGATCACGGCTATTTGAAAAAGGATTTCGACGTGAAAGCCTGGGCCGATAGCCGCTTCCTCCAGGAAGCGACGGATGGGTTGCAGGGCCAGTGAGCGCCTTTTCCTAAAAGCGTAGCCAGACAGTTGTGCCATGAGTTCCGATACCCAACCCGCTGGAGTCGAAGTAAACCGACTGACCAAGGTTTTCAATGCCAACCGGCTATCGGTCACCGCGTTGGAAGATGTGAACCTCCGCGTCTGCAAGGGGCAATTCGTTTCCATCGTTGGCACCAGCGGATGCGGCAAGACGACGCTGCTTCGGATTATTGCCGGTTTGGAAGCGGAATTCGAGGGCACGATTGAACTCGAGGGCAGCCCGATCGAAGGCCCCGGTGTGGATAAGGGGGTGGTGTTCCAGGAACACCGCCTTCTTCCCTGGCTGAGCATTGAGGAAAATGTGGGTTTTGGCCTGATCAACCACCCCGCCGAAAAACGCCGGGAGTTGATTGACCGCTACTTGAAGCTGGTGGGCCTGGGCAAATTCGGCAAAGCCTATCCCGGGCAACTCTCCGGCGGCATGGCCCAGCGCGCGGCCATCGCCCGTTCTCTTGTCAACAAACCAAAAATTCTCCTCATGGATGAACCGCTGGGCGCCCTCGACGCCATGACGCGGGTGTACATGCAGAACGAAATCGATAAAATCTGGCTGCAGGAGAAGATTACCATGGTCATGGTAACCCACGACGTGGACGAGGCCATCTACCTGAGCGACATGGTGGTGCTCATGTCCTGCCGCCCGGGCCGGGTAAAAAAGATCATCCCGGTTCCTCTGGCCCGGCCCCGGTCGCGGCAGCATCCGGATTTTCTTGAGATCAAACGCGAAGTGCTGTCGGAGTTTCAGCTACAGTCGAAGGAGTATTTCAGCTTCGATATCTGAAACCAACCACGGTAAACGCCGAATGCCAACCCACTCCTCCAACTCGCCTCTTGAACCGCTGGCCAACGTGCTGGCGGGAGCGCTGGCTGCGGCTTTGGCGCTGTCGCCCCGGTTCGTTCCACCCTGCACTCATCAAATCGAAACAATGGCGGGCGTTTCGATGCCAATGCGCTGTCATTGGATTTTTCAAATTGAATTTTTGCTCGCGGTCGCTGCTTTGGTGGTGGCAGGAGTGTTATGGATCGTCCGCCAGGCGGAAGCACGCCGTGTTGTGGGCGGCGTGCTTGCGTTGTTCGCGTTGCTGGTGATCGCCGTGACCCAACCGTGGGTCATCGGGCTGTGCGGCGGTTCGGAAATGCCCTGCCACCACACCGCCCGCTGGCTCTGGTTGTGGGCGGCGTTGATGCTCGCTGACGGCGTTTTCATCATCGCCCGAGCGCGAATTCCGACCGGCCAGGCCGCGCCGCCCGACCCTTGGGAAACTCTAGAAGGAGCGAACCAATGGCGAAGCTGATCGTCAATAGTCTCCTCCGCCGCCGCTGGCAAACGCTCGCCACCCTTCTTGGGGTCGGGTTCGGCGCCGGTCTGTTGCTGGCAGTCTTTCTGCTTTACAACGGTTTCGGGCAAGGCTTGGAACGCGGACGCCAGCGACTGGGGGCCGATCTGCTCGTTGTGCCCGGCAATGCGA
>Ga0182016_10004760_pt1 | contig 14893 bp, 10 predicted proteins | sample 712S2MmetaG_FD_120491 | JGI IMG/M metagenome (GOLD analysis project Ga0182016, IMG submission 120491) | Permafrost microbial communities from Stordalen Mire, Sweden - 712S2M metaG | ecosystem: Environmental > Terrestrial > Soil > Wetlands > Permafrost | place: Sweden: Stordalen | collected...
ACGGACCAGAAGTAGAGAAGAAGATTTTCAAGTGAAGCTGTGGCCGAAGAAGACGGACCGAGAAGAAGATGAAGAAATTTAACCCGCCGAAATCAAACTAATTTTCCAGCGCGGTTCTCATACCACTGGCTACTCTTGGCGCCAAGAAGGCTCAGATGGCGAACCCCCGGATTAAGACCGTCAATATCGATGGCAAGCATTACGTCCGGGCTGAAGAGTCCAAGCGCGATGGCGAACCGGCACGAATTCACGGCAACGACCGAACTGGGGGCGGCCCTGGAGATGGCCCGGGAGCAGGAGGCCACCTTAATCGAAATCGAAAATACGCTGAACTGAATTTGACCTAAAATGACTTGAGATCAATGAGCGATCAGGACAAAACTGCGGGAATGGGGATGCTACTGGTGGCCGAGATGGCCGACCGGCTGCAATGCTCCGAGGATAAGATCCGGGCCCTGGTGAACATTGAAGGGATGCCCTGTTCCAAGCTTAATCCTCGGATGTGGCGGTTTCACTGGCCGACTGTGCTTGCCTGGCTTCAGAAGCGTCCCTGAGCACCTTCTTCCACGCTCTGGACTTCCTGTAAATCCTGATCACTTCGGGGCTGATCATCCAGTGCTCCTTGCTCTGGGCTTCTGGCGTTTTCAGCAAGGCATACGACCTTATTAGCTCCTTTGCGGAGTGCCCCATCTCCTTGCCAGTGTCGAACTCGTTTTTGAGGATCCCCAGGAGATGAGTGGCGCAGGTCTTTCTGAAGCCGTCCCGGATTCCCTCCACCAGGGCGATCATCTGGCAGATGGCTCCACGCAACCTGAACTCGCCCACAGGCGGCAACGGGCACTCTAAATCTTTGCACAACTGCAACCATTCAACCGCGACCGGCTGGAGGCTTATGGTCCGCTCGTCATCCTCTTTCGCCACGTCCGCGGTCACTTCGATCTGCTTTTTCTTCAAGTCGATATTGTGCCACCCGAACCACTTTTCCTTTGGCAAGTTCCTCCGCTTCGGTTTGTCCGAGCTGATCTCCTCGGGCCGCATACAGCAAAAGCACCCCAGTACCTCAGTGATCAAATGCTGTTTGGTTGCTGTGGTTTCCAGGCCAGCAGCCAGCAGCTGTTTTGTGGTCTCGATGGGGTAAATCTTTTTGACACGACTGGGCTTTTTAATGGGCGGCAGTTTTTCCGTGATGTTCACCACGGCTGCATCAATGGCGATGGCGCACTCCCAAAGACCGCTGAACAGGCTTATCCAGGTCAGTTTGGTGCTCAGGCCCCAGGGCTTGCCAAAGTCCTTTCCGGGCTTCTTGATCCTCTGCGCCGCAATCCAGGCATCAAGCTCCGAGCCCTCGATCTCATGGATCAACCGCTTTTCCTGTCCAGCGCCAAACTTCATTAGATCGATTCCCGCCTGGAGGACGTACTTTTCATCAGCCTCCACGCTAAGCTTCCGGCGCTTCCATTCCGCCACCGTGGCCTCGTAGCTCAATGGCTTCTTCACCTCCGAGGAAAGTTTTTTCTGCTTCTTGTGGTCCTCCCAAACCCCTTGAATTGTCAGGCTGGCATCAGTGATGGCATTGACCGTAATTTGAATCGCGAGGCGCTTGTCCTCCGGTTGTCGAACCCACCACTCCCCGGCCTTTTTAATCGACTTCTTGTATTCGTCTATGGCGTCCTTCCCCTCTTGCTCCGTTTTGAAAAAAGTGCGCTTTCTCTTGCCGTTGACGGGTGGAAATTCCACCATGAAACAGTCAATCCCGTTATTCTTCGTTTTTGTCACTTCCAGTTGCATGATCTTCTCTGTAGTAATGCCAAATTATGCCAAGTTTAATGTCAAATAATGCCATGTCAAGAGCCAATTCAAGGCCATCCCCAGCCAACAACTCACCAAGCTCGTCTTTTTGGTCCTCCGTCGTAAATCCTTGATATTTGATATTTTACCTATGAAAAAGATGGTCGGGGCGGTGAGATTTGAACTCACGACCTTCTGAACCCCATTCAGACGCGCTACCAAGCTACGCTACGCCCCGACCGTTCGACGGCAGCATTGTCACGGAGCAGAATCCTTTTTTCAATCTATTTTCCTGTCCTTTTTCCGTCATCGGCAGGGGGAAGCGGTATTCGGCGCTTTTTTTGTTGGAGAGGGCTGCCGACAATGGCCATGATGGCGACGCGTGAATGGCCATCCTTTAGCGAATCGGTTGAGTTTGTTTTTCATGACCTCCGGCTTCTTCTTACTGACGGCTGGATGCGCCGCCGTCAAGGCTCCGTCCGGGCCTTCTGATGCGGCCGGCCAATTGATGCGCGCGGCGACCAATTCCACTTTCGCTTATCAACGGTTGGCCCGGCTGTGCGACACATTTGGGCCGCGGTTTAGCGGCAGCACTAATCTTGAGGCGGCCATTGATTGGATTCTCGAGGAGATGAAACACGATGGTTTGGAGAACGTTCATGGCGAGGAAATTGCGGTGCGGCGTTGGGTGCGGGGAACGGAGTCGGCGGAGATGCTTTCGCCGCGTCCGTGCCGTCTGCCGATGCTCGGCTTGGGCGGCAGCATTGGCACCCCCCCGGGCGGCATCACGGCGGAAGTTCTCGTGGTCAAGGATTTTGCGGATTTGCAGAAGCGCGCCCCGCAAGCGGCGGGGAAAATCGTCTTGTTCAACGCGCCGTTTACAACTTATGGCCAAACCGTGGCTTACCGCGTGCGGGGCGCGATCGAAGCGGCGCGCACGGGGGCGGTGGCGAGCCTGGTCCGTTCCGTCACGCCTTTTTCCATTCAATCGCCGCACACCGGCGGTATGTCGTATAGCAATACCATTCCGCAAATACCCCACGCAGCCATCACGGTGGAGGATGCGGAAATGATGCAGCGCCTGCAGGATCGCGGGGAGAAGATCGTCGTGCGGCTGAACATGAGCGCGGCCACGCTGCCGGACGCGCTCTCGCGCAATGTGGTCGCGGAAATTGCCGGGCGCGAAAAACCGGAGGAAGTGGTGATAGTCAGCGGCCATATTGATTCCTGGGACGTCGGGCAGGGGGCGATGGACGATGGCGGCGGCGCGTTGTGCGCTTGGGAAAGCGTCCGGTTGATGCATTCGCTCGGAATGCGGCCCCGCCGGACGGTGCGCATCGTGCTTTGGACGAACGAGGAAAACGGGTTGGCGGGCGCGCGTGGTTATGAGCGAGCGCACAAGAATGAGTTGTCCCGGCATGTGCTCGCGATTGAATCCGACGCGGGCACTTTTCTACCAAGGGGGTTTTCCTTGGTCGGAACCAAAGAAGCTCGACGGATCGTGTCAAACATAGCCGCGCCGCTGGCGTCGATCGGCGCGAATGGGATATTCGATCAAGGCAGCGCGGCGGATGTCGGGGCCCTGGAGCCGGATGGCGTGCCGACCATGGCTTTGGCGGATGATGAATCAAAGTATTTTTGGTATCATCACACCGCCGCGGACACGGTGGATAAACTGGATCCGCGCCAGCTCAACTTCTGTGTGGCCGCCATGGCGGTGATGGCTTACGGAGTGGCGGACGCGTCGGCCGCCTTACCCCGCGCCCTCAAGAACCCGCCCGCCGAGAAGTGAAGAACCAGTCCCAGGGGAACAACGGCGGCGCGCGCGGTTGGCGAAACTGGGTGCCGGAAGCGGGTGGCATCGGCTGTCTGGCGGCCCTGCTGGCTTATTTCCTGGCGGTGTCCTGGCGCAAATGGCCGGACCCGATAATCGACTCAGGCCCGCAATGGTATGCGTTCTGGCGCATCGCGCAGGGGGGGATGCTCTTTCACGAGGCCGCCTGGAACTATGGGCCTCTTTCCGCCTACATCGATGGGACGCTTTTCAAAGTGTTCGGGACGAGTCTGACCGTGCTCTTCGCCGCCAATTTAACCGTCTATGGTGCCATTTTGGGATTGGCTTACACCCTGCTCCGGAGGGCTTGGGGCCGGCTGGGGGCGTTCGCAGCCTGCGCGGTCTTTATTTCCATCTTTTCTTTTTCCCATTTGACCTCGGTCGGCAATTACAATTACGCCGCGCCTTATTCCCAGGAAACAACGCATGGGATGTTGCTAATGCTCTTGACACTGTTGGCGGCGGCGGATTGGCAGCGCGGGCGGTCGGTACGGGCCGCTTTCGCGTTGGGCACATGCGGCGGAATCGCGGCGGTTTTAAAACCTGAATTCATACTGGCTGCAGGGATGGTTGGAATGGCGGCTCTGGCCCTGCGTTGCCTGCGGCGCATCGCGCTTTCCTGGCAGGAAGTCGTGCTCCTGATGATCGGAGTGGTTTGGCCGACGATGGCCTTCGCGGTGCTCTTCTCCAGAAGCGAATCTTTCGGATTGGCTTTGACGCATGCCTGCAACGCTTGGTGGGTGGTGCTGGTCCATCCCATCGAGATCGGTGGATTCGCGGCTGGACAGCGTCGTTTCGCCGGATTCGACCACCCATGGCGCAATGGCTGGCAGGAGTTGAAAGACGGGCTGGCGGCGGGGTTGGTGGTCGGTGCGACGTGGGCCGGTGGCTGGTTCGTGAATCGTCCGGCGGCTCTGTCGCGCATCATGGTGCTTTTAGCCTTCGGCGGAATGGCCCTGTTCGTGCGGTTGCAAGGCGGTTGGTTCCGTGTTGGCCAATGTCTGCCGATGTTGATGGTTTTTGCGGTTGTCTTTTATGGAGCGCGATTGGTCAAGCAGTGGCGCGGCACGGGGCGTTTGGAACAGGCTGCGGTTCTGCGATGGTTCATGGCTCTGCTGGCGATGGCGCTCCTGGCGCGCATGGCGCTGTTCGCCCGCGTCTATCATTTTGGCTTTTTTCAAGCGGCGCTGGCGGGGATGGTGACCTCGGCCATGATGATGGGGGAAGTTCCGCTCTGGGCCGGTGACGGCCGTGCCGGAAGGGCGGTGACGGCAAGTGCAGCTCTACTGGTCTTGGCCGTCGGGTGCCGGGCGATCGCCGCCAAGTCCGGTGAAATTCGCGCCGGACAAACTCAGCCCGTGGGTTCCGGTCCGGACCGCTTTTATGCCTTTGACCGGGAGATCGATCCCACCGGTGCCCTGGTGGATTGGGTGGTCAAGCACTTGGATGGCACCCCACCCAACGCGGCACTCTTGGTTTTGCCGGAGGGGCTCTCCATCAATTTTCTTACCCGGCATGTCTCGCCTTTGCCGGACGTGTGGACGAACGCGCCGGAGGAAGTACTCGTAGAGCAGTTGCGCAAGGGGCCCCCGGATTACGTGGCCCTGCTTTCGCTCAACCTGGCAGAACATGGCGTTGAACGGTATGGCGCACCGGGAAATCCGGGCCGCCTCCTGGTGGAATGGGTCAAACAAAATTATGTCCCGATCGCTTCCTGGGGTGAGCCTTTTTCCGGCACGCGCCTGAAAGGCGCCACGGTCTTGCGCGGAAAAAAGGAGGAAAAACCTTGAAGTGCGCGCTTTGAAAACGCGATGCTGAGAATTTGATCTGTGTCGCAAATGTTGAAATCATCGGGTGGAATTGGGGCGGCCACGCTGACCAGCCGGATACTAGGCTTGGTGCGCGAACAGGTCTACGCAGCGTTCATGGGGACCACGGAAATTTATGGGGCGTTTATCTACGCTTACATGGTGCCCAATTTGTTCCGCCGCCTTTTGGGGGAAGGCGCGTTGACGGCCGCCTTTATCCCCATTTTCAAGGCCAAGGAAAAAACGGAAGGTGAAGCTTCCATGTGGCGGGCGACCAACGCGGTCCTTTCCGGTTTGATTGCGTTTTCCGCCGGACTGGTGCTCTTAGTCATGGTCATTGTGACCGTCCTGCTCCTGCTGGGTACATGGCGGCCGGAGACGCGCCTGATGTTGCGGTTGATGCGCGTGATGTTTCCTTACTTGACGCTGGCTTGCGTGGGGGCCGTCATGATTGGCATCCTCAACGCGCGCGGACATTTCTTTATTCCGGCCCTGGGCGCGGCGCTGCTCAACGTCGTCATGATCGCTTCGGTCTTGTTCCTGGCCCCTCATATGGGGCATCGGATGGAGACGCAGATCTTCGCTCTGGCCGTCGGGGTCCTGGTGGCGGGAGTGGCGCAGGCCCTCTTCCAGGTGCCCACACTTTGGAAGGAGGGGTTTCGGTACCAGTGGGTTTCGCCCTGGCACGATGCCACGGTGCGAGAAGTTGTCAAGAAGATGGTGCCGAGCGTCCTGGGCGTGGCCGCGTTTCAGATCAACGTGATGATGACCAACAGTCTGGCCTTTGGGGAGAGCGGGCGGATTGTCGGTGAATTTGCCTATGCTGTCCGGCTGATGGAACTGCCCCAGGGCGTCTTTGGCCTCTCCCTGGCCACTTTTCTTCTGCCCACCCTGGCGGGATTTGCCGTCGAAAAAAAGTTCGACGATTTCCGGCTGACTTTGCGCCAGGCCGTCGGTCACATTATTTTTATCAACCTGCTGGCTTTGGTGCTGTTGGTTACCTTGGCGGCCCCGATCATTCGATTGCTTTTTGAGCACGGCAAGTTTGACGCAAATTCCACCGAACGGGTCAGTTTCGCTTTGGTTTGTCTTGCCCCTGGCCTGGTTTTCTTTTCCCTGGTCAACATCTTTGCCCGCGCCTTTTACGCCCTGGGCGACATTCTTTCGCCGATGCGGGTCAGTTTGTTTTGTCTGGCGATCAATCTGCTTTTTACCTGTATTTTTCTTTATGGATTCCGCTTGGGCCCCGGTGCCCTGGGGTTGGCGAATACGCTGAGCTCCGGCTTCAACATCGGGTTGCTGGCGCTGGCTTTGCGCAAGAAGTTGCGCCGTTTGGACATGAAAGAATGCGCCAGGCAATGGCCGGCCCTGGCCGCAATTGGCTTGGTGGCCGGGGTCGTGGCTTGGTCTTGTCGCATCCTCTGGCAGAATCATCTCGGCCATGACCGCCTTGGTCCGCGTTTGGGAGAAGTCTTTTTGCCGATGATCCTGGCCACGGCGGTTTATTTTGGCCTCAGTTCCTGGCTGAAAGTGGGTTCCGCGGGGGAAATGCTCCGCATCCTTTCAGCGCGGTTTTACAGACGGGCACGGCCAGCGTGATCTGGAGCAGATATTTTCTATCATTGGGCCGGCGGTGACTCCGCCAGGAGCCTTCTAATTTGCTGTTCCAAATTTCCGGGCGGCTGGCTCGCGCTGACCACTCCCACGTTTTCCATCACGCCATTGGCTGGAATTGGAATCCCGACAGTTTGGGTGTTGATTTCTCGCAGGACTCCTTGCTTGTCCAGTAGCAACAGCGCAGGCGATTGGGAGATGCCAAACCGTCGCGCCAACTCGCTGTCCCAACCATTTCCATCGAAATATTGCGGCCATGCAATTCTCTGGGCCTTGAGCAATTTCTCCAGTCGCGCCTTCTGGTTGGTTTGGCCGAGGGCGATGCCAAAGGTCTCTAATCCCTGTGCGTGAAACTTTTCGTAGAGGGCCTTCTGCGTCAATAATTCCGATATCTCATCCGGTTCCCAGAAGGCCATGAGGACCACATTGCCTCTCATCGTGGCGGTGTCCACCTTCCTTCCGTCCAACGCGGTGAAGCGAAGCGACACGGGTTTACCCTTTAAATCCAATTGTCGGAGGGTCGTTCGCATCAGGGTCTTGACCTTTTCCGGCGCGGGGCTGTTCAGCACGCCCTGGGCCAGCTTGTGCGCCTGGTCGTCGTTGCTCCGGGCGATCAGGCTCCGCAGGGAATCGTAAGCATGTTCCTCCTCTGGAAAATCTTTTTGCAGCGCCTTGGCCGCTTCCAGCCACTCCTGCTCCGGGCCGGCGGAGAGCCGCTCTACGCGGCCAGCGCGGAAACGGAACTCGGTGGACGGGGGCAAGTTTGTCTTTTCCAGCAATAACTTTTCCAGTGCCATGAGGCGAGGTTCGAAATTTGTGCAAGACCAGACCTGTGGTCGGGCCAGCAGGCCGCTCTGTTGCATGTTCGCCACCGCCTCGTTCCAAGACGACATGCAGCCGTACGCTTGCACCAGATTCTCATACTCCCAGACCTGTGCGTCCCACACCTTGGGATAGAAGGGAAAACGCGCGAAGAAATCCCGGGCTTTGTCAGCTTTGCCGAGTTCCTCCGCGATCCAGGTCTTGTCGAGGAATTTGCCCACGTCTTCGGGAAGGACGCTTTGGAATTCAAGTTTCCAACAAAACCCAATGGGCAGATGAGGGACGGCTTTCTCGGCCCGTTCCAGATCTTGCCAGGCCTTGTCCGCTTTGGGATCACGGCTCGGTCCTACGCCAGTGACAACGATGGTTGGCAGCGCCTGAACCTCGTTCTTGGGCGAGCCGTTGGTTCCACCGGCACTGAGGCCCAGATTCCCTTCTTGCGCCTGGGCTGACAACAGGCCGATGCCCACGACCCAAGCCGCCGTTAACATGGCGGCGAAGGCCTGCTGGAAACGAGCAATCTTGCTGTGATTCATCCGAGTGAGTTTAGTCCAATTCACCCAGACCATCCAAGCGGAGTTTTTCACGGTGCCGCTCCGGCATTGTCAACCACGCATTCAAAAGCCACCGAACGCCGGGACCTGGCAAAGTGAGACCTTGTGGAGACGGCTGATCGTGAGAATGTTCAGAGCGAGAGAACTTGAACTTGTCCTTGCCTCGGATGACCAGGGCCCTGCGGCGGGAGTGATTTTCGTCGGCTTTTTTAGACTGCATTTGCCCGAAAGGGCTTTTACTCTTGGTTCGCCTATGCCCGAAACACAAAAAAATAAAGGTAATTGGGTTCAGGGATTCTTTATGGAGGTCTTTGGCCTGAGCGCCGGGCTTTCTTTACTGGCGACTGTTCTGGCGGCGGCTGTGATTGCCTGCGCCATTTTCTGGTTCTTTCATTCTGCGCCCCCGCAGACCCTGACCCTGAGCGCCGGTCCGCCAGGGAGCGGATTTTATGCGATGGCGACCAATTACCAGGCAATCCTGAAGGAGCAGGGCGTCAACTTGCGCATTCTCGCCTCGGAAGGCTCGCTGGAAAACCTGCAACGTTTGCTGGAGCGGCCCAAGACGGCCGAGATCGGCTTTGTCCAAAGCGGGCTGACAAACGGTTCAAAATCAGGGCGCATCGTCTCCCTGGGCAGCCTCTCCATCCAGCCCATGCTGGTTTTTTACCGGGCGGACACGCCGCTGCAGTTGCTCTCGCAATTGAAAGGAAAGCGGTTGGTGATCGGGCCGGTGGGCAGCGGAGCCCGTTCGCTGGCGCTCGAATTGCTCGCCTTGAACAGTATTACCAACAGTGGGACAGCCTCGTTTGTTGATTTGGACGGCGCCGCCGCAGCCAGCGCGCTGGCCAAAGGAGAGGTCGATGCCATTTTCCTCATGGGCGATTCCGCTTCGACGGAGGTCATCCGCTCGCTTTTGCGCAGAAAAGATATTCATCTTTACGATTTCGTGCAGGCGGACGGGTATGTCCGCCGCATCAATTATCTGAGCAAATTGGAAATGCCGCGCGGGGCGATAGACTTTGGCAATGACATTCCCGATCATGATACGGCGCTGGTCGGCCCCGCGGTGGAATTGCTGGCCCGAGCGGATTTGCATCCGGCATTGTCGGACCTGCTCCTGGAAACGGCGAAAAAGGTCAACGGCAAGGCCGGATTATTGCGCCGCCAGGACGAGTTTCCCGCTCCCATTGAACGCGATTTTCCCTTGAGCGAGGACGCGGAACGTTTTTACAAGTCCGGCAAAAAGTTTTTCTACCGTTACATGCCGTTTTGGGTCGCGAGCTTGGTGAACCGGGTGGTGGTGGTGTTCGTGCCGGCGGCCTTGGTCTTGATTCCCTTGTTCAAAATGCTTCCCTCTTTTTTTCGTTGGCGAACCAAGGTGCTGATTCTCAAGTGGTATCGCCGATTGCTGACGCTGGAAAAGGAACTGCAAGGACCGGACGCGCGCAGCCAGCCTGAGAAATTTCTGGCCCGCCTGGATGAGATTGAGAACGCAGTCAACAAAATGAAGGTGCCGGCCTTTTTCGCGGATCAATTCTACAATTTGCGCGGACACATCACTTTCGTGCGGGGAAATAATCCTCAGAAATAGCTCCACTTGCAACCGTCGCGAGGCGACTCCGGCTGCAATCCGCCGGTGGGGAACCTCTTTCCGAGACGTCGCCAGAATGGATTTGCGCGCAATTCAGACCCGGAGCGAGCCGCGGAATCCCCGGCCGCTGTAGTACGACTCCGCGCCATTGTGATAAAAAAAGACGCGGCCGAACCGGCGATCCCCAAAGAGAGCGCCGCCGAGTTTCCTCATCTCAGCAGGCGTTTGCACCCAACTGGACGATTTTGTATCGAACTCTCCCAGCTTCTGCAGTTCCTCGTATTGTTCTTCTGTCAAAAGCTCAATGCCCAAGGCCGCCGCCAAATCCGTGGCGCAATTCTTCGGCTTATGTTCCTTGCGGGAATCCAGCGCTTCGCGGTCATAACAAAGACTCGTGCGGCCTTTGGGACTTTCCGCCGAACAATCAAAGAAGATGTATTCGCCCGTCCCTTTGTCATGACCGACCACATCCGGTTCACCGCCAGTTCGCTCCATTTCGCTGAGCGACCAGGGTTTTTCAGGATTCGATGCAAGTCTTGCTTGGACGTTGGCCCATTCAAGCCCATGGTGGCGGTGCTTGTTCTTCGTAAAACGGGCTTTTAAGGTGGAGAGCAGTTCCTCGAGTTGTGCAGGTGACAAGGCTCGTTTTGTTTTAACATTTTTCATATCGTTTTCGCTCCTGAGGGTCTTTCACTTTTATGCCTGGGGCGAGGGCAGCCCGCAACACTGGAATAACCCGCTGTGGTTCACCCCAGCCATCGGCGCGGAGTGAACCGTTCTCGGCCTCGAGTCAATGATCTGCACAGCAATCGCGCCGCCCGTTATCTGTCCCGCACTAATCTTATGGAGTAGCCACAGGCAGAACGGTAGTGGTGCGCGTTGCTCCAGCCAGCTTGGTTGGCGTGTAGGTCGATCATCCCCGCATGGTCGTGGGAAACGGCGGTCGCCGTCCACCAGCCCGTGTAGTTGCCGAAGGGTTCAAAAAGACCGGATTCATGACGAAAGCCGCTTCCGTAAGCGGAAAAACCGCTGGTATTGTTTTTCGCCAAATCATTGCCGATGGCACCTTGGACCGTTGACGGGTTCCAACCCGTTTTGGCCGAAATCGCCTTGGCTATTTTGTCTTCCGAGGTTGACCCATCCCAGTTAAAACCCGCCCCAATCATGTATTTTTCGAATGCCGCCCACTCGGCGGAAGACGGAACATGCCAGCTGGCGGGGGCCAGCTTTTTAGTGTCAACGGCATAGAAGTTGTACAATAATCCAAGGCGCTTAACCACCGCGGGGTCGGTCACATTGTTTGGATAGCAAAATAACGGGGTCGTATTGTCTTTCCAAGCGGCGGTCGCTGGTTCCATGGGAATAGCGGTCCCATCGCTAAACCTTGTCGCGCGGAAATTGCTTGTCGTCCACACTTGATCACCCAACTTGACTGCCTGGTACACATTTCCATCCACATCCCTGACCGTGTCCGCGCAAACGAGCATCTTCAAACGCAGTCCGGACGCTTGCTGTTCTACCACCGGTTGCTCATAATCCAAATAACCATCCTTGATCGCGCTGATGGTATCATCGAAATCGCCGGTAGATTCCGCTTGGCCGGCAGTTCCGGTGGAGACCAGCAGAAAGTCGCCGTTGGCGTCGGTTATTCTCCGCCCTTCCCGTTTTTCCAAGCGGACCGCCACTCCGGGAATGGGCGTACCAGACACGTCCGTGACTTTTCCGGTTATGGCGACCGTGCCCGCCACTTTTTCGAGCACCCAGAACGCCCAGTTATTGCCGCGCCGGTAGTGGAACGTGAGCAACTGAGGGCCTGCTTCGGGAAAAGTGATCGTGGCTATTTGGCCGTAGTCCCAATAGTGCCACCCCTGGGTGGGCCGTGGAAGCTGGCAGATGGCCGCCAGTTTGCCATTCAGGTCAAAGCTGATTTCGCCCACCTTGTTGCCGTTGGCATCCCGATGCACCTCTTTCTCCGCGTAAGAGTAGAGGCATTTGACGGCGTAGGTTCCAGGTTCCGTGACATTGACGGTGTAATTGACCCACTCGCCGTCGGAAGCCCAGCCGATGTAGAGCTGGTTGATCGGCGGGCTGACGGCATTGGTGTGATTGAGGTCCGCCCAATCCTTGACATACGAGATATCGACCCCTTCCTGAGCGCGGAAATGCCAAATATAATCGCTGGCGTGGCTTCGCTGGTGGTTGTAAGGGGTGGTCTGGCGGTTGAGGCGGTCGCTCCCCTCGTTCTCCGGCGTGGTGTCGTGATAGGCCACCCCCTCGCCGCCCAAATCATAAAGAGCACACTGCACGATTCCGGGTATGTTGGGCGGCCCGGTCTGGTGAAAATCGTCGGAAAACGGTTTGCCTTTGTAATCGGCCGGCACGGCGGCAATGCACGAACCAGCGGCGGCCAGCAGCGTGAGGATTGCAACAGGGGATTCCATGTGCTGCACATTTACCGGTTAGAGCAGTTGCTTCAATCTTTTTCGGAGGTCAAGCCGCCCTAAACACTTTCCAGCGAATGTCCAAAGAAATGAAAACCGCTGCACGTTCTGAACTCGGCCACGCGGGCGGACGCCAAGGGAATTCCCCGCCAAATGTTGGGAGTTCCCAATCGCGGCGGGCGAGCTGTTCCTCTGGCAGGAAAAATGAGGAAATGGTCGGAGCGACAGGATGCGAATAAGAAAAAACCGTAAACGTCGATTACCTTTTGGTCGCTGGCAGCCTTCAATTACTTGGGGTCAGAAATGGGTGCGATTTATTTATTGTGCGCGGAACAGTTCTTGCTAGCAGAGGCAAAAATGAAGATAAAACCAGTTGTAGCGCTGATTTTGCTCTCCGCCTTGAATGGCCTTTCCGCCGGGCCGGCTAATTCCATTCTTTTCGTGACGCAAGTGCCTATACCGGAGGATTTCACTACCATTGGTTCCACGTTTGGAAATCATTTGGCCACGGTGGGCGCTTGTGGCCGCGGGGGCGATCTTTACATCCGTTACCCGGACGGCACGCTCAAGAATCTTACCCGCGCGGCCGGCTTTGGCCAATCGGGATTGCAAACAACCAACGGCATCGCCGTCCGTCAGCCATGTGTCCACTGGAACGGACAGAAAGCAATCTTCAGCATGGTGGTGGGAGCGCCGACACGCCAATTCGACTACGCGACAGACAGTTATTGGCAGCTCTACGAAATTACCAACTTCACCAATCCCTCCAGCGTGCCGGTCATTACCAAAGTCCCCAACCAGCCGACTAATTACAATAACATCGCTCCCATCTACGGCACCGATGATCGCATTATTTTCACCAGCGATCGCCCGCGCAATGGCCAGAGCAATCTTTACCCGCAACTGGACGAATACGAGGAGGCCCCCACGGTGACAGGGCTGTGGAGCTTGCAGCCCACCACTGGCGATCTTTTTAACGTTAACCACACGCCCAGCGGGGCTTTTTCGCCCCTGTTGGACAGCGCGGGTCGCATTGTATTTGTCCGCTGGGACCACCTGCAACGCGATCAGCAGGCCGACACGGATTGGGAACTCGGTTACATTACTTACGGAGCCTTCAATTGGAGCGACGAATCCATTTCATCCCACCCCACGACCAATTTGGCAGAACTGTTTCCAGAACCGCGCCCCATCCGCACCGATTTGTTGGCCGGCACAAGGCTGTTTGGCAACGACTTCAATCAGTTTTTTCCCTGGGCTATCGCTCAGAACGGCACCGATGAGGAAACTTTGAACCACATTGGCCGGCAAGAAATTGGCGGCAGCTATGCCTCGGCTTCTTTCACGAATGACCCGAATCTCTACGACATGTATTACTACGGAGGCAACTACAACACCAACACGATCGATAACTTCCTGAACGTCCGGGAAGACCCCGCCACGCCCGGGCTTTTCTATGGCGTGGACGCGCCGGAGTTCGCGTCTCACAGCGCGGGCCAGATCGTCTCCATCACTGGCAACACCAATCTCAATGCCTTCTATATGCGGATCAACTATCTGACCCCGCGCTCGACCCATACCTACGCCGATACGGCCTCCAACGTCCCGCCTGACTTCACCGGCCTGTATCGCAATCCGCTCATGACTTCCGAAGGCTTTATGATTGCCGCCCACACCGCTTATTCTCAGGCGGAAACTGGTCCGTCGGACCCGAGTTTTCCGTCCACCGGCTATGATTTCCGTCTGAAATTCCTGATATTCACCAACGGCTTCTACACCCCCGGCGCCACGCTCACGGGTGGCTTGACCAATCAAGTGAGTTACTGGAGTCCGGACATTCTCGTTACCCAAACGAATCTGCTCTGGGAACTTGATCCGGTCGAAGTCATGGCCCGCCCCATCCCCGCGGCTTTTCGAGTGCCTCTGCCCGCGGCGGAGCAGGCCGCCTTTGCCGCCGCCGGTGTGGATATTCCCACTTTCCAGAACTATCTCCAAACCCATGAACTTGCCTTGATCGTCAGTCGCGATGTCACCACCCGCGACCACGCGGATCATCAGCAGCCGTATAACCTGCGTGTGGATCAGACCAATCAGCTCGGAACCCATCACCAAACCATCGGCGGGCCCGGGAAAATCTATGACGTGGCCTATATGCAACTCTTCCAAGCTGACCAATTGCGCAGCCTCAATATGGGAAATACGAACAACACTGGCCACGGACGCCGCGTTCTCGCCCAGTATCTCCACGATCCTGCTGTGGACAATCCTGCGCCCCTGTCCGCTCCGGTCGGGAGTGTGCAAATCGCCGCCGACGGCTCCCAAGCCACCTTCGTCCCAGCGGGGCGCGCCATGACTTGGCAGTTGACGGATGCCAATGGCGTCGGGGTCGTGCGCGAGCGCTACTGGCTTACTTTTGCCCCGGGCGAAATCCGCAGTTGCAC
>Ga0182016_10004762_pt1 | contig 14889 bp, 12 predicted proteins | sample 712S2MmetaG_FD_120491 | JGI IMG/M metagenome (GOLD analysis project Ga0182016, IMG submission 120491) | Permafrost microbial communities from Stordalen Mire, Sweden - 712S2M metaG | ecosystem: Environmental > Terrestrial > Soil > Wetlands > Permafrost | place: Sweden: Stordalen | collected...
CCAGGGTGGGGGCTTGCCCTGAACGCCGCGAATGCGGAAACTCGGCTGACAAAATAGGGAAGAGCGGCCATGGAATTTGGCATGTTCCACGAGTTTCAGCGGATGCCCGGCCAGACCGAGGCCGAAGCCTTCGCGACGTCGTTTGAGCAGGTGGACGCGGCGGAGCGATCCGGACTGGACGTGATGTGGCTGGCGGAGTTGCACAGCGCGCCGGAGCGCTCGGTGCTGGCGGCGCCGTTGAACGTTGCGAGTGCCATCGCGATGCGTACCAAGCGAATGAAGATCGGGCTCGCGGTGCAGGTGCTGCCGCTGTGTCACCCGATCCGCCTCGCCGAGGAAGCGGCGACGGTCGATCACATCAGCCATGGCCGGTTGATTATGGGCGTCGGACGGAGCGGATTTCCTCGGACGTACCAGGCGTACGGCATTTCCTATGCGGAAAGCCAGGCACGCTTCGCCGAAGTGCTGGAAATCCTGAAGCGTGCCTGGACGCAGGAGCGATTCTCGTTCGATGGCAAATTCTATCATTTCGACAATGTGTGCGTGACGCCGAAGCCCTATCAGTCGCCCTATCCCGAGCTGCGGATGGCGGTGAACAGTCCCGACACGTTCGAGGCGACCGGCCGGCAAGGCATGGCGATTTTCGTCGCCACCAGGCTCGGCGATTTGAACGAGTTGGGGCCGAATTTGCGGGTTTATCGCGAGGCCTGGGCGAAGGCCGGTCATCCCGGCAACGGCAAGGTATATCTGCGTGTCCCCGTCTATGTTGCCGCCACGGAGGCGCAGGCGCTGTCGGAACCGGAAGAGAGCGTCATGCACTTCTATCGGTATCTTGGCCAGCGCATCGAGGAGTCAGTGGCGCTGGAAGGCGTTCGGGCGATCGAGAACCGCGCCGAGCGCGGCCAGCGACTGCAGCACATCAACTGGGATGAAGTCGTGCGCAGCAAGGTCGTGGTCGGTACGCCGGCGATGGTGGCCGACCGGCTGCGGCAGTTGCAGGAGGAACTGGGGCTGTCCGGCATCCTGGCGGAACTGAACTGCGGCATGCGCATCCCGCACGCGCGGGTGCTGAACTCGCTGCAGATGATGTGCGAGGGCGTGATTCCGCACTTCAAGCACTGAGAGGCAGGAAGCACTGAGGGGCAGCATTGCCCCCCGTTGTGGTAATTGACGGCACCGCCCGCTCGGCCCCCTGTCATTGCGAGGCGCGAAGCGACGAAGCAATCCCCTGCCTGACGAGCCGAGGTACGCTCGTCAGGCGGGGGATTGCTTCGTCGCTTCGCGCCTCGCAATGACAGGGGGTGTGGGCGGGTCTGCCGCTCACTCCACGCCTTTGTCCGCCGCTCACTCCGCAGCCTTGCCGGCGGCCAGGTCCACGCCGTAATCGCGCATTGCCGCCTCGGGCGAGACAATGCCCTCCGCCACGTCCTGCGCCACCGATCCGGCCGATCGTGCCCGTGGATCGCCGTAGCCCGCGCCCCCGGCAAGCTGGATTTCGACGATCTGGTCGGCGCGGGTCAGCGTGACAAGTTCGCCGGTGCCGCAATCCCGCAGCACGTTGCCGGTGGGATCGACCACCACGCCGCGCACGTCTCCCCCGTGCCGGCCACCGTGCAAACCCTCCACCGTGACGCCAACGCCCTCGGGATAGACGGAAGCCAGAGTCGGCAGACCGTCGTCGTACAATTTGCGCAGCCGCGTCCGCACGCCGCAGCCGCCGCGATGGCGCCCGGGGCCGGCCGAATCGGTTACGAAAGTTTTCTCCAGCACCAGAACGGGTGCGCGCGTCTCCATCAGTTCGATCGAGGTGTTCGCCGCCGATGTCGGATAAAGCAATGCCGATTTGCCGTCGCCGTGTGCGGAGCCGCCCTGGCCGGCGCCCATGAAGAAATGGTCGGCATAGACGGCACCTTCGGCCGTGCGGCCATAGACGTTGACGGCGACCGGGAGCCCGGTGGCGGCCTGCACGCGATCCGGTGCCGCGTCGGCCAGCGCGCGGAAGATGTTGGGTGCGAGATACCAGCCGACCCGCGTGCGCAAATTCACCGACGCCGGCTTGTCGCAATTCAGCACGCTGCCCGCCGGCACCTTGACGGTGAACGGGCGGTAGCAGCCGGCGTTACCGCGCACCTCCGGCGACAGCAAGCATTTCATGGGATAGGTGGCGTGCGCTTCGGTATAACTGAACGTGCAGTTCAATCCTCCCTGCGGCAGTTGCGCCGGCGCACCGGCGAAATCGAGTTCGATCGCATCGCCCTGCACGGTGATCTTCAGCGGATAGCGCAGCTTCTCGCCCAGCGGGTTGTTCCAGATCTCCGAGGTGTACACACCGTCCGGCAACGCGCGGATGGCGCTGCGGATCGCAGTTTCGGCACGGCCCTGGATCACCTGTGCCAACGCACGCAGATCGTGCATGCCATACTCGTCCATGAACGCCAGCAGGCGCTCGGCACCCAGCGCGTTGGCGGCGACGAAGGAGTGGATGTCGCCCAGCACTTCCTCGCTCTTGCGCACGTTCTCGGCGATCAGAGTCAGCAGGTCGTCATTCGGCACCCCGGCGCGGTACAGCATCATTGGGGGAATCTGGATGCCCTCTTCGTAGATCTCGCGCGCACGCAGGGAGTCCTTGGTCCCACCGATATCGCCGACATGGCCGACGGTGCCGGTCAGCGCCACCAGCACCCCGTTGCGGAACACCGGCGTCACTACCGCGATGTCGAACAGATGGCCGGCGCACAGCCACGGGTCGTTGGTGATCAGCACGTCGCCGGGCTTCAACGTCTCAGCCGGGAACTTGCGCAGCAGAGCCTGCACCGCGCGTGGCAGGGTCAGGTTGAACACCGGCATGGCGCGTGGCGAATGCGCCAGCGATTCGCCGCTGGCATCCAGCAGATCGCAGGCAAAGTCCTGCGCTTCGGACACGATCAGGCTGAAGGCGGTGCGGCAGATGGTCTGCCACATCTCTTCGACAACCGTGATCAGGCGGCTCCACATGATCTCCAGCGACACCGGGTCGGCTTCGATCAGCGCGGCGGCGCGGGCGATCGGCGTGTCGGCGGTGACCCGTGCGGCGGGGGCGGCGGGCAGGCCGATCTCGATGCGCAGCGCGCCGCTGGCATCCAGCGTCATCCGGTCGCCGGGGAGAATGACAGTCGTGGCCTCGCGTTCCTCGATGATGGCGGGGCCGGCGATCACCGTGTCGCGGGTCAGCGCATAGCGGTCATACACCGGCGTCTCGATGAACCCATCGCCGAACCAGGCCGGTCGTGTGCCCTTGAGTGCCGCACCGGATGCGCCGGCGCCGGCCTCGGTCAGCGACAGCGCCGGCAGCGGCCCGCGGCAACGGACGCGGAACGAAATCGCCTGCACGCCGACGCCGCCATAGACCGACGTGTAGCGTGCCGCATAGGCGATGGCGAATGCGGTGCGAATTGCCGGCAGCGTATCGGCCGTGATCGCGCCGTCCGGTAGCGGCACGTTGATCTCGTGCATCTGGCCTTCCAACCGCATGTCGGCCGAGCGTTCCACCACGACGTCGTTCGCCGCCACGCCCGCTGCGATCAAATGCGTCCGCGTCTCCTGTTCCAATTCGCACAGGGCGGCATCGATGACCGCGGCGCCCGCCGCGTCCAGCTTCACCGGATGGCTGCGCACCTGTTCGAACGATAACGGCGCGGCGAGGAAGCCCAGTGCCGATGCGGCCCCGGATGCCGGTGGGATCAGCACTTCCCGCACGCCGAGGACACGCGCGACTTCCGCCGCGTGGGCTGGTCCGGCGCCGCCAAACCCCACCATGGCATAGCGGCGCGGGTCCTTGCCTTTCTCCACGATATGGATGCGCGCCGCGGCAGCCATGTTCTCGGTGACCAGGCGATGGATGCCGCAAGCCGTGCCGATCGCGTCCAGTCCGATCTGCGCGCCGGTGCGTGTCAGCGCAGCCGCCGCAGCATCGCGATCCAGCGCCATGCGGCCACCAAGGAAGAATCCCGGATCGTAATAGCCGAGCACCAGGTTGGCGTCCGTGACGGTCGGTTCGGTGCCACCGCGTCCGTAGCAGGCCGGGCCCGGATCGGCGCCGGCGGACCGCGGACCGACGCGCAGCAGCCCGACCTCGTCGATCGCGGCGATGGAGCCGCCGCCGGCACCGATCTCGATCATGTCGATCACCGGCGCCTTGATCGGCAGGCCTGAGCCCTTCTTGAACCGATGCACCCGCGCCGCTTCCATCATCGGTGCGATCTCGGCGCGGCCGTTCTCGATCAGGCAGGCTTTCGCGGTGGTGCCGCCCATGTCGAAGGAGATCACGTCCGCCTTGCCCGCGGCGGCGCCAAAGAACGCGGTGGCGAGGCCGCCTCCGGCCGGTCCGCTTTCCAACATGCGAATCGGGAAGGCGCGCGCGGTTTCCAGCGACAGCAGGCCGCCGGCAGAGTGCATCATGGTGAGTTCACCGCGGAAGCCGCGGGCGTGCAGTTCGCGTTCAAGTTGCGCCAGGTAGCGCGCCATCAGCGGCTGCACATAGGCATTGGCGCAGGTCGTGGCGCAGCGCTGGTATTCCCAAAGTTCGGCGACCACGTCTGACGAGATCGACACCGCCATGTCGGGGCACGCGGCGCGCACGATCGAAGCGGCTTCGCGTTCATGCACGGGATTGCGGTAGGAATGCAGGAAGCAGATGGCGATCGCCTCGACACCTTCGGCGCGCAGGCGCAACGCGGTGGCGCGGAGTTCGGCGGCGTCGAGCGGGGTCAGAACGTTGCCGTCTCGGTCGAGCCGTTCGGTCGCCTCCAGGCGGTGGCGGCGCGGCACCAGCGGTTCGGGGAATTGCAGGAACAGGTCGTAGATGTCGTAGCGTTGCTCGGTGCCCATCTCCAGGATGTCGCGGAAGCCGCGCGTGGTGATCAGGCCAAGGCGGGCTCCGGTGCGCTCGATCAGCGTGTTAGTGACGAGGGTGGTGCCGTGCACGGCGTCGCCGACATCGGCAAAGGTCAGACCGGCGGCGGACAGCAGTTCGGTCAGGCCCTCAAGCGCGCCGACCGATGGATCGTGTGGCGTGGTCAGGCATTTATGCAGCCGGATCTCGTGGCGATGCGTGTCGAGGAGGATAAAGTCGGTGAACGTGCCGCCGATATCGAAGCCGACGCGGTAGGTGGTGGTCATCCGGCGATCCCTCGCTGCTGTCGAAGCGCAGTGTAGGACGGCCTCCCCTGTTACGGGAGGGTGGATTTCCCTCGCCGGTCGCCGGCACGGTATCCTGCGCGCGCGTCCATTGCCAGCAGGAGGAATCCGCCATGCCCACGCCGAACCGTTTCAAGTTTGTGATGCTGCCGCCGCAGTCCGCCATCACGCGGGAGTGGGCGGCGAAGCTGGCGGAACAGGTGCCCGACGTGCGCGTCGTGGTGGCGGAGGATGCGGACGCGGCGGCGCGCGAGATCGTCGATGCCGAGGCGGCGTTCGGCTGGCTGCATCGCGATCTGCTGGCGAAGGGGGGAAAACTGCGCTGGCTGCAGGCGCCGCAGGCCGCGCCGGCGGCGGGGTATTATTATCCCGAGTTGATCGCACATCCTCTGGCGGTGACCAATTTCCGCGAGATCTTCAACGACCATATCAGCACGCACATCATGGCCTTCGTGCTGGCCTTCGCACGCGGGCTGCACGTGTATATTCCGCAGCAACTTCGCCACGAATGGAAGAGGCCGACCGAGGATCATGGGGTGGTGCACCTGCCCGATTCCACCGCGCTGATCGTCGGCGTCGGCGGGATCGGTGCGGCGACGGCGCAGCTTGCGTCTGCGTTCGGTATGAAGGTGTTGGCGACGGATGCTCGGCGAACCGAGGCGCCCGCGGGGGTGACGGAACTGCACAAGCCGGAGGCGCTGGATGAGTTGCTGCCGCGGGCGGACTTCGTCATTCTCACCGTGCCGCACACGCCGGCGACCGAAGGGTTTTTCAACCGCGCCCGGTTCCAACGGATGAAGCGGTCGGCGTTCTTCATCAATATCGGACGCGGAATGACGACGCGGTTGGACGATCTGGTGGCGGCGTTGCGCGCGGGGGAAATCGCCGGGGCGGCATTGGATGTGTACGAGCAGGAACCGCTGCCGGCTGAACATCCGCTGTGGGGGATGCCGAATGTGCTGCTGACGCCGCATATGGCGGGGTATGGGCCGTATCTGAACGATCGGCGGTTCGAGATTATCGTCGATAACTGCCGGGCGTTCGCGGCGGGGCGGGCGTTACGGAATGTCGTGGATAAGGCTTCGTGGTTTTAGAAACTCGCCCACGAAGTGGGAGAGGTCGAGACGCGAAGCGTCGAGGGTGAGGGTGCTCGGGAGGCACGCCGCTTTGCTCCGAGAGGCATGCCGCTTTGCTTGAGAATGCTGCGTGCCGACCCGATCACCCTCACCCTCGACGCTGCGCGTCTTCGACCTCTCCCGCTCCCGCGGGAGAGGTTAATGCCGCGCTCCCGCGGGAGAAGTTAACGGACCAACTTTGCGAACGCGGCGAGTTGGTCGGCTTCGACGTCCGACACGGCGTAGTACGTGATCCCGCCGCGGCGCCAGGTCACGATGTTGAATCCCTGACGGGATTCGTCGCGGAACCCGGTGTCCGGCTGCCCCGGCGATGCCCAGGCGAACAGGTTGATGATGTGCTTGGCATGCCCGTACACCACCGCCGCGGCCGGGTGCCCATCCACATAATCCAGCCGACCGCCGATCAGTGGAAACCCCGCGTCCTTCAATTCGGGCACCGCGGGGGAAAAATCCAGCCGCGCCGACAGCCAGGGCTTTACCGTGTGCTGGTCACTGGTCAGCACGTCGGTCAGATGGTCTGCCATCCGCGAGCGGATCGCACTGTCGATCACCGATCGCGCCACCGCATCGTTCGACGCGCCGCCACCGCCGTCGAGCACCACCAAGGTCAACGCGACACCCGCCAGCGCCCCCGCCAGGCCGCTGCCGACGAAGGCGAAGGCCGGCATACGCAGCCAGGGCCGCGACGGCGCGGGCACGTCCTCGCGCGGCAGCATCGCGCCGATCCGCGCGGCCACGCCGGGCGGCGCCCGGTGATACGGCAGGCTGGTGCGGATCGCGGCCTGCATCGCCTGCAATTCCTCCAATTGCGCCGAACAGGCAGCGCAGTGTGCCAGATGACGCGTGACGAACGCCCGGTGCAGCGGCCCCAGCGCGCCGTCGATCAACATCGGCAACAAGAGCCGGGCGCGATCACACCGCATCGCCGGCTCCCTGTGCTTCAGTGCCGAACCACAGCTTGCGCAGAGCCACCCTGGCCCGCGCCAGGCGAGACATCACCGTGCCGATCGGCACACTGCTCACCTCGGCGATTTCCTTATAACTCAGGTCCTCGATCTCGCGCAGCAGCAGCACTTCGCGGTATTCCGCGGGCAGGCGCTCCATCAGGCGGGTCAGGGTCTGGCTGTCGATACGCTCCATCAGCAGCGCTTCCGGATCGCGCGGCGGCGCGCCCCAGGCGGTCGTTTCGGTCTCTGCGGTGTCGCCGGTTGGCGTCTCGGCGTGGAACACCAGGCGGCTGGAGCGATTTTCCTTCGCCCAGGTGAAGAAGCTGTTGCGCACGATCGTCAGCAGCCACACGCGAAAATTCCCACCCTGATAGGCATCGAAATAGCGGAAGGCGCGCAGGTACGCCTCCTGCACCACATCCTCGGCGTCCGCCGTGTTCCCCGCCAGCCAACGGGCCAGGTTGAACGCGGCGTCCAGATGCGGCAGCGCGAGCAATTCGAAGCGTCGTTTCCGATCGTGCTGAGCCAAGCATGCGTCCTGTCTGCGGCCTGCCAGCGCGATACCGCCGGCGGCGCGATCCTATTCCCATTTCGGCAAAAGAAAATTTCCGCCGGGCGGGGGAATAGGCCGGCGCGCGTCCGGGTATTGGCGCCAGGGAACCGCAACGGGCGGCCCCGACGCGAGGAGCGCAGGATGAACACCGACAATGTCTCGCCGGGCGGCAACGACCGCCGGCACTTCCTGAAATGCATGACCTGGGCCGGCACGGCGATGGTGTGGTCGGTCGCCGGCGGGATTCCCCGCTCGCGGCTGATCGGCAGCGCGGAGGCGGCGACCAGCACGGGATTCAACTTCGTGCAGATCAGCGACAGCCATCTGGGCTTCGACAAGGCCGCCAATCCGAACACCACGGCGACGCTGCAGGAGGCGCTGAACGACGTCGCCGCGCTGCCGGGCACGCCGGCTTTCATGATCCACACCGGCGATATTTCCCACTTGTCGAAGCCGGCGCAGTTCGACACGGCGCAACAGCTCATGGGGCAGACGAAGCTGACGACCTACACGGTGCCGGGTGAGCATGACATCCTGGAGGAAGACGGCAAGTCGTACCTGAACCGCTTCGGCAAGGGTTCGCACGGCGATGGCTGGTACAGCTTCGATGCCGGCGGGGTGCACTTCATCGGCCTGGTCAATGTGGTGAACCTGAAAGGCAACGGGTTGGGCGATCTGGGGCACGAGCAGCTTGAGTGGCTGGAGCGCGACGTGAAGGGTCGTTCCGCCAGCACGCCGATCGTGGTGTTCGCGCACGTGCCACTGTGGATCGCGTATCAGGAATGGGGCTGGGGCACCGCAGATGGCGCGCAGGCGCTGGGCTATTTGAAGCGGTTCGGCTCTGTCACCGTGCTGAACGGGCACATCCACCAGGTGCTGCAAAAGGTGGAAGGCCACGTGGCATTCCATACCGCGCGCTCCACTGCGTTTCCGCAGCCGGCGCCGGGCACCGCGCCGAGCCCCGGTCCGATGACGGTTCCGAGCGGTGAGCTGAAACACTATCTCGGTATTGCGCGCGTCAGCCTGGTGTCGGCGCAGGCACCGCTGGCGATCGTCGATACGCCCCTCGCAGGCTGAAGGACCCCACAATGTCGGATTTTTTGCAACCGGGCCGGTTGGCCCGGCGGGTAGTGCTGCGTCGCGCTCTGGGTGCCGGCGTCGGTGGCGTGATCGCGGTGGTGGGGATGCGCGCCAGCCGCGCGGATGACGGCGCGAAGATCACGATCGGTAACTTCGCCTTCGTGCCGCCAATGCTGCGAGTGAAAGCGGGCACCACGGTGACCTGGGTGAACCAGGACGACATTCCGCATAGCATCGTCTGTCCGCCGCTGCAGGTGCACTCACACCCGATGGATACGGACGAGACGTTCAGTTTCAAGTTCGACAAGCCGGGCGTGTACAATTACCTGTGTGGCCTGCACCCGTTCATGCATGGCCAGGTGGTGGTTTCGGGCTGAGCACGGCATTTGGTGAAATCTGGGTCACGCAGGGGCCCTGGCATTGCGCGGCGCGCGGCGCCGAAAGCGCCCCAGGCCTGACAAGCCGGGGAACGCTCGTCAGGCCGGGGGGTTGCTTTCGGCACCGCGCGCCGCGCTATGACCCCGCTGCGATCCGTATCCGCCGTCAGGCCGCGACCGGCCGCCGCATGGCAGCGTTCCGGGCGACGACGGCAGCCTCGTCATTCCTGGCGCTGCGGATGATCCCGGCCAGATCGAGAATCAGCGCCACATTGCCGTCCCCGGTGATCGTCGCGCCGGAAATGCAGTCGGCTTTGCGATACAGCTTGCCCAGCGACTTGATGACGGTCTGGTGGTTGCCGATGACCTGATCGACCGCGAGCCCGACGCGGACATCGGCGACGTTGACCACGACGGCTTGCTCCAACGGCGGGCGCGGTTCAGGCAGGCTGAAGATGTCGCGCAGCCGCATCAGCGGCACCGGAGCGCCGCGCACGTGGATGATGTTGCGTCCGCTCGTCGTGGCGAAGCGGTCCGCAGTGAGTTCCATGCACTCCTCCACCGCGGCGAGCGGAATGACGAACTTGTCGTCCGCGACATGCACCATAAGCCCTTCAATGATGGCCAGCGTCAGCGGCAGCGACAGGTCGATCCGGGTTCCGTGTCCCGGTTCGCTGTGCACGTCGATCGAGCCGCGCAGCGAATCGACCTCGCGTCTGACCACGTCCATGCCGACGCCGCGGCCGGAAACGCCGGTGACCGTCCTGGCAGTGGAGAAGCCGGGCAGGAAAATCAGCTCGAAGATCTCCCTTTCCGACAGGTCGGTGTCGGGCGGCACGAGGCCTCGTTCCCTGGCCTTGGCGAGAATGGCGGTGGTGTCCAGCCCGGCACCGTCGTCGATGACGGAAATGATGACGTTGGCGCCTTGATGCACCGCCGTCAGCGTGATGGTGCCGGTCGGCGGCTTGCCTGACCGCGTGCGCGCCTCGGGCGATTCGATGCCGTGGTCGATGCAGTTGCGTATCAGGTGCACCAGTGGATCGCCGAGCCGATCGATCACCGTCTTGTCCAATTCGGTCTCGGCGCCCCTGGTGACCAGGTCGATCTGCTTGTGCAGGTCGCCCGACAGGTCGCGCACCAATCGCTTGAACCGGCTGAAGGTGGCGCCAATCGGCATCATGCGAACGGTCAGCACGATATCGCGCAGTTCGCCGATCAGCCGCTCCGCCTCTTCGACCGGGGCCTGCAACAACAGGTTGCCGGTGTCGCCGGTGACCTGACCCAGGCGGGCCTGGTTGGTCACCAGCTCTCCCACCAGGTCGATCAGCGCATCCAGCTTGTCCGACGGCACCCGCACGCTGTCGTTCTTTGCGGCCAGTTGCTGCCTGGCGATCGACTGCTGTTCGGTCAGGGCGGAGGCCACCTTGGCGCCGGACACCACACCGCCGCCCACCAGCAACTCACCCAGCCGGGCCTGGCTGCGCAGCGCGTCATCCAGATCCCGGGTCGCGATATCGCCGCGACGGAGCAAGATGTCGCCGAGCCGGGGCGGCGGTTCGTCGGGGTTGTGAATGAAGTCGGTGGACACATCCTCGATGTCGATCTTGCTGATATCCTCGACGAACGCGAAGACGTCCTTGATGGCATCCTTGCCGGACGCGGTGGTCAGCAGGATGTCCCAGGACAGATGGCAGGCTTCCGGATCGGCGTCTTCGAGCAAGGGAACGTCGTCGGCATGGGCGACCACGGCGCAGTCGCCCAGGCCGCGCAGTTCGTCCAGCAGCAGCGCCGGCTCCGTACCGCTGAGGAACAGTGGCGGTTGCGGGGCGAAGCGGATGCGGTAGCTGACGCTGGGGTCATTTGGCGCCGCAACCAACGGCTTCGGGTTGGGCGATGCAACGTCGGAGGTTGCATCCGGCGGCTGTTGGTTTGGCGCCGGCCCGCCGGAGGGTGCGGCCGGCGGGCACAGCGCGGCGAGGCGTCGGGTGATATCCGCAGCGCGGTCGGTATCCACAGCCACACCATCGCCGTCGGCACGCAGCATGATCGCCACCTGGTCGCGATAGGCCAAAGTGAGATCGATCAACGCGCGGCTGACGCGCAGTTGCTTGCTGCGCACCTTGTCGAGCACGGATTCCAGGCCATGCGAGAAGTTCGCGATGTCGGTCAGGCCGCACATGCCGCCCGACCCCTTCATGGTATGCACCGCGCGGAACAGGCGATTGACGGCGTCATCGTCCTCCGGATTCTCCTCGATGAGCAGGATGACGGCCTCGATCTCTGCGAGTAATTCGTCGGCCTCCAGGCGAAAGGTCTGCTGGTAGAGGTCGGCCGGATCCATGCTCGTACTCCTGGTCACCCGGGTTCATCCCGCCACGCTGCCACGTGCGGCCGGATCACCGGCGCCCGGGATCGTCCTGGCCGTCGTCGCGCGCGACGGCCTGCAATGCGAAGGAAGCGGCGGCGATGCCGACCCGGTCGAGTGCGGCCCGAAAAGCGGCGGTATGGCCGACCGTGACGCAACGCTTGCCTTTGGCCCGGGCGCTCGCACAGGTCATCAGCAGAAGCTGGAGCCCCGCGGTATCGCAGTCGCCCAGGTCACTCAGGTCGAGTTTCAGCGCGCCTTGGGTTGCCAGCGCGGCGACGAGATCCGGTTTGGCGTCGGCCACCGCGGCCAGGCGCAGCTCGCCCACGATCGCAACTATCGAGCCGTCATCCGTTTGTGTGACGTTGATCTGCATCGGGCTTTCCTTCAGGCGCAGGCACGGAGGATTTCGGCGGCGATGGCATTCAGCGGCACGACCCGGTCCGCCGCCCCGAGCTTGATGGCTTCATTCGGCATGCCGAACACGACAGAACTTTGCTCGTCCTGCGCCAGGGTCTTCGCCTTGGCATCGTGCATTTCCAGCAGACCGCGGGCGCCATCGTCGCCCATGCCGGTCATGATGACCCCCACCGCGTTGCTGCCGGCATAGCGTGCCGCCGAACGAAACAGCACATCGACCGAGGGCCGGTGGCGGCACACCAGCGGCCCGTCGCGCACTTCGACGAAGTAGCGGGCGCCGCTGCGCTTCAGCAGCGTGTGGCGGCCACCGGGCGCGATCAGCGCGGTGCCACGCATCACCGTGTCGTTGTTCTCGGCTTCCTTGACCGTGATGCGGCATTCCCGATCGAGCGAGGCCGCGAACGATGTGGTGAACTTCTCCGGCATATGCTGCACGATCACCATGCCGGGTGCGTCCGCCGGGAGGGCCGTCAGCACTTCGCGGATGGCGATGGTGCCGCCGGTTGAGGCACCGATGACGGCCAGCCGCTCGGTAGTCTGAATCATCGATCGATTGGCGGCCTTCGCCAGCATCACGTCGGCGCTCAGCTTGCGTTCCGGCTGTCGCGGTTGGGCCGCCAGGCGGCGCGGCCTGGTGCAGGCGGCGGCCTTCACCGCGTCGCAGATCAAGATCCGCGATTCCTCCAGGAAGATCTTCACGCCGAGCTTCGGTTTGGTGATGATGCTGACGGCGCCGCATTCCAAGGCGCGCATCGCGGTGGCACAGCCTTCGTCGGCGAGGCTGGAGCACATCACGACGGGAATCGGATGCTGCGACATGATCTTTTCGAGGAAGGTCAGGCCGTCCATGCGCGGCATTTCGACGTCCAGGGTGATGACGTCGGGGATCTCGGATTGCATTATTTCCGCGGCGACATAGGGATCGGCAGCAACCCCCATGACCGCAATATCCGGATCGGATTGCAGGATTTCCGACAGGGCCTGCCGCACGACGGCCGAGTCATCCACGATCAAAACCCTGATCTTCGAGCCTTTCATGTTACCGGCTATTGCTGCAGCGCATAGACCGTGGGCCTGATCTGGACGAAGCCCAGCCCGCGATCGATGCCATTCAATGTCTCGGCGTGGCCGATAAACAGATAGCCGTCGGGCCTGAGATGCCGGCGGAATTTGCCGACGATCCGGCTGCGTGTCTTTAGGTCGAAATAGATCATCACGTTGCGGCAGAACACGACGTTCATCACGCCCGGGACCCGCCAATCAGCGGCGATGAGGTTGTTGTAATCGAAGGTCACGCGTTCGCGCAATTCCGGCACGATGCGAAACCGCCCGGCCTGCGAACCACGGCCCGTCAGGGTATATTTCTGCCGCAGGGCGAACGGAATCGATTTGCCCAACTCGTTCGGATACACCGCCTGGCGGGCAGTCCGCAGCGCCTGGGTACAAAGGTCCGTGGCGAAGATGGAGAAGTTACGCGGGGCACCGAAATACTCCGCCAGGATCATGGCCAGGGACCAGGGCTCCTCGCCGGTCGAGCAACCCGCGCACCAGAAGTTCAGCAGCGTCCAGTCCGATCTTGGGAGGTTCGGCAGGATTTCCGATACCAGAAACTCGAAATGCTGATGCTCGCGGAAGAACTCCGTCTTGTTCGTGGTGATCTCGTCGATCATTGCGACGATTTCGGCCTCGCTGTCAGGCGCATTTTGCAGGTAACGCACATAGTCGCGGAACGACCGCAACCGCAATGCCTTGAGCCGCTTGTTCAGACGGGAGGCGATGAGGCTTTTCTTGTCGCCGGTAAGCACGATGCCAGAATGTTCGTAGATCAGCCCTGACAGCTCGCGCGCCTCACGATCGGCCAGGGTCATTCCGGGCGGCCCGGCCCGGCTGCCCATCGGCGCAGCGATGTCTCCCATCTGGTTCACCGCTCCCACCGGATCGCTCCCTCAGGGGCGCTGCCACAGGGGCGCTCCCACAGGGTCGCTCCCGCAGGGGGGGCCAGACCGGCGGCCCGGGCGCGGTGCGTAACACCGAACGAACTCACGGGACGCACGGATAGCCTCCTTCTCGCATGTCCGCCGTATAGCGACAGGCAAGTGCCAGACGCCCGACGGTGCCCTGGCCGGCGCCGCTTCCAACGTTGCTCACGCTGCGGCGCGCGATGCCGCCACCGTTCGCACCGCCTCGATGCCCGCCATTTCGTCACTCGACAGCACCTGGTCGATGTTGAGGATGATGAAGAACCCCTCACCTCGCTTGCCCATGCCCCGGATGAATTCGGTATTGAGCATGGCCCCCAACCTGGGTGGCGGATCGATCTGGCTTGGGTCGATGTCGATGACCTCCTGAACGGAATCCGCCAGCATGCCGAGATGCAGCGGCTCGCCGTCCATGTTCACCTCCGCGATGATGATGCAGGTATCCACCGTTTTCTCGACCGCGGGCATGCTGAGGATGAGCCGCAGGTCGATGACCGGCACAACGCTGCCCCGCAAATTGATCACGCCCCGCAGGAACACCGGCATGCGTGGCACGTGCGTGAGATGGACGTAGTCGATCACCTCGCGCACCTTGACGATCTCAATGGCGAACGTCTCCTCGGCAAGCGTGAAGGTCAGGTACTGATCGGTGCGGACGATATCGCCAACCTTGTCCATGATTGCTCTCCTGTTGGTTGGAACTCACGCCCGCTCGAACTCACTGTCGCTGACCTCGTCCCCCATGCTGAGTTTCAACCCGTTGCCGCCGCGCGGTTTGACCATCTGCCTGGGCTGCGGCTTGGCCAGCGGCCTGGCCTTGAAACCGCCATTGACCGGGGCTTTCGCCGGCGGTGCCA
>Ga0182016_10004770_pt1 | contig 14870 bp, 14 predicted proteins | sample 712S2MmetaG_FD_120491 | JGI IMG/M metagenome (GOLD analysis project Ga0182016, IMG submission 120491) | Permafrost microbial communities from Stordalen Mire, Sweden - 712S2M metaG | ecosystem: Environmental > Terrestrial > Soil > Wetlands > Permafrost | place: Sweden: Stordalen | collected...
CTAGCCTGAATTTTCGCGGCAAGTAGTCAACTAACATTTTGGGCTCGGCCTACCGGAAGTTCAAGACCAGCCGTCGTCCGTCCCACCAGGGGATCGGCGTTGCCCCCTGGCCGAAGTTGGCCGCGAGCAACAAGGGATTGTGGGCGCGCTTGGGCAGCGTAACCTCGACGCGCTTGTCGGTGATTTCGACTTCGGCCGGAGTATTCAGGAAGTGGCGGAACAATTGGCGGGATTGGGCGGATTCGTATCCGGCGATCCGGCGGCCCAGCATCCGGTAGAGTCCACTCGCCACTTCGGTCAGGGTGACATCGAAATCGATCTTCAGACGAACGGCAGAACTCAACGCATCCAGATGAAAGAACTGAACGGCGTCGGCCAGCCCATTCTCGATTAACATCCGTTGCGCATAGCGGGTGATGCGTTTGGCCGCCGTGGTGCGCAGATCGTTGGTGAGCAGTACCGTGGGCTCCTCATGTCCCAGGTCGGTGATCAACATTTGCCGAATCGGGCCATCATAATCGCGCAAGCTCACCTGTTGGTCGACGACTTTGGGATTTTGGTACATGCGGTGCGGCACATCCAGGTGTACGGTGCGCCACGCTGACCGTGGCGTGTTGGCCACTTCGCGCAAGATCGCCGGCGATCGGCGGCGCAGGGTCATGAAGGTGATGCCCATCTGGTTCAGGCGGTTCAGCTTGGCGTAGGTGGTCAGCTTGGAGTCGAAGACCAACTCGGGCGGTAGCTCGCCGTAGGCCGTCTTCCAGAACTGGACGAAATCCAAGACCGCATCGGCTTGGTCCCGTTTGAGCAAATCGGCCTTGGAGTAACAGAACACATGGCTTTCGGCATCTTGCGCCAGGAAAACCAAAATCGATTTTTGGCTGCGGCTGCGTTTGGAGAGGTAATGCCGCTCCACAAACTCGTCGGCGCCGAAGAACGGAATGGAATGGAAATCCAGATTGAAGCTCTCGCCCTTGAGTAATTTCTTCTTCCGCAGAACACCGATCCAGAGCTTACGGAGCTTCTCGTTGGTTTTGGGTGAAAAGCTATGCGAATAGGTCTCCAGGTAGGTCGTTTTGGGCGCCACGTTCAGCCCCGCAAAAAGAGCCAGTCCTTCATCGAAAACCAGGTCCATGACATGGTTCTTGCGTTCGGTGCTGGAGAGTTTCAGCCCCAGCAGGGAGAGCCATGCCTGAGGGGCCGGAATCATCTTGGTGCCGGGGTAACCGGCCTGCCGGACCAGACCGGGCAAGTCGCAATCCACCAGCAGGGGCAGCAACAAGAACAGGCCGCCGAGTTGAGTCGTGAAGCGGCGCGGGGAAAGAGAAAACTCGCGGCAATCGGCGACGGCAGCGGCCGTAGGAAGGAGCGTCGCCGGCCGTTCTTCATCCTGGCGTCGAGGCAAGCGGGCAAAGCCTGCTTCATGCAAGATCTCCCAGATGGCGGTGGTACTCAAGGGAGTCTGCTGAGTCTTGAGGGCGCTTTCGATGTCGTAGATGGAGAGGTTCTGTTTGCGCATCCCCAGGATCAGCTCGCGGACGGCGTCTTTCTTGGGCTGGGTATGGGGGCCATGCTTGAGTTCACGGAAGAAGTCGGGCTTGGAGCGGCGGAAATGATGGCACAAGACGCGGAAGGAGCCAGGAGTATAGCCAAAGCGGCCGGAGACGTCAGCCGAGGAAAGACCTTCGACGAAGTAGGCCCGGAGGGCCTCGTACTGGCGTTGGGCGGGGGAAGCGGGTTCGAGGAAGAAGCGGGACTCGGAGGTTAGCTTATCTGGTGAACTCTCCATAGAACAAATAATGACACTTATGTTCTAGCGAGTCAACGGTAATCGCACTCCATCGGAGCCGCAGGTGTGAATATCGCCTGAAACAGGGATCGCTGTTCCAGTAGCCAACACCTTGGGCCGCGAATACCATTTCGGGCAGTATTAACGAGACTCTTCTAGACCTGTTGATAAATTCACCAGATCAGATAACGACCCTAGTGATGGGCCAAGCCGTGGCTGGGGATTCGAGAAAACGGAACGTTATCTCACGCTTTGCCGCGAAAATTCAGGCTAGCGAAATTCTGGGTAGTCTCTTGCATTCCAATCAGCAGGAACACCAGCGAATTCGCCACAAAGGCGGCATATTCCCAGAAAGCCCCGACGGCTTCCCGGCCATGATCGGACAGGACCCCGAGTGCTCCCCAGTTGCCAATGATCAGCCCCGCCGCGATTGTTGCGAATACGCCGGAGAAATCGAACTGTTCGGCGAGCAGGAAAGAACCATACGCGGCGACGGTCGTGAAGGTCAGCTCGACCAAATGGTCTTCGGTACGCCGTGTCAGAAAGAGGGCGATACCACTGACCGCGATTCCGCACAGAAGACCTCCAACGACGGTCGCCAAAACGTTCCTCGACAGGCCAATTGGTGTCAGAGACCCCCCGGACGCCAATAGCACGGCAACACCAAAAGCGACCGCAGCCGTGCCGTCGTTCAGGAGGCTCTCCGCTTCGATCAGCAGGCTTAAGCGCCCCTGCACCTTGGCTTCACGAAAGGTCGCGATGACCGAGACGGGGTCTGTTGCCGCAATCAGCGATCCGAATACCAGCGCGCTCATCCACTCCCAATCAGCTAAGTAGTGCATTCCCGCGGCAGTGACAATTCCGGACAACATAACACCTGCGCTTGCCAGCGTAAGGATCAAGGGGAGTTCCCGGCGCAGCTCGGTCCAGCGAAGGCAGAAAGCCGCCTCGAAGAGCAGCGGCGGTAGCAGCAGGTCAAAAATAAGCTCTTTGGTGAAGCTGATTGGCGGGGCTATCCGCAACAGGGCCAGGGCCATGCCGGCGGCGACGAGGCCAACGCTGTAGGGGAGCCTCAGGCGACGGGTCAACATGGCGACCACTGCCGCCACCAACAACAGAAGTAGTGCGCTTTTTCCGAAAGTTAGCTCCATTCGATTATCCGCAAACGCTCCGGTTTACGGAGGCGACGAAACTGCTTTGTGGCTCTCTGCCAGGATCCTTCTCCGGCGACGATAAGGATCATCGGTGACTAGGCCGAGATGATGGACTTGCGAACTGCATATAGGACGATTTCCGCGGTGTTGTGCAGTCCGAGCTTCTGCATGAGATTCTGGCGATGACTCTCGATGGTGTATGGGCTTAAATCCAGGATCGTCGCCGCCTCTTTGTTCGATTTACCCTCCGCCAGGAGTTGCAGAACTTCACGCTCGCGTTCCGTCAACAAGTCGAAAGAATCCTGTACCTTGCGCTCGCGCATCAGGCGGACGTAATCCTCCAACAGAGCTTGCGCGATCGAGGGTGTAAAGAACGGACGGCCGACGGCTACTGAGCGAATCGCACGTTCGATGTCGTCGTCGGCGTTGTCCTTCAACAAATATCCTCGGGCGCCAGCGTCGAGAGCGCGCACAATATAGCTTTCGTCCGCATGCATGCTCAAGATAATAACGGCAATTCCCTCATTGTCGCGGATGATCTGGGCAGCGGCATCCAAGCCGTTCAACAGCGGCATGGCGATATCCATGACGACGATATCGGGCCGCAATTCCCTGGCAAGACGCACCGCTTCACGGCCCTCGGATGCCTCGCCGACGACCTCCATATCGGTTACTCTTTCAATATCCACACCAAGACCGGCGGACGGATTCACTGCAGTACAGCAGCCAGCGGATTGACGACCGCGCTCGACCCCATCCTGCGGGCGTCTGGCGGTGTTTGGGTGGCGCACGGTAGTGGTTCCGCGGATCGGTTTGTGGTCGACGCAGCCGACAGGATACGCGTCCCGCCAAGCGAGCCATCGTACACGTTACGCCGGGTGTGGCTGTCTGAGCGCATTGAGAAAGAATACTATTACGGGTTGGCAAACAAAGGTCTCTGGCCACTCTGTCACGCCGCGTTCCACAGACCACGGTTTAGCGCTAGAAACTGGAGCAGCTACAAGGAGGCCAATGAGATTTTTGCCGATGCGATCCTCCAAGAGGCAGGCGGCCGCCCGGCCCTGGTCTTCATTCAGGACTATCATCTCGCGTTGCTGCCGCGGATTTTGAAACGAAGAAATCCACGGCTCACCGTCGCGCAATTTTGGCACATTCCGTGGCCGAACCGGGAAACTTTCCGGGCGTTTCCGTGGAAGGAGGAGTTGTTGGACGGAATGCTGGGCAACGATCTGCTGGGATTCCACCTGCAATATCACTGCGCAAACTTCCTGGAAACGATCGAACGCTTTATCGAGGCACGGGTCGATGCCGAGCATGCAAAGATCACCAGGGGGGGTCACAACACAATCGTGCGAGCGTTTCCCATCAGCATCGATTTTGAGGAACGCGGGGCGATGGCGGCCAAGCCGGACATCGCTCTATCCACCGCCCAATGGATGCAGGAACTGGGGAGCGTGCCGGAGATTCTGGGGATTGGAATCGACAGGGTCGATTACACCAAGGGAATTCCCGACCGGCTCCAGGCGATCGACCGGCTGCTGGAGGAGCATCCAAGTTACGTCGGACGGCTGCGGTTCTTACAGGTCGGAGTGCCCAGCCGGACGGCCATCGAGGATTACGAAGAGCTCAACCGCGCACTGATCCAGCAGGTGGATGAACTGAACCGGAAATGGGGGTATGCGTCGTGGAAGCCCATCGTTTTCGTACATCGTCACATCGATCCGCAAGCGCTGGTCGCGCTGCATCTGATGGCCGACTTTTGCCTGGTAAGCTCGCTACACGACGGCATGAACCTGGTCGCGAAGGAATTTGTAGCGAGCCGGGTCGACGGCGACGGCGTACTGATCCTCAGTGCCTTCACAGGTGCGGCACGCGAATTGACCGATGCGCTGATTGTGAATCCGTTCGCCATCGACGAAATGGCGGCCGCGATTCGTCAGGCCATCAACATGCCTGCCGAGGAGCGGCGGCGCCGGATGAACAAGATGCGGTCGGTAGTGGCGGAACACAATGTCTACCGTTGGGCTGGAGATATCCTCAGTGCTCTGTCCGGCCTCGGCGAACGTGACGGCGCGATCCATTCTGCCGGGCGGAGTCTGGCATTTGTCCAGGCGGCACAATGAAGCACGCCCTCACCGCCTTTGCCGAAGTCGGCGAAAGATTGCGGGCCTCGAACCGCGTCCTCGTCGCATCCGACTTCGACGGTACGCTGTGCCCAATTACCGTTCGTCCCTCAAACGTTTTCCTGGCACCGGCTACTCTCGGCGTTCTCGGTGAGGTGGAAGCGTGCGACCGCTTATCTGTCGCTGTCATCAGCGGCCGTGCCCTGGCGGACGTTCGCGGCCGGGTACCGCTGGATCTGATCTTCGCCGGCAATCACGGGCTCGAAATAGCGGGCCGCGGACGCAACTTTTCCCATCCTGCCGCGAGCCGCCTTCGCCCACTCATTGCCCAGGCACAGCGTCGGCTTGCGGGATTGGATCGTCACTGGCCTGGCGCTTGGATCGAAAACAAGGAATTCTCCCTCACGCTGCACTACCGGGAGGTCGCCGAATCGCGCCGGCATTCGCTGCACGCCGCTGCTCGGCGAGGCCTCAACGTATTCGCTCCCCACCTGGCATTCCGAGCCGGGCTCATGTCCCTTGAGATTCGACCGAGGGGCAATTGGGAAAAGGGTAGTGCCCTCGCATATATTCAGGACAATTTCGGCCCGTTCGACTTGTCCGTTTGCCTGGGCGACGATACCACCGACGAATCCATGTTCCGGGCAAATCGAGACCAAATCAACATCAAGATCGGTCGACCTGTTAGGACGGCTGCAAGCTATTGCCTTTCGAACCCCGGCGAAGTCGTCATTCTCCTGTCGAAGATCGCCGGGCTGTGCGGCCGTGAGAGCCGTTCAGTCTCAGGGGCTTCTCCGCCCGCGGTGAAACTGGAACGCTCCTTTCATTGTCGACAATGAACAATCGTGAGGATGAAAGGGCGGTTGTCGATCGATTCCTGCTCGAACAAATCGAAACAGTCCCTCATCTGGAAGCACTCCTGCTGCTTTGGACTCGAAGGCCCAGAGCATGGTTCGTGGATGAAATGGCCAAAGCTCTGTTTCTGACGCCAGAAGCAACCAGAGATATCCTGGACAACCTGGCACGGAAACGCCTGATCGTGTCCGAGGGCGAAGCGGGGAGTTATCGCTACCAGCCCGACCAGCATAACGACCGTCACCTCTCGCAGGTCGATTCGGCCTACCGGCACGAGTTGGTGCACATTACCCGGCTGATCCACTCGAAGCCTCCGGCCGCCGTTCGGGAATTTGCAAAAGCATTTCGTCTTAAGAAGGAGCGCGAGTAATTGGCACCGGTCGTGTATGTGATCGGCGCGCTCACAACCTGCGTCTGCGCCGTCTTGCTGTTGCGGGGCTTCTTCCACAGCAGGCAGCGCCTCCTCCTGTGGAGCGGCCTCTGTTTTGTTGGCCTCGCGATTTCGAACTCTCTGATCTTTGTGGATCTCGTATTGCTGCCGGACGTCAATCTGTATCGTTTGCGGCTTGCCACCGCGGCTGTGGCCGTGGTCCTTTTGTTGTACGGGCTGATTTGGGGGAGCGACTGACGTATGATCGACGGATTCCTGATCGGTGTAATCGCCACTTCCTCAGTCACGGCGGGATTCTTCTTCCTGAAATTCTGGAAGACAACCCGCGACTCGCTGTTTCTCGCGTTCGGCGCTTCCTTGCTTATCGAAGGATTGAACCGGTGCGCGGTGCTATTCGTGCAGAAGCCCAATGAGGGCAGCCCATGGATCGATCTCGTGAGACTGCTTTCCGTGCTCCTGATTCTGGTCGCAATCCTGAGGAAGAACCTCGGGGATCGATAATTCGATGTCGGCGTCCGGCGCCTCAGTGAGCCGGAAGCCGGTCAATAATCCTGCTCATGGCTTCGTCGGAGCCGGATAGGCACGCCTGGGGCCGCGCGCTCCAGAGCTGTTCGACCAACGACAAATAATCGTCTGTGGCGTCGGCGTACGATGCCGGCCGCTGTGGCTGTGCAAGTTGCTTGCGCGCGCTCTCCAACGCGGCGGCCAGCGAATCGGATGGGGCGACACCCGGGTGGGATGCCTGACACTGGTCCTCCGCGGCCAGGACTGCCGAGAGAAGATTCCTGCTCCGCCGGTAGCGTTCCGCCGCGTGCAGCCCGGCCATGGTCGGGTCCATCGCCAGGACCCGATCGCCGATCGCGATCTTCTCTTGGAGCGATTCGTCCGCCGGCCGAATGGCGAGCACATGTTTGAAGGCGTCGCGTGCCGCCACGTAACTCCCCTGCGCGACGTCCGCGTCTCCCAGTCCAGTGAAGGCATCCGCGTCGTTCTTATCTCGCTGTAGGATGGATCGATACTCTTCCGCGGATTCCCTGTACATTCTGAAATCGAATAACATCTTGGCCACGCGTTTTCGGATTTCCAGCGCGGGCGGCAAGTCCTGCAGAATCGCCAGCAATTCCACTTGCGCCTGCTGATCGCGACCGGCGGCGCCCAGCGCCTTCACCAATTCCATGCGTGCGTGGACGCGATTTTCCTGCGGGCGGTCCGGCCAGGCGCCATAAATGGCCTGGTGGTAGCACGTCACCGCAGCATCGAGTTGCCCCTGCGCGGCAAGGGCTTCGGCGAGTCCCACATTGGCAGGTCCGCTGGTCGGCCTGTCGTGCAATACTTCGCGCAAATAAACTTCGGCTTCCGGACGGCTACCCGCCCTGACCAAGGCAATCCCGAGCGCCAGACGATTCTCATCCGTGTGCGAGATCGAGAGCGCATTCCGGTACTGTTCGATCGCCTCCGGATACCGTTCCTGCTGAACGAATTCGTTGCCGGCCTGGAAGTATTTTAGAGCGCGTCCGTTTCGTTGGCTTCGATAGTAATAGCTGAGAGTGACAGCTGCGAACAGCAGACCGATCATGACCGTCACAACGGTCACCAGCTTGGCTATCGGCGCCTTAAGCTCCTGTGTAGTCTTTTCCGGTTGCCGTTCGGCGTCCCCAAATCCGTAGGCTGTCAGGATATCGGGCAAGGTCACCACGCCCATTAATTCCCGCAAGTTGGCCCGGCTGACGACCGGAAGCACTTCGACGCCGGCTCGCGACATCAACTGCATCGCGGTATCCAGTGGATGGTCCGCGTGCACGTACGGGTAATGGTATCCGGGGCGGCCGAAGGATTCCCCGGACAGCGCAAGGCTGGCAAGACTTTGTGAGCCGCGGCCCTCTTCGATGGCGCGTTGCAACTGCTCTCCGGTCACCATCCCCAGGAGGCCGCCCTTCCCGATGACGGCGAAGTGTTTCTGCTCCGCGTGAGCGGCCGCGGCGGCTATTGTGTCATCGGCCTTGAGCGTCGCGGTCATCGGGTGGAGCGCGCGGCTCACCAGCACCACTTCGCTGCGCTCGCGGGCGCCCTCCGGCAGGTACACGCCATCCTGATGTTGTAAGGCTTCGTAGATTGGTTCTTTCTGCAGCTTGGTGGATATGTAATAGCTGATGAGATTCGCGATCATGAGCGGCACGATGATGGAGTAGTCGCGCGTAATCTCGAAAATCATGATCACTGAAGTGAGGGGAACCCGGATAATACCGGCGAACGCGGCTCCCATTCCGACCAGCGCATACGCTCCGATGCTGCCCGTATAGTCCGGAAGCAGCAAGTGCGCGGCGCCGCCTAACGCCCCTCCCGTCATGGCACCCATGAACAGCGCCGGACCGAAGATGCCTCCCGCGTTGCCGGAGGCATAGCAGGTCGCGGTAGCAGCTACTTTGAGCACCACGAGCAATGCCATCGTGCCCAGAGCGATCTGCCCGTTCAGGGCAAGGCTGACGTTGCCATAGCCCACACCCAGCACAGCCGGCACATACCACCCAAGGGCCCCCACCAACAGACCTCCCACTGCCGGCTGAAGCCATTGCGTGGAAGCAGGCATACGCTGGAAACGCAGACGGAGCCAGAGCAGGAGCTTCACAAAGCTGACCGATACGAGGCCGCCGACAACACCCAGCAGGGCGTAGATCAGAAACTCGATCGGGTGTACCAGTTGATACGCGGGAACGTGAAATAGGGGCTCGTCGCCGAGCAGCAGGTGGAGCACGATCCATGAGGTCGCTGAGCTCAATACAATCGAGCCCAGCACAGGAGCATGGAGGTCTCCCATCACTTCTTCTAACGAGAAGAGGACGGCGGCAATCGGGGTATTGAATGCCGCCGCGAGAGCTGCGGAGGCTCCCACCGGCACCAGTGCTTTCACCCGGCTCGGGCTGAGTCCCAGCCGGCGGCCGATGACGGAGGCGATGCCCGCGCCCACATGCACGGATGGCCCTTCACGCCCCAGCGCTATGCCCGTGGCCAGCGAGACCGAGCAGAGGCCGAATTTCCCCAGGACGGTGCGGAGACTAATGCGTCCATCTCGCAGGAATAGCGCCGCCTTGGTTTGAGGGATGCCGCTGCCGCGAGCGTTTGGAAAATAGCGGAACAACAGCGGACCCGTAACCAACGCGCCGAGGACTGGCAGTACCAGCCGCCGCCACGGAGCGCCTCCCGCCGGGTACATTCTGGCTCCCAGGTTCTCGGTCAGCACAATGAACGCGACCACAACGAGCCCGACGACAGCTCCAATAATCAGCGTCAACAGGAGAAGGATTCGGTCCTCGTGATGACGAGCCTGATTGGAATCGGCCCACTTGGAATACCATTTGGAGCTGGCCTCAGCCCCGTTCGGAACGGTCAATGAAACGCCTCCACGATTATGGGGTAGTTGAGTGGGGCAAAATGCCCAGATTTTAGGATAGCGGCAGTTTCGTAACAGTGCAGAGAATACTTTGTTTTAGACGCCCGTTTCACCCCTTTCCGGGATGGGTACCGAGGCAGCCGTTCGATAGCATTGGTGTTAGAGGGTTGGTCAAGAAAGAGGAAAACAAATGTTGCTTAAGATGCACTCCGTCTTGGGCCGAAACCTTGTCACCCGAGACGGGAAGACCAGGCAGCTCGAGGATTTTCTAGTCGATGATCGGACGTGGTCACTGCGGTTCTTGAAAGCAAGCCTCGGCGGGTGGTTCCGGCGTCCGTCCTCATCCCCACCATGCTTCTGCAATCCGACATCGAGGACAAAAAGCCCATTCCTATCGAGCTCACATCGGAGGAAATGCGCCACTGTTTTCGGAGCAGCTTTCTGGAGGCCATCGACGGCCGCTATCGGCTATTGTTCGACCACCAATCCTGCCCTGCACGGTTTTGGAGTTCCAGGCCAGACGGAGGTACCGCGGTGACGCATACGTTCGATCTGCAGAAAATCAGTGCGGATGCCGCCGAGGGGTCCAACCTCCGCAGCGTGCGTGAACTCCTCGGGTATCATATCGTCGGCAACGACGGCGAGGCCATAGCTGCCGTCGCCGATCTTGAGGTCGATAGCGTAAGTTGGGGAGTGCGCAAAATCGTCGTGCAGATTGGAGCCGGGATTTTCTCGAGTCGAGCAACGATTTGCCCGGCGTGTGTGGAGGGTATTTCCCCGATGCGCATGAGCATCCAGGTTGACGGAACACAAGATTCTTTCAACTGGCGCGGCCACAGCCAGTTCCCACCAAGTGCGATTTCCAGGTCGTAAGGCCGATCGCGGGGCACGGCAACAATCTCACCGGACTCATGCCTTTAGGGATACCCCCGGTCCATACCCACGAGCAGAATGAAGCTGGAGGACAATCATCTTGCGGAACATGCTATTCCCATTGGTAATCGTCGCAGCCGCTGCGTTTGGCGATGAAGGTTCAGACCGCGCCAAGCTGCTTGGAACCTGGCAGCCTCAATCCACCTCAAAGGAAGCTGGCACCTGGAAACTCGAAAGCAAGGGTAGCGAAACGTTGCGCGTGACCCAGTTGCTCGGCGAGCAAAAGCTCGTGGAGTTGGAATGCCCGACGAATGGCCAGGAGTGTGGCATGAAAGAATCCGGAAAGCCGGCGAAAGCCTCGCTGTATTTCAATGGCTCGAAGCTGGTCGAACTGGAAACCAAGGGCCGGGAAGTCGTGAAACGCAGATTTGGTATAGCTGGGACGGGCGATACCCTGGAAGTCGAAATCATTCCGATTGTTCCAGCCGGTAAGTCGGAGACGCTCTGGTTCGAGCGGGTACAACGGTGATGGCAGAATCGGGAGTCAGTTCACGCCTGAAGCTGCTTCCAGAGTTTCTAGCGTCGTAAAGCGGTGGCCCGAGCTAATCTTGCAATTAATGTAGGCCTGTGCTTATTCAAATGCTGGCTCCGGTGCAGTCCGGCTAGCGTGGCCGAATGCAACGATGGCGTGTGCCGAAACGCGGGAACCAAAATAGATCGATGGACGCGTAGCGGTCCCGCGGCCGCCTCAGAGGAACCCCGTTTTTTCGTCCGCACGCCGGACTTGGTAGTCGATGCCCGAACCCAACCACTCGGAATCAACGTCGAGCAGGCGCTGGGAAGCTACCAAGGCAGCCGTTGTTCTTTCTGAAGCTCGGCGCCGGGCTCCGGTGCTGGAGACCATTGAACTGGCAAATCCTCCTTAGGGGCATGAGATGATTTATGAGGACTACGTTGGTGCTCCCGCCCTGAAGCACTCGGGGAAGATCAATCGGCGGCGCCCATGGCCGATATCGTGGAGTGGCCCTCCCGTGAGGAAAGCCGAAATGAATGACAGCTTTGGTGTTCGTTGGGACGACTCCCAACCATGTGGCTCTGAGGAAAGGACCGCCGCATGAAAAGAGTTTCCCAATAACCGCCCCCGTTTCGGACGCGCTGGTGCTATTCGGAGTGACGGGCGATCTCGCCCACAAGATGATCTTCCCGGCACTCTATGCGATGGTGAAACACGGTACCCTCAAGGTGCCCGTAATCGGCGTCGCCCTCCCCAAGTGGAGTCCGGAGCGTCTGCACAAACGCGTGACGGACAGCATTGAGCGATCAGGTGGAATCGACAACCAGCGTGCCCTACACCAGCTTCTGTCCCTGTTCAAGTACGTGAGCGGGGATTATGACGACCCGAAGACGTTCGCGGCGATAAAGACCGTGCTGGATAAAGCTCGGCGCCCGGCGCACTACCTCGCTATTCCACCCTCGCTGTTTGAGACGGTGATCAAAGGACTCGGCGCCGCGAACCTGGCCGAGCACGCGCGCGTGATTGTCGAAAAGCCGTTCGGACGCGACCTTGCCTCCGCCAGGGAGCTCAACAAAGTCGCGCGGACGGTGTTCCCGGAAGACTCAGTCTTCCGCATCGACCATTTTCTCGGAAAGGAGGCGATCATGAATATCCTCTACTTCCGCTTCGCCAATTCGTTCCTGGAACCGATCTGGAACCGCAACTACGTGGCCAGCGTTCAGGTAACCTTATCCGAGGATTTCGGCGTGAAGGGCCGCGGAGCTTTTTACGAAAGCGCCGGCTGCCTGCGCGACGTGATCGAAAACCACCTCTTCCAGATCGTCGCGCTACTCGCCATGGAGCCCCCGTCTGAGAGGGACTTTGGAGCCGTTCATAGAGAGAAAGCCAAGGTCCTTCGGGCCATCCGCCCTCTAAATCGCGACGATCTAGTACGCGGCCAGTATTCTGGCTATCGCATGGCGCCAGGTGTCGCGAAGAACTCCGACGTCGAAACCTTCTGCGCCATGCGCCTCTTCATTGACTCGTGGCGCTGGGAGGGAGTGCCTTGGTACCTGCGCTCGGGCAAATATCTTGCCGAAACCGCGACCGAGGTCATGGTGGAGTTGAAGCCGCCGCCGCAGAGGCTTTTCGCCGACTCCGCGCCGACGACAGGCCCGGCCAACTATCTACGCTTCCGGCTCTCCCCAGGCGCAGCCATCGCCATGGCCGCTCGCGTCAAGCTCGCCGGGAAGGACTTCGTTGGGGACCAGCGAGAGCTCTACCTGTCTGAAGAACAGCCGGGTGAGGAGCCGCCGTACGAGCGGCTTTTGAGCGACGCAATGGCCGGCGATGGAGCGCTCTTCGCCCGTGAGGACTCAGTCGAAGCCGCCTGGGCGGTGGTCGAGCCGGTCCTTAAAGCGCACCATCGGGTTCGTCCCTACAAGCGCGGCAGTTGGGGGCCGAAAGAGGCCGATGGGTTCATCGCGCCGGACGGTTGTTGGCATAACCCAGATCCCGTCAAATCCGGCAGACTCGGTTGATCCACCCAAGCGAACTGACGACAAATCGGGGTACTAAACGTCGAACAGGCGAATCCGTTCTAGGGATCGCTACAGGGCGATAATCCCGGCGATCTTAATTAAGCGGCTTCGGCAGGCCCACCTCGACGCCCACCTCGGAAGCCCTGTGCCTCCAGTTCGTCCGCTTTCCTGGACGCATCCAGGGACTCCTTGCACGAGGCCCGTACCTGCCGAGAAGGTCTTGAGTTCTATAGCGGCGAACATAGTTCACTTCATTTCGTGAGCAGCTTGCGGATGGATTTCAATTCCTTCGCGCGCTTAGCGGTGGTCTTGGGATACGCCATTTTCAGTTCGGTGAAAGTATCCAGAACAATTTGCGAAACGATCAGGCGCGAATTCTCTTTATCGTCGGCGGGAACGACATACCAGGGCGCGTGATGAGTGCTGGTCGCGCTGAAACAGGCCTCATACGCTTCCATGTAGTGTTTCCAGTATTTCCTCTCGTGAATGTCCGCGAGGGTCAGTTTCCAGTTCTTGTCCGCGTCGTCTATGCGCTCGAGAAAGCGCTTCCGCTGTTCATCCTCCGAGAGATGGAGAAAGAACTTGACGATCCGGGTACCGTTCCGGTGGAGATGCTCCTCCAGGTTCCGGATGGAGCGATAACGATCGTCCCAGATGCTCTTCTCGTCGCGCATCGCTTCCGGGAGTCGCTGGCTGCGAAGTATCTCGGGATGAACTCGCACCACCAGCACCTCCTCGTAATAGGAACGGTTGAAAATGCCGATTCGCCCGCGTTCCGGCAGACAGCGCGTGGTGCGCCAGAGAAAATCATGTTCCAGTTCGTCGGCGCTCGGTTGTTTGAAACTGAAGACTTCGCAGCCTTGCGGGTTCACGCCGGACAGCACGTGGCGGATGGCGCCGTCTTTGCCACCCGCATCCATCCCCTGAAAAATCAGAAGCAAAGCGTAACGGTTGGACGCATAGTGGAGTTTTTGCAGTGAGTCCAGTTTCTCCACGTGTTCACACAACAGTTCCTGATACTCCTTCTTCGACTCGCAAACGGGCTTGACGGTGGTCGGCCACTTCCTGAGCTTAACCCCTTCGTCAGGCGGCACCCGGAAATCCTTCGAGTTGATTTTCATCTTCATCCTTTTCTCTGTCCCACGACGACCATCTCCTGAGCGCGTTACACCTTGGCTTCCGGCGGGTCGGCGACTCCGCCCGTCGGCACGAAATCCGGCACGTCAAGGCGCGCCACGCCTATCCGGCTGTCGGCCATTCCGTAATAGACGTCGACGCGGTCCGGCGTTCCGAAATCGTCGCGCTGGTCGATGCCGGTGGGGAACACGACGCTGCTGAACGAAATGGAGACCCCTACGGTGGATTCCAACAGGCCCGGTCCCAGAGTGGAGTGAATGCGAGAGGCCGCATCCACAATCTCCTTGACAATGGCGTTCTCAGTCATAGCGGCCCTCTCAGTTCCGCGCCAATTCGCCAGGACCGGAACAACTCGGGGTGCAGCAGGAGCGGCCTTATCCTTTGCTTACCCGTAGCGTCCGCAATGCGAGCGGCTTTGTTCAAACAGCCACCTCGAACATTGAGGCAAGAATTCATCCCTTGGTTGTCAGCGCTTCAAAACCGGAGACGACGTCGAAGAGTTCCTCATCGATGCCGTTCTGGCGCAATCGATGAAACGTGCGATTGAGGTCCTCCAGTAGTTCTTGGATATTCTTGTCGGCGCGTTGCATTGCCGCAAGGCGGCTCGCGTTTTCGGCCGCGAGAG
>Ga0182016_10004771_pt1 | contig 14868 bp, 10 predicted proteins | sample 712S2MmetaG_FD_120491 | JGI IMG/M metagenome (GOLD analysis project Ga0182016, IMG submission 120491) | Permafrost microbial communities from Stordalen Mire, Sweden - 712S2M metaG | ecosystem: Environmental > Terrestrial > Soil > Wetlands > Permafrost | place: Sweden: Stordalen | collected...
CTGTGGTTGAACATATGGTCGACCATATATGCGAAACTTACCTATCGAAGACAGGCAGAGTCGCCCAATCAGTCGCCGCCGCAATGTGGGGGAAACGCCGCGCTTACGGCCGGACAGCAGACATTCGGCTTACATCGCGCCGGTGGTCAAGCAGGGCTCAAATGTCAGATTTTGACCGCTAGGGACAGCAGCCGCGGCGCTTCAAGCCTTGGCGATCCGCGCGCCCTTCCGGCCGGCCCATTCCGTCCATGAGCCGTCGTAGACCGGGGTGTTCCAATGGCCGAGGCGCGCCAGGGCCAGGGCCAGGACGGCGGCGCTGACTCCCGAACCACAGGTGACGATGATCGGCTTGGCCGGGTCCACCCCGGCCGCCTTGAACCTGGCTTCCAGCTCGGGAGCCGGCGCCAGCAGCCCGTCGGTGACGATCGTGTTGAACGGCAGGTTTCGCGCGCCAGGCATATGGCCCGGCGGCAAGCCCGGCCGCGGCTCGGCGTCCGCGCCGCTGAACCGCCCGGCGGGGCGGGCGTCCAGCACCTGGCCGCCGTCCCGCAGCGCCTGTTCGACCTGGTCGATGTCGCGCACCAATTGCGGGCGGAAGCGGGGGTTGAAGGTCTTGGGCGCCGGCGCGGGCGCGGGGCCGTGCTCGACCTGCCGCCCTTCACCTTGCCAGCGCGGCAGCCCTCCATCCAGGACGTACGCCTGGTCGTGGCCCATGACGCGGAAGTTCCACCACACCCGCGCCGCCGACATCAGGCCCAGGTGATCGTAAATCACCACCCGGTCGCCGTCGCCGATCCCTAAGGCGCCGACGGCGGCGGCGAAGTCCTCGGGTGACGCCAGCATGTGGGGAAGGCCGGTGGAGCGGTCCGCCACCCTGTCCAGATCGAACAGCACGGCGCCCGGCAGGCGTGTTTCAGCGTAGACGCCCTGGGGCGTGCGCGGATCGCCCGGCAGATAGAAGGGCGCGTCCACTAGCTTCAGATCGGGCTTGCCGAGTTCCTGGGCCAGCCAGGCGGTGGAAACCAGAGGGCCTGGCGGCGGGCTGGACATGGATCACAAAAGCCAGGGCGGCAAAGGCAGGTCATGCTCGCGCAGGAACGCCGGGTTGAACAGCTTGCCCGCGTAGCGCTGGCCATAGTCGCACAGGACCGTGACGACGGTCTTGCCCGGTCCCAGGTCTCGCGCCAGCCGTATAGCCCCCGCCACGTTGATCCCGGAGGATCCGCCCAGGCACATGCCCTCATGCTGCACCAGGTCGAAGATCTGCTGCAACGCCTCGGCATCCGGGATCTGATAGGCGAAGTCCACGTCCAGGCCTTCCAGATTGCCCGTCACGCGGCCCTGGCCGATGCCTTCGGTGATCGACGAGCCCTCGGCCTTCAACTCCCCGGCGGTGTACCAGTTGAACAGGGCCGCGCCGAACGGATCGGCCAGGCCGATGGCGATATCCGGCTTTTTCTCACGCAGGGCCATGGCTATGCCCGCCAAAGTCCCGCCCGAGCCGACCGAGCAGATGAAGCCGTCGATCTGGCCCCCCGTTTGGGCCCAGATTTCCGGTCCGGTGGTTTCAAAATGCGCCTGACGATTGGCGACATTGTCGAACTGATTGGCCCAGACGGCGCCCTTGGGCTCGGTTTTGGCCCGTTCGGCGGCCAGGGTCCCGGAGTAGCGCACGTAATTGCCGGGATTGGCGTAGGGAACCGCATCCACTTCGATGAGCTTGGCGCCCAACATGCGGATGGCGTCTTTCTTTTCCTGGCTCTGGGTGCGCGGGATCACGATCTCGCATCGGTAGCCCAGGCAGGACGCCACCATGGCCAGGCCGATGCCGGTATTGCCGGCCGTGCCCTCCACGATCAGCCCGCCCGGCTGCAGAAGGCCGCGCCGTTCCGCGTCGCGAACGATGTACAGCGCCGCGCGGTCCTTCACGGACTGGCCGGGATTGAGGAATTCGGCCTTGGCCCAGATTTCGCAGTTGGTGGCCGCACTGGCGCGGTTCAGGCGGATCAGCGGGGTGTCGCCAATCAGTTCGACGACGTTGCGGCCGAGGTTCATCCGGTATGCTCACGAAAACGGACCCGCGTTGGCATGGCGGGCAAGATGGGCAGGAAGTGTTGATTTTGGAGGCTTGTGTCAATCGCTCCGGCGCGCCACTTCTGGCGGCCGATCAACAAAGGGAATTACCCGCCTTGTCTCAGCCCGCCGCGGTTCGCCCCAACGCCGTCGTCACCGTCAAGACCGCCTCGGGCAAGGCGGTGCGTATCGGCAACCACGAGCGCCTGTCGGTGATCGCCGGCCCCTGCCAGTTGGAAAGCCGCCATCATGCGCTGGAGACGGCTCATGCGCTGCGCGAGATCGCCGAGCGCCTGGACATCGGCCTGATCTACAAGACCTCCTTCGACAAGGCCAACCGCACCTCGGTCAACGCTCAGCGCGGCGTGGGCCTGGAGCAGGCCCTGCCTATCTTTGACGAGATCCGCGAGAGCGTGGGCCTGCCGGTGATCACCGACGTTCACGAGATCGAGCAGTGCGCCTTGGCCGCGCAGTCGGTGGACATGTTGCAAATCCCCGCATTCCTCTGTCGTCAAACGGACCTCTTGATCGCTGCGGCCAAGACCGGGCGGGCGGTGAACGTCAAGAAGGGCCAGTTCCTCGCGCCCTGGGACATGAAAAACGTCATCGCCAAGGTGACCGGGGCGGGCAATCCCAATGTGCTGGCCTGCGAACGCGGCGTCTCCTTCGGCTACAACACCCTGGTCTCCGATATGCGCGCCCTGCCGGTGCTGGCCCAGATCGGTTGCCCGGTGGTGTTCGACGCCACACACTCGGCCCAGCAGCCGGGCGGGCAGGGGACGTCCTCGGGCGGACAAAGGGAATATGTGCCCGTGCTGGCCCGCGCCGCCGTGGCGGTGGGCGTGGCGGCCGTGTTCATCGAGACCCACGCCGATCCAGACCACGCCCCGTCCGACGGCCCCAACATGGTGGCCCTGCGCGACTTCGAGCCCTTGATGGCCGAACTCCTGGCCTTCGACGATCTGGCCAAACGCCGACGCTGAGGCGCCTTGGCCTCAGCCTCAAAGGGGCCCCAGCCTCAAAGGGGCCCCAGCCTCAAAGGGGATTGTGCTTATCGTCTAGCTTTTTTCCACCCGCTTGAGCGGGCTTGGGCGCCGGCTTTGACGCCGGGGGCGGGGCTGGAGTCAGCGCACGCGCCAGCGCCGCCCCCGGCGCTGACGGCCGAGGGGCAGGGGCGGGGACGTGCGGGGTCGGCGGGGCTTGCGCCGCTGGGGCCTGAGGTTGGAGCGCACGCGCCAGCGCCGCCCCCGGCGCTGACGGGCGAGGTGCTGGGGCGGGGGCGTGCTGGGCCGGCGGCGGCGGAGCGTGCGCCGCTGGGGCCTGAGGTTGGATGGCAGGCGCGCGCGCCTCGGCCGGTACGGCGCGTGGCGCCGATGGGTGCTGTGTTGTTTGCGCCGGAGGCGGCGCGTGGATCGTCGCCGGCGCTGGCGCCGGCGGGCGGGCGGCGGCGGGCGGCGGGGCGTGCTCCGCTGGAGTTGCGGCCTGATGTTGGGCCTCCGGCGGGCGGGCGCCGCCCGGTCCGGGGCGCGGCTCCGGCGGGCGTGCGGCGGCGGCGGGCGGCGGGGCGTGCCCCGCTGGAGTTGCGGCCTGATGTTGGGCCTCCGGCGGGTGGGCGCCGCCCGGTCCTGGGCGCGGCTCCGGCGGGAGCTGGGTCGTTGGCGTCGCCGGCGGCGCGTTCTGTTCCTGCGGCCGAGGGGGCTGCTGCGGCGCGCCTTGCGGCGCGGCGGCCGGCCCCTGGCTATACTGCTGAACCTGCGCCGCCCGTCGGCTTCGCTCGGCGCTCAAAGCGGGATCAGCCTGGGCCTGATGGGTTTGGTGATAGGCTTGCCAGGCGCCGATGCTGGCCTGTTGCTCGGTCCATCGATTCTGCTGAGCCGCGATTTGAGGGCGCCTATCCTGCCAGGACTGGACCGCCACGGCCTGGCGCGGGCTAGATCCCGCGGCTTGATACAAGCCCAGCGCCCGCGCCAGGTAACGGCCGGCCAAGTCCTGCCGGTCCCGCGCCTGCTGCGCCGGCAGAACCCGCCCGCCAGGACCATAGATCACGGCTAAGGCGCCGTTGGCGTAGGCGTAACTGTAGGACCCATCCTGGACGAGATACGGATAGGAAGAGCCGTCGTTGTAATAGTAGTAGCGCTCGCCATCCGGCGTGGCCTCGGCCAGGCGAATGAAGCCCGCACCGCGCCAGACCCAGGGCGAGGTTCCGTCGTAGTCGAACGTGTAATCGGGCGGCGCATCGCTCAGAGCGTCCGACAGGTTCGCGGCCTGGTCGGCATAGGCGTATTGCTGGTCCCGGTCTTCTACATAGGCGAAGTTGGGCGCCGATGCCGGCGGCAGGGCCGTTACCGGCGGGGCAGGATCGGCGGGCGCAGGCGCAGCCGTGGTCAGGGGCAGGGCCGCAGGCGCTGTAGACGCCGCAGTCTGGTTCGAGCTCTGATCGCAGGCGACCAGGGCCAGAGAGGCCAGAATGGAGGCGAGGGCGGTCGCCGGCTGATGCTTGAGTGTGTTCATAATCATCAAAACCTTTAGCTTGGCTGTCCGTTCCGCCGCTGGCGCCTCACAAACCTTCGAAAATCGGTTAGAAGCCCAGTATGGAAGTTTCAGCTCTGCAGCCGCTCCTGTCCAGCATTCATGGCGCGCCCGTGGCCTGTGTGGGCGATCTGATGATTGACCGCTACGTCTACGGCAGCGTGGGACGCATCTCCCCCGAAGCGCCTATTCCCGTTCTGCTGAGCGGCTCCGAACAGGTCATGCTGGGCGGCGTAGGCAATGTGGCGCGCAATGTCGCGGGCCTTGGCGGCCGCGCGGCCCTGGTCGGTATGATCGGCAACGACGCGGCGGGCCACGAGGCGACCGGCCTGGTCGGACAGGATCCCGGGCTGGAAGGGCATCTGGTCGTCGACGGTTCGCGGCCCACCACGGTCAAGACCCGGTTCATCGCCGCAGGCCAGCAGCTCATGCGGCTGGACGCGGAACAATCCGGCGCGATGGATGCAGAAACCGAGACGCGCATGGTGCGTGCGGTGGAGCATGCGGCCCATGGGGCGGGGGCCATCCTTCTGTCCGACTACGCCAAGGGCGCCGTAAGCCCGGCGGTGATCGAAGCCTGTTTGCGGGCGGCCAAGGCCGCCGGGGCGAAGCTGATTGTCGACGCCAAGGCGCGCAGCCTCGTCAAGTACGGCGCCGCGGACCTGATCAAGCCCAACGCCTTGGAACTGCACGTCCTCACGGGCATGCCGACGGACACGGACGAACAGGTCGAGGCCGCATTGACCCAGGTGCTCAGCGATTGCGCCGCCAAGGCCATCCTCGTTACCCGCGGAGCCCAGGGCATGTCGCTGGCGCAGCGGGGACGGCCCGTGGTCCATGTGCGCGGCGTGCCACGGCGTGTATTCGACGTGTCCGGCGCCGGGGATACCGGACTGGCGGCCCTGGGTCTGGCGCTCGCCGCGCGCGCCGATATCGTCGAGGCGGTGGAATTCGCGGTGCTCGCCTCAGGCGTGGCGGTGACCAAGATCGGCACGGCCATGGTGACGCCCGCGGAGCTGATCGAGGCCGAACAGACTGCGGGCCTGCCGCGGGCCGAGAGCAAGATCGCCACCCATCAGCGAATCGCCAGCCAGGCGGCGCGCTGGCAGGCCGACGGCCTGAGGGTGGGCTTCACTAACGGCTGCTTCGATATCCTGCATCGCGGCCATGTGGCCTATCTGACCCAAGCGCGCGCCTGGTGCGACCGGCTGATCGTAGCGCTCAACAGCGACCGATCCGTTCGCGTGCTGAAAGGCCCGGAGCGTCCGGTGAACGATCAGGATTCGCGCGCGCTGGTGCTGGCGGGATTGGCCTCGGTCGATCTTCTGACCGTGTTCGATGATGAGACGCCGATCGACCTGATCAAGGCCGTGCGGCCTGACGTCCTGATCAAAGGCGCCGATTATTCGGTTTCCACCGTGGTCGGAGCAGATTTTGTGCAGTCGTATGGCGGACAGGTGCGCCTAGCCGACCTGGTCGACGGCTTTTCGACAACGGCGGCCATAGCGCGCATGTCCTCCGGCAGACCCGCCTCGGGGGCTTCGTGACTCGGCCAATCGTTCTGGTTACCGGCGGCGCCGGGTTCATAGGGTCCAATATCGCCGCGGGTCTGATCGAAGACGGCCGCTATGACGTGGTCATTTGCGACCGTCTGCGCCAGGCGAGCGCAGGCAAATGGCGCAACCTCGCCAAGCACCCCATCGTGGATTTTGTGGCCCCCGAACAGATGTTCGACTGGTTGCGCCTTTACGGCGATGCGCTGGCGGCGGTGGTGCATATGGGCGCGGTGTCTTCGACCACCGAACCGGACGCGGACCTGATCGTCCAGTCCAACTTCGTCCTGTCCAGAGACCTGTGGCTTTGGTGCGCCGAGCACGGCAAGCGGCTGATTTACGCCTCGTCCGCCGCCACCTACGGCGAAGGGGAGGAAGGCTTTGCGGACGACGATCAGCCGGAGGCCCTGGCCAAGCTGCGGCCGCTGAACGCCTACGGCTGGTCCAAGTGGCTGTTCGATCTGCACGCCATGCGCCAAAGGGCGGCCGGCTCGGGGCCGCCTCAGATCGTGGGGCTCAAGTTCTTCAACGTGTACGGGCCCAACGAAGGCCACAAGGGCGCGATGAAATCGGTCGTGGCCCAGATCTGGCCACAGGCCAGCCAGGGTCAGACCGTGCGTCTGTTCAAGTCTCACCGCGAAGGCTACGCCGACGGCGGCCAATTGCGCGACTTCATCTATGTCCGCGACGTGGTCGAGGTGGTGAAGTGGCTGCTGGCCTCGCCGCAGGTGAGCGGCGTGTTCAATCTGGGCTCGGGTAAAGCCAGATCCTTCGCCGACCTCGCCGCGGCCACCTTCCGCGCCGCGGGCCAACAGCCGAGCATCGCCTACTTCGACATGCCCCAGTCCATCCGCGACAAGTACCAGTATTTCACCGAGGCGCAGATGGGACGCCTGGGCGCGGCCGGATACGGTCAGCCATTCACATCGCTGGAGGATGGCGTGGGCGACTATGTGCGGAACTTTCTGTCCAGGCCCGACCCTTACAGATGAACGATCCGCTGGACGTGTGGGCGCGATACACGCGGCGCTTATGGCGCAGGCTGGGGCTTGACCGATTGTCGCGGCGCGGGCGCTGGGTCTTCTTCTGCGCCATCACGTTCGGACTGGTCATGATGATCGCGGTGGCGGCCGACTGGGACGACATCATGCGGACAGGCCTGGATCCCAAAGAGCCATTCCAGACCTATACGCCGCCGCCGGCGCCCGATTACGCCAAGGCTGCCGCCTGGGCGCTCATTCCGACAACGCCCGACAGGATCGTTGCCGGCGACCCTCCGACCGACGTCTTCTTCATTCATCCGACCACGTTCGACGGCGGGCACAATTGGAACGGGCCCATCGATGACGCGGGCGGCCAACGCCTGCTGGAGCGGGTTATGCTGCCCAACTACGCCGGGCCATTCGCCAGGGTAGGGCGCATCTTTGCGCCGCATTATCGCCAAGCCAGCCTCTACGCTCATTTGACCCTGCGTGAGGACGCCCGGTCCGCCCGGGCGTTCGCCTATGGCGATGTTCTGACGGCGTTCCGCTACTATCTGGCCCACTATAATCAGGGGCGGCCGATCGTCCTGGTGGGCGTCGAACAGGGCGGGCTTCTGGGCGATCGGCTATTGCGCGAGGAGATCGACCGCGAGCCCGACCTCGCCAACCGCTTGGCCGCCGCCTATTTGATCGACACCATCGTCCCCAGCGCCCCCTATCGGAGCGGCGCGCCGACGCCGGCTTGCGCCAGGCGAACTCAAGCGCATTGCGTCGTGGCTTGGATGGGCGTGGAGGAATCAGACCCCAACAAGGCCAAGGAGTTGCTCAGCCGTGCGCTGGTCTGGGGCGACGACGACCAGCTCGAAACGCTCCCGGACGGGCAATCGGCCCTGTGCGTGAACCCTCTGCTGGGCGCGCAGACCACTGAGCCGGCGCCCGCGCGCCTAAACCTCGGCGCCGCCAACGCCACTGAATTGGAGTGGGGGGTGCGGCCGCCGTTCCTGCCGCGGCAGGTCTCCGCCCAATGCGTGGACGGCATCCTTCGCTTCAGCCATCCGCCTTCGACCTCCTTGAAGCCCGCGGGCAATTGGCCGGACAAATACAAGGTGCGCGCCAACAACCTGTTCTTCGCCAATCTGGAAGCCGACGCCATGGAGCGGGTGACGGTCTCCATGGGACGCAGCGCATTCCCGCAAATGGTGGCCCCCATCGAGAAGAATATTGTCGTGCGCGCCTCGCCGATCCATCGGATCGATTGACGCTAAACCAGGGTCTGGCGCCGCGCCGTCTATCCCAGGTCGGCCGTCTGAGGCTTCCAGTCAAACAAGGCCTTCAGGATCAGCACAGCTTGTCCGCGGGGGCTTTCCAAACCGGGGTCGCGGATCAGCACCAGGCGAGCGTCATCGGCCGCGACGGCGATCATGTCGCGATCAGCCGCTGGATCGGCCAAGCGATAGGCGGGGAACCCGCTCTGACGCAGCCCCAGAGGATCGCCGCCGCCGCGCAATTCCAAGTCCCTCTCGGCGATGAGAAAGCCGTCGTCGGTGCGCCTGAGCACGTCGATCCGCGCCTGGGCGATCTTTCCGAGCGGCGCATCGTAGAGCAACACGCAGGCGCTTTCCCGCTCGCCGCGGCCCACGCGCCCGCGCAGTTGATGCAGTTGGGCCAGACCGAACCGTTCAGCCTGCTCGATCACCATGATGGTGGCGTTGGGCGCGTTGACGCCAACCTCGACCACCGTGGTGGCGGCCAGAACTGCGAGCCGGCCTTCCACGAACGCCGCCATCACATCATCCTTGGCGGCGCTTGGCAGACGCCCGTGGATCAAGCCCACCTTGTCCGGCCCCAGAGCCTGCGCCAGCGCTGCGGCCCGCGCTTCGGCGGCCGCCAGGTCGCTGTCCTCCGATTCAGCGACCAGGGGGCAGATCCAGAACGCCTGGGCGCCGGAGGATATGGCGCCGCGCAGACGCTCGACGATTTCAGGCAGGCGCGCCATGGGCACGGCGCGCGTGGCCACGGGCTTGCGGCCGGCTGGTTTCTCGTCCAGGCGGCTGACGTCGAGGTCGCCGTAGAGGGTCAGCTCCAGTGTGCGCGGAATGGGCGTGGCCGACATGGCCAGCAGATGGGCCGCCGCGGCCTTGTCCGACAGCCGTCGCCGATCATTGACGCCGAAGCGGTGTTGTTCATCGATCACCGTCAGGCCGAGTTTGCGATAGACGACATCGTCCTGGAACAGGGCGTGGGTGCCCACGGCTACGGTCGCCGCCCCGCTGGCCAGGGCGTGCAGCTTCTGAGCCCGCGCGGCGCCCTTGTCGCGGCCGGTCAGCAGAAGGGCGCTCACGCCCTGGGCCGCGAGCGGTCCCGACAGGGTTTCGTAATGCTGACGCGCCAGAATCTCGGTCGGCGCCATCAGGGCCGACTGCAGGCCTGCCGCCGCCGCGTCGGCCATGGCGAGCATGGCCACCACCGTCTTGCCGGCGCCCACATCGCCTTGCAGCAGACGGGACATGCGCTCGCCTGACGCCAGATCGCCGCGGATTTCCGCCAAGGTCCGCGCCTGGGCGCCGGTCAGAGCGAAGGGCAGGGCGTCCTGCAGCGCCTGCGCCGCGAGGCTTTGGGGTATGACCGTGGCGGCCAGCCGCCGCCGATCAGCCTTGCGTTCGGCCATGGCCAGTTGGTGGGCGAACAGTTCGTCATAGGCCAATCTACGCCGAGCGGGCGCCTCAGGCAGAACATCGGCTTCGCTCGTGGGGTGATGGACCCGCTCCAGCGCCTGGCGCCAGGAGACGAAGCCCTCGCGCGCCAGCCAAGCGGCGTCCTGCCATTCGGGTGGATCGGGCGCTCGCTCCAGGGCCTCCAGCACAAGTTTGCGCAGGGTGCGGGACGATAAGCCCGCTGTCGTCGGATAAACCGGTTCGATCTGGGGGATCTCCTCGGCCCGGTCGACCGGCAGGATATAGTCGGGGTGCACCAGCTGGGTTTCGACTCCGAACCGCTCCACCTTGCCGGAGACCACGCGATCGGAGCCCGGCGGGTGCTGACGCAGCAGATGCGGTCCGGCGCCCTTGAAGAACACCAAACTGACGAATCCCGTGTCGTCGAAAGCGCGGATTCGGTAGGGCAACCCCGCCCGCGGAGGCGGCTGGTGGGACTCGATGCGCACGGCGAGCGTCTGGGTCTGGCCCTCGATCGCCGAGACGGCCTTGGCCCAGGGGCGCCGGATTACCGCTTGCGGCAGGGTGAAAATCAGATCGCGCACGAGCGGTCCCGCGGCCTTTTCCACCAGGGGCGCGATCTTGGGGCCCACGCCCTTGAGGCTGGCGATAGGCGCAAACAGCGGAAAGAGAATCTGCGGACGCATAAGGTCAAGCATAGCGCGGCTGGCGCGGGCCCGCGCGGGGCTCTATATCGACCCTCCCATGGACGATCCGCGCCTCAAGAAGTTGACCTATCGCGCCGAGCATCGCGGCTTTCGCGAAGCCGACATCATCATCGGCGGGTTTGCTCGCAAACACCTGGCCGAGCTTACACCGACGCAGCTCGACGAATTCGAGCGGCTGATCGACCAGCCCGATCAGGATCTCTACGCCTGGATCATCGGCCGCGAGCCGACGCCCGAGCCCTTCGCCGGCGAAGTGATGGACCTGATCCGCAGCTTCCGCTTTTTCGCCCATACAACGATCGGCGCCGATTACGGCGCCTAACCGGGAATATCCGTGTCCAAAGCGTTCGATCTCAAGCGCATCGCCCAGGCGCCCGGCCGCCTGGACCTGATCAGCGTCCCAGAAGGCTTCGACGCCCTGGTGATGGCCGACATAGCGCGCACGCGGGGCGGATTGAACGCTTTCGTGGCGCGCGACACGGCTCGCGCCTCAGCCTTCGGCGGGGCCTTGAAGTTCTTCGCCCCGGACATGCCGATCCTGCGCTTTCCCTCGTGGGACTGCCTGCCCTACGACCGGGTCGGGCCTTCGCCGGTCATCGCCGCTGAGCGCATGGCCACCCTCAGCCGCCTGGCGCAGGGACTGGACGCCAAGACGCCGACCCTGCTGATCACCACATCTCATGCCCTGCTTCAGCGTCTCGCGCCCCGCGAGGCGGTCAGCGTCGCCAGCTACCGAGCTCGCGCCGGTCAGGACGTGAAGGTCGCGGACCTGGAGCGCTATTTCGCGGTCAATGGCTACGCCCGGGCGTCCACCGTGGCCGAGCGCGGCGAATTCGCCATTCGCGGCGGCGTGATCGACGTATGGGCGCCCGGGGCCGAGGAGCCGGTGCGGCTGGATCTGTTCGGCGACAGCCTGGAATCGATCCGCGCCTTTGATCCGGAGACCCAGCGCTCGACCCGGCAACTGAAGTCCGTCGACCTGTTGCCCGTGTCCGAGGTTCTGCTCGATGCTCAGGCCGTGGCCCGTTTCCGCCAAGGCTATGTCTCCCGTTTCGGCGCGCCGGGCGAGGACGCCCTCTACGCCGCGGTCAGCGAAAGCGCGCGGCGGTCGGGACTGGAGCATTGGCTGCCGCTGTTTTACCCGCGCCTGGACACCCTGTTCGACTATCTGGACGAGGGCGCTCTTGTGGCCCTGGATCACCTGGCCGAAGAATCCCGCGACGAACGGCTGGACATGATCCAGGACGCCTACGGGGCGCGCCTGGAAACGGCCAAGTCCGTCAAGTCTTCCGCCTATCACGCGCTGGAGCCATCGGCGCTCTACCTGACGGCTGACGAATGGGACGAGCGTTTGCGCGCGCGGCCGAACCGGCGCTTCAGCCCGTTCCAGCGCGAGGAGACCGACGCGGTCATCGACATGGGCGCCAAGGCGGGCCGCAACTTCGCGGCCGAGCGCGCCCAGGATAGCGTCAACCTGTTCGAGGCGGCCGCAGGCCACGCCAAGGCCCTGGCGGCGGCGGGAAAACGCGTTCTGTTCGCCTCATGGACCGACGGCTCGTCCGAGCGTCTGGGCGCCATGCTGGCGGATCACGGGCTGACCCGCGTGCCTTTCGCGCCCTACTGGCAAGCGGCCAAGGCCAACGATCCCAAGCTGCCGCAACGGGTAGTGCTGCCCCTCGACAACGGATTTGAGACCGACTCCCTGGCGGTCATCTCCGAAACCGATCTGCTGGGCGACCGGTTGGCCCGGCCGCGCCGGCGACGGCGGGCCAACAACTTCCTGGCCGAGGCCAGTTCGCTGACCGTCGGCGACCTGGTGGTCCACGTCGATCACGGCATTGGCCGCTACGAGGGGCTCAAGACCCTGCAGGTGCAGGACGCGCCGCATGACTGCCTGGAAATCAGGTACGGCGGCGACGCCAAGCTTTATCTGCCGGTGGAGAATATCGACCTTCTGACGCGCTACGGCGCGGACGGCGAGAACGTGCAGCTCGACCGGCTGGGCGGCGCGGCCTGGCAGGCGCGCAAGGCGCGGGCCAAGGAGCGCCTGCGCGAAATGGCCGAAGGGCTGATCAAGATCGCCGCCGCTCGGCAGATGAAGACCACCGAAGGGATCGACCCGCCGCACGGCCTGTTCGACGAATTCTGCGCGCGCTTCCCCTACGATGAAACCGACGACCAGCTCAACGCCATCGGCGATGTGCTGACCGATCTGGCCGCCGGCCGGCCGATGGACCGCCTGATCTGCGGCGACGTGGGCTTTGGCAAGACCGAAGTGGCCCTGCGCGCAGCCTTCGTCATGGCCATGAGCGGCAAGCAGGTGGCGGTGGTGTGCCCGACCACGCTGTTGGCGCGCCAGCACTACAAGACCTTCAGCCAGCGCTTCCAGGGCTGGCCGATCAAGCTGCGGCAACTGTCCCGCCTCGTCCCGGCCAAGGAAGCCGCCGAAGCGCGCGCCGGCCTCAAGAGCGGCGAGATCGAGATCGTGGTGGGCACCCACGCGGTGCTGTCCGAGCAGGTCGGGTTCAAGGACCTGGGCCTGGTGATCGTGGACGAGGAGCAGCACTTCGGCGTCAAGCACAAGGAGAAGCTCAAGGCCCTGCGCGCCGACGTGCACATGCTGACCCTGACCGCTACGCCGATTCCGCGCACCCTTCAGATGGCGCTGTCGGGCATCCGCGAGATGTCGATCATCGCCACCCCGCCGATCGACCGGCTGGCCGTGCGCACCTACATTACGCCCTATGATCCAGTGGTGGTGCGCGAGGCCCTGCTGCGCGAGAAATATCGCGGCGGCCAAGCCTATTATGTCGTGCCGCGCATATCCGATCTGACGGAAATCGAGACGTTCCTGCGAGAACAGGTTCCGGAGATCAGGTTCGTGGTCGGCCATGGCCAGATGGCGCCCAGCCAGTTGGAAGACGTGATGACCGCCTTCTACGACGGCCAATACGATGTGCTTTTATCGACCACCATCGTGGAATCGGGTCTGGATATTCCCACGGCCAACACCTTGATCATCCACCGGGCGGACATGTTCGGCCTGGCCCAGCTGTATCAGTTGCGCGGCCGGGTTGGCCGAGCCAAGGCCCGCGCCTATGCCTATCTGACCACGCCCACGGAAAAGAGCCTGACGCTGTCGGCCGAGAAACGGCTGAAGGTGCTGCAGTCGCTCGACAGCCTGGGCGCGGGCTTTCAACTGGCGTCGCACGATCTGGACATCCGCGGCGGCGGCAACCTTCTGGGCGACGAACAGTCCGGCCACATCCGCGAAATCGGCGTGGAGCTCTATCAGCAGATGCTGGAAGACGCCGTGGCCGAACTGCGTGAGACCGGCGAACAGGACGCGGTCGCTGCGCGCGGTTGGTCGCCCCAGATCAACACCGGCGCAGCCGTGCTGATTCCCGAGGCGTATGTGCCCGACCTTAATGTGCGCCTGGCGCTGTATCGGCGCCTGTCCGACGCTGAACGCGCCGAGGATCGCGAGGCCCTGGCCGCAGAGCTGATCGATCGCTTCGGCCCCTTGCCGGACGAGGCCGGCCAGTTGCTGAAAGTGGTGGCGATCAAGGGGCTTTGCCGGCAGGCCAATGTGGCCAAGATCGACGTTGGACCCAAGGGCGCGGTCGTGGCCTTCCGCGAGGACCGGTTCACCAACCCGGCCGGGCTTGTGGCCCTGGTGCAGAAGAACCAGGCCTTCTGGCGCCTGCGGCCCGACGCCAAGGTGGTGGTCAAGGGCGAGTGGGATACGCCCGATCAGCGCCTGGCCGCCGCTGAACGGATCCTGGCGCAACTGGCCAAACTGTCGGTGGACGCAGCGCCGCCGCGCATCGCCGCCTCATAGGTGTTAGCTGGCCTTGGCGTGCAGGGCCTTGTTGGCTGCCCGCTCAAGGGCCTTGGCGGCGCTCTCGCCGGGCTGCAGTTCGGCCACGCCGATGTCGAATTCGACGACGAAAGGCGGACGGTGGGCGCCGGCGTCGAAGGCGGTGCAGGCGATCACGGCGGAGATGCGTTCGGCGGCCGCCCGCGCGGCATGTTGGGCGGTCGATGGCAGGGCCAGGGCGAACAGTTCGGGCCCCAGGCGCGCGGCGGTATCCTCGGCCCGCACTAGCCGGCCAATCATGGAGCCGATCTGCGGCACGGCGCGATCGATCCAGCCCCCGTCGCGCAGGGGTTTCAGGTCGATGCGCTCGGTGAGTTTGAGCACGCATACCGAAAGCGGCCGATTGCGTATGCGCGAGGCCTGAGACAGGCGAACCAGATGCGCCGCGAACAGATCGCGGGTGAACAGACCCGTGGCCGCATCCATCAAGCCGGAACTGCGGGCCTTCTCCAGAGCGGTGCGGATGGC
>Ga0182016_10004772_pt1 | contig 14866 bp, 14 predicted proteins | sample 712S2MmetaG_FD_120491 | JGI IMG/M metagenome (GOLD analysis project Ga0182016, IMG submission 120491) | Permafrost microbial communities from Stordalen Mire, Sweden - 712S2M metaG | ecosystem: Environmental > Terrestrial > Soil > Wetlands > Permafrost | place: Sweden: Stordalen | collected...
CAAGCGGTACATCGATTGGGAGCTGCTCGACCCCAAGGGCCGCCCCGTCGACGAGGTTCGCGCCATCCGCGACGACATAGCGCGGCGAACCACTGCCCTCGCGGCCTCGCTGGCCGCAACAGGGTAGTCCGCCGATCCACGCGAATCCTCGGTGGCGACGGCTGCCTAAGTCGGTAGCCGGGGGCCGCCCGTGCGAAAACCTGACTCGGACCCCGGGCGCGTGGAAAAGTTGAACTCGTCGACGCGGGCCGTGCCGGCTCAGCCGGCTGTCGCCGCGGCCCGCGCCTGCGCGACGATGTCTGCGGCTGTGTTGGCGTGGCCGGCGATACCCCATCCGCCTTCCGGTGACTCCGTGATCAGCACCCACGTGCGGTCGGCGAGGGTCGGGTCTGCGGCCGCGCCCGCAACGATGTCGGTCAGCTCTTTGACCACACCGAGCTGCTTGTCGCGGTCCAGGACCCCCACGGGCGTGAGTACCTGCACGCGAACGTAGTTGCTCTCGCCCGAGGCGTTGGAGATCGCGTCGGCGGGCATCTCGTGGATGAACGCTGCGGTGTTCGTCGAGAACAAGGCGAGCGGCGGGACCTGCTCCCAGCGCATCACAGCATTCGCAAGATCCTGGGCCAGGGCGTGCTTGTCGCTGAACGTGCCGGGGGCTGAATAGACGTCGATCATGGGCATGGCTGTTCTCCCGTCGTCATTGTGGAGCGGCTGCTCCAGAGCGTATCAGAGCAAGTGCTCTACTACGATGGTCCCGTGCCCCGCCCCGATCGCCATCGCGCCATGCTCGTCGCCGCCACAGCGCAGTTGCTTCGCCGGCGCGGTTACGCGGGCACCACGGTGAGCGAGTTTCTCGATGCCGCGGGCGCTGCGAATGGCTCCCTCTACCACCATTTCCCGGGCGGCAAGGAGGAACTCGCGAGCGCGGCGATCGAGGCGGCAGCCGGGCAGGTCGAGGCCGCGCTCTCAAGCGCGTTCGACGCCGGCGACGACGTGGTGTTGGCCGCCCAGCGATCAGTCGACGCGATGATCGCCGCGCTTGAAGCCGACCCGCGCGACGGATGCCCGGTAGCGCCGACAGCCCTGGACGCAGCCGGCATGAGCGAGCCGCTTCGACTGGCCGCCGCATCGGCATTCGCTCGCTGGTCGGACGTCTTCGAGACCGCGCTCGCTCAGACGCGTGACCGCGAGACCGCCGCCGCGCAAGCGAAGGTGCTGCTTAGCGCAATCGAGGGCGCACTGCTGCTGGACCGCACGTCACATAGCACCGGGCACCTGGAAGCGTTGCGGGACGCGCTGCCCAGTCTGCTTGCTGGCTGAGTCCGCGACGGGCTCTGGGGTAGATCGGTGGTGCGCGTCTCGCCCCCGAGTCGCGCGCGAGCCAACGCAACCTGAATCACTCACCGCAAGCTTCGCAGGCGCACCACCGACACTCCCGAAGCGGATGAGTCGTTTTCCTCACGAGGGCAGGTGTCTCCTGTCACGGCTGGGGCCACTACCGTCGCCACCGCGATCCGACGCGTCTCAGGACTCGAGCATCCAGCAGTTTTCGGTCCAGCGGAACCTGTTCTGGCCGCGGATCAGCGCTTCAGGCAGCGAGATCGTCGCCGTCGAGCCGCGCACGACCACGCGAGCGTGCGGCGCTGCACGAAGCTCGCGGCGCAGCGCGGCACGCTCCCCGCGCCGGCGCAGCAAGCGGCGGATCCTTACGTTCCAGCGCTGTTCGCAGTTCGTCCCGCGCACGACCGCCCGCATCGGCGCGTTCAGCACCGCGCAGGCTTCGCCGCCGTCACGCGTGAGCTCGGCCCCGATGAAGCGCTCCGCCGCGTGGCGCACCCACGCGATCTGTTCGGGGGTACCGATCGAGCGGCCCCGGTCAGCCGAAGCCTGTGCGCCGGGCGCGGCGAGCGCCGCAACCAACGCCGCTGCGCCGATGACCGCGCGGATTCTCATGCGGCCTGTCTCGGCACGGCACCGGGGAACATTGAGCGCGCTGCCCGCTCGTGGCGCAGATGATCGACGCATCTCGTACCGGGCGATGGTACCTGCGCGCAACGATGCCCTGGCGTGCAACCTCGCACGCCCGTGAATGCTCCGGCAGGATGCGCGCTAGTCGGCGCGCATCGCGCCAAGCAGCGCGCGCAGGGCTGCGAGGGTCTGCGATCGCGCCGTCGGGACGTCGTCGGCGAGGGCGACGTACATCGCGCTCTCGTTAATCGCGCCGAGGAGCAGATGGGCTAGCGGGCGGATCGGCTGATCGCTGAGCGACCCCTGCGCGACGGCGGCGGCGAGGGCCGCGTCGATCAGCCCAAGCCCGTAGCGTTCGCTGATCTCGCGCCAGGTGTCCCAACCGAGCACGCTCGGGGCGTCAACGGCTGCGATTTGTCGTATGTCGGGCTCGAGGATCGCGTCGATCAGCACCTCGGCTCCGTCGGCGAGGGAGCCAAGCGGGTCCGATGGGTCGGCTTCGGCCATCCGCGCCGAGATGCGCCCCAGGATCCCTACCTCGACGTCTTCAACCACCGCGAGAAACAACTCGCGCTTGTCGGCGAATTGGTGGTAGAGCGCGCCGCGGGTCACGCCCGCGGCCTCGACGATCTCCTGGGTGCCGACATTGGCGTAACCCCGCTCGCCGAACAGCTGCGTTGCCGCCCCGATCAGGGCCGCGCGCGTTGCGGCACTGCGAGCCGCCTGCTTGTTCGGCTCACCATTCATACAGACAGTATGTATGCTTCTTGACTCGCCTTCATCTACGCGGGAGCCTTACATGAATGAACCCACGACATCCGTGATCGACGTAACCGGCGGGCGCCTCGCAGTCCGTGACTCCGGCGGCGACGGGCCGCTCGTGCTCTTCATCCACGGCGCGCTCGTGGATTCCCGGCTCTGGGATGGCGTCTGGCCGGCAGTCGCGCAGGCCGGGTACCGCTGTCTGCTGCCAGACCTGCCGCTGGGCGCGCACCGAGTCGCCCTCGACGCCGACGCCGACCGCAGCCCCATGGGCCAGGCACACCGGATCGCGTCACTGATCGCTGCGCTCGGCGCCAAGCGGGCGGTGCTGGTCGGCAACGACACCGGCGGCGCGCTCTGCCAGATCCTCACGAGTGAGCACCCGGAGCTTGTGGACCGGCTGATTCTCAGCTCAGCCGATGCCTTCGAGCACTTCCCGCCGACAGCGTTTCGGCCGCTCTCGACGATCTCCCGCAGTCCCAAGGCGCTGGCGGCCACCCTCTGGCCCTTGAGCCGCGGTCCGGGGATGCGTCTGCTCGCTGGACGCCTCGCAAAGCGCGGCATCCCCGATCCTCTGTTGCGCGACTGGTTCGGCGCGGTCTATCGCGACCCGGGCGTCCTGCGTGACCTGGCCGGCTTCGTTGCGACCGTCCACCCCCGCTACACCCTCGAGGCTGCCGAGCGCCTGCGGAGCTTTCCGCGGCCGGCGCTCATGGCCTGGGCGACAGAAGACAGGTTCTTCCCGTTCAGTGACGCAGAAAAGCTCGCCGCGATGATCCCTGACGCGCGGCTCGTCCCGATCCCCGACAGCTACACGTTCACCGCGCTCGACCAGCCGGCGGTGACCGCGAACGCAATCGTGTCCTTTCTGCGGGATACCGAGCAGTCGCCGGCGGCCGCCACGGCTGCGGAAGATCGCTAGGCGCACCGTCCGCTCACCGGCTTGCACCGGAGACGCACCGGTGCACCGCGCGCCCGCGATACTTCGATACGTGCCATCGACCCGCACGCCCGTCGTCGCAGCGGGAAGCTTCGCCGCCGCCGCGCAGCCGACGATCGCGGCCGACGGGCTCGAACTGCGGCCGTGGCAGCCCGCCGACAGCGCAGTGCTGGTGCGGGCGTACAGCGACGAGGCCATCGTGCGCTGGCACGCTCTCACGCTCACCGGGCGCGAGGCCGAAGAACGGATCGCCGAACGCTCCCGTGCGTGGACTGACGAGACCGGCGGCGACTGGGCCGTCGTCGAGGCCGGTTCGGTCGCTGGGCGGGTGTCGATGCGGCACCTCGACCTCGCTGACGGCAGTGCGGAACTCGGCTATTGGGTCCTGCCGGAGTGCCGCGGCCGGGCCGTCGCCCGGCGTGCAGTCGCGGCGCTCTCGGAGTGGCTGTTTGCCAGGGGGCTGCACCGCCTCGAGATCGAACATGCCGTCGAGAACCGCGCTTCCTGCGCTGTGGCGCAGAGCGCGGGCTTCATCCTCGAGGGCACCAAGCGCGACGGACTCCTTCACGCCGACGGGTGGCACGACATGCACCTGCACGCCCGCCTGGCCGGCGACCCTTACCAGCAGGGTTAGTCGCGACGGCCGTCGAGGGCAGGGCCGTAGCGCGTTGACGCCACTGTTCTTATTCCTCGCTGAGAACGCCGTCGAAATAGCGCTCGAGCGCCCTGGCCTGCGATCCGTCGTCGGCGAACCAAGGATGGACGTTGCGCCCCCGCGGCAACGCCGTCCGGGCTGAATCGCGTGCGGCTTGCAAGGATGGGTTCGGATGCCAGATGCAAAGGTGGCAGCCGGGCGAAGCCCGGCAGTGGGTGTCAGGGGCGCAGGCCTGGTGGTCACCTGGCTCGGGCACTCAACCGCACTGATCGAGATCGACGGAGTGCGTCTGCTCACCGACCCGGTGCTGGGGCGCAACGTGGGGCCGCTGCTGCGCTACGCAGCGATGCCGGCGATCCCCGAGGGTCTCGACGCGGTGCTGCTCTCGCACCTGCACGCCGACCATGCCGACGTGCGCTCGCTGCGCTCGGTCGCGAAGAGCACGCCGATCATCGCCCCGGCGGGTGCCGGGGCCTGGCTGGCACGCAAGGGACTCGCGAACGCCGTCGAGCTGGAGCCCGGCGAGTCGACCCGGGTGGGTGCGCTCTCGATACGGGCGACCGAGGCCGCCCACGACGGCCAGCGCTGGCGCTACGGCCACGTCGCAGGAAGCGTCGGCTACCTGGCCACAGGTACAGGGTCGTGCTACTTCGCGGGAGATACCGACCTGTTCGAGGGAATGCATGAGCTCGCAGGCCTGGACGTCGCACTGTTGCCGGTGGCAGGATGGGGGCCGACACTCGGGCCCGGGCACCTGGACCCCGAGCGCGCCGCGACCGCCGCGCAGATGATCGAGCCGCGGATCGCGATCCCGATCCACTGGGGAACGCTCGGACTGCCCAACCGCAGGCGCCCGCCACGCGAGCCCGCCGAGACATTCGCCCGGCTGGTCGCCGAGCGCGCGCCACAGGTCGAGGTGCGCGTTCTCGATCCCGGTGAGCGGACCGTCGTGGAGCCGCGCCGATGAGTCGCCTGCGCGGCCGCGCGATCATGCGCACGCTCGTGCTCTGGCTGAGCACGGCGATCGCCCTGGTGCTCGTCAGCCTGATCCCCGGGCTGCTGACGATCACCACGCTCTCGACCGCGCTCTGGGCAGCCGTCGTGATCAGCCTGATCGACGCTCTGGTCTGGCCGATCGTGCTGTATTTCGCGTTGCCGCTGACCGTCCTGACACTCGGGCTGATCGTCGTCGCGGTCAACGGCATAGTGCTGTTGCTCGTCTCGCAGTTCACGCCCGGCTTTCACGTCGATGGCTTCTGGGCCGGCCTCGCCGCGGCGCTGCTGGTCACGATTGTCAACACCGTCGTCGCGTCGCTGCTCGCGATCGACGACGACGGCTTCTGGTTTCGCTACGTCGTCGGGCGCTACCAGCGCCGCGCCGCGCCGGCCGCGGACACCGACGTGCCGGGGCTCTTCTTCCTCGAGATCGACGGACTCGCACACGACATCCTCGTGCGCGCGATGCGCGACGGTAATGCGCCGCACCTCGCGAAACTCGTCCGCGAGGGCTCACACGAGCTGACACGCTGGGAGACCGACTGGTCGAGCCAGACCGGTGCCTGCCAGGCCGGCATCCTGCACGGCAGCAACGCGGACATGCCGGCCTTCCGCTGGTGGGAGAAGGATCTCGGCAAGGCGATCGTGACCAACCATCCGCGCGACGCACAGGAGATCGAGCGCCGCCACTCCAACGGCCACGGGCTGCTCTTCGACGACGGTGCGAGCCGCGCGAACATCGTCTCCGGCGACGCCCCCTACAGCCTGCTGACGATGTCAACGGTCCTGAACCGCTCGCGCCAGGGCCGGCTCGGGCGCGATTACTACGCCTACTTCGCGAGCCCCTACAACGTGGTGCGCACGTTCGTGCTCGCGATCCGCGACATCGGCCGGGAGCGGCGCAGCGCCGTCAACGCGCGCCGCATCGACCTGCAGCCGCGGATCGAACGAAACCGCACCTACGCGATGGTCCGCGCCTGGGCGACCGTGATCCAGCGCGACCTGCAGATGTACGCGCTGATCGCCGACATCTACGCCGGGCGCCCGATCGCCTACACGACGTTCCTCGGCTACGACGAGGTGGCCCACCATTCAGGCATCGAGCGGCCTGAGACGCTGGAAGTGCTGCGCGACGTCGACCGCCACATCGACCGGCTGATCCGCGCGGCCGAGCATGCCCCGCGCCCCTACCAGTTCGTGGTGCTCTCCGATCACGGCCAGTCGCAGGGTGCGACGTTCCGCGAGCGCTACGGCAAGACGCTCGAGGAACTCGTGCGCGAACTCGTCAGCGGCACGGTCGCCGCCGAAGAAGGCGACCCGAGCGAGGCGCTCGAGTACATCGCCGCGACGCTGAGCGAGGTCGCGGCCGGCGACTCCGCCGGCGCGACGGTGGTGCGTCGCGCGACGCGCGGGCGCAGCAGCGACGGCGAGGTGCACCTCGGCTCGACAGTCCCGCAGTCCGGCGAGGAACTTCCCGACGTCGTGGTGCTCGCCTCGGGCTGCCTGGGTTCCGTGAGCTTCCCCCGCCAGCCAGGGCGCCTGACCCTCGAGCGGATCGAAGAGCTCCACCCCGGTCTCGTCGTCAAACTCGTCGAGCACCCCGGCATCGGTTTCGTGCTCGTGCGCTCGCAGACACGCGGCGCGCTGGCGATTGGCGCAGACGGTGTGCATGAGCTCGACACGGGGACGGTCGAGGGGCTCGACCCGCTGCTTCCGTTCGGTGAGCGCGCCGCCGAGCACGTCGCCCGCACTGATTCCTTCCCGCACTGCCCGGACCTGGTGATCAACAGCACCTACTGGGGCCAGGCGGACGAGGTCGCGGCCTTCGAGGAGCTCTGCGGCTCGCACGGCGGGATGGGCGGCACCCAGTCTTTCCCCTTCGTGCTGCACCCGAAGGATCTCGCGCTTCCCGACGACGTCGTCGGCGCGGAAGCACTGCACGACCAGCTGCGCGGCTGGCTCGCCGCGCTCGGACACACCGCCTACGCGGATGAGGGCTCAGTGCCTGAAGTGGCGCACACCGGTGAAGACCATCGCAGCGTCGGCGCCATCGATGGCGGCGACGGTCTCTGAATCGCGCACCGATCCCCCGGGCTGGATCACGGCGCTGACGCCGGCGTCGAGCGCGAGCTGCGGGCCGTCGGCGAACGGGAAGTAGGCGTCGGAGGCGAGGCTCGCTCCCGGCAGCTGGTCGGGGCGGAACGCGCGCGCCTTCTCGACGGCGATCCGCACCGCGTCGACACGGCTCATCTGGCCGGCGCCGATGCCGATCGTCGCGCCGCCGCGGGCGATCACGATCGCATTCGAGCGCACGTGACGACAGACGCGCCAGGCGAACAGCATGTCCCGCCACTGCTCGTCTGTCGGCTCTCGCGCGCTGGCAACCTGCATCTCCGCGCGCCCCTCGCTCACGCGGTCGCGGCTCTGGACCAGCGCGCCGCCGGGCACCGGCCGGATCTCCAGCTGCTCGACGGGACGTGGCCAGTCGGCGAGCTCGAGCAGGCGAACGTTCTTCTTGACGGTGAGCGACTCGAGTGCCGCCGGCTCGAAGCCCGGCGCGAGGAGCACCTCGACGAACTGCTCTGCGAGCGCCGCGCCGGTTGCCGGATCGATCGGCCTGTTGATCGCGATCACGCCGCCGAAGGCGCTCTGCGGGTCGCAGGCAAGCGCCGCCGCGTAGGCGGCGGCGGGGCTCTCGGCGACCGCACAGCCGCACGGGTTGTTGTGCTTGACGATCACGCAGGCCGGCTCGGCGAACTCCTCGACGATCTCGCGTGCGGCGGCGAGGTCGAGCAGGTTGTTGTAGGAGAGCTCCTTGCCGTGCAGCTGGCGCACGCCGCCGAGCAGGTGGACCTGCGCGCCGGCCCGTGCGTAGTAGGCGCCGCTCTGATGCGGGTTCTCGCCGTAACGCAGCTCGGTCACCAGCTCGTAGGCGTCGAACCGCGCCGGCGGTGTCGACCCGCTGCGGGCGGCCATCCAGTTGGCGATCGCCGCGTCGTAGCGGGCGGTCGTCGCGAACGCCTTGGCCTGGAGGCGCTCGCGCGTCTGGAGCGAGAGCAGGCCGCCGCTGCGCTCGAGCTCGTCGGCGACGTCCTGGTAATCCGCGGGGTCGACGAGCACCGCCGCGAACTGGGCGTTCTTCGCCGCCGCGCGAATCATCGTCGGGCCGCCGATGTCGATGTTCTCGATGATCTCGCCGACGCTGGCGTCGCCGCGCGCGACGGTCTGCTCGAACGGATAGAGGTTCACGCACACGAGATCCACCGGCTCGATCCCGTGCTCCCGCGCAGCGGCCAGGTGGGCATCGTCGTCGCGCAGCGCGAGCAGACCCGCATAGAGGCGCGGGTGCAGCGTCTTGACGCGGCCGTCCATCATCTCGGGGAAGCCCGTGAAGTCCTCGACCGCACGCACCTGCAGGCCCGCGGCCGCGAGCGTGGCGGCGGTGCCGCCCGTCGAGACGAGCTCGACGCCGAGGCCGGCGAGCCTGCCGGCGAACGCCTCGATCCCCGACTTGTCACTGACGCTCAGCAGCGCGCGCTGCACGCGGACCTCGCCGGGCGCTGCTGCCGGAAATGTCTCGCTGGTGGCCACCGCGCGCCGGAGCCTATCCCGCCGCCTCGACGACGCGGACCCCGCGCGGGTTCGCCGGGTCGCTGCGCAGCCGGCCTTCGGCGGCGAGCCGCACGGCACGCGGCAGCAGCTCGTGCTCGAGCGGCCGCAGATGCTCCATCACCTCGTCGACCGAGCGGGGAGCGGCGAGCGTCACCGCCGCTTGCAGGACCACCGCGCCGGTGTCGATTCCCGCGTCGACGTAGTGGACGGTCACGCCAAACACCTTCACGCCGTAGGCCAGCGCCTGGCCGACGGCGTCAAGGCCCGGGAACGCCGGGAGCAGCGACGGGTGCACATTGATCACACCCTCCGGGAAGCGGGCGAGCAGGTCGCCGCCGAGCAGCTCCATGTAGCCGGCGAGGACGACCAGCCGCACGCCGCGCGCGAGGAGCCAGTCGCCGAGCGCCGCGTCACGCTCGGCGCGGCTCGCGAAGTCCGCGCGCGCGAAGACGGCGGTCTCGATCCCCGCGGACGCGGCGCGCTCGAGGCCGTAGGCGTCGGCGCGGCTCGCGGCGACGGCGACGATCCGCGCCTCACGGCCGTGGACCGTGTCGATCAGGGCCTGCAGATTTGTGCCGGCGCCCGAGACGAGCACCGCGATCGGCAGCGGCGCGGCCAATGCTCAGGCGCCGACGAGCGAGCCGTCGGCCTGCTGCTCGAGGCCAAGCTTGCCGTCACCGCTGTCGCTGCGCACAATCGGGTAGCGGCCCGTGAAGCAGGCGTCGCAGTGCGAGCCCGGCTCTCCCTGCACAGCCTCGTAGACGCCGTCGAGCGAAAGGTAGTGCAGCGAGTCGGCGCCGAGCTCGGCGATGATCTCGTCGACCGATTTGTCGTGCGCGATCATCTCGCTGGTCGCCGACATGTCGATCCCGTAGAAGCAGGGGTGCTTGATCGGCGGCGCCGAGATCCGCAGGTGGATCTCCGCGGCGCCGGCCTCACGGAGCATCGCGACGATCTGCCGTGTCGTATTGCCGCGCACGATCGAGTCGTCGACGACAACCAGCCGCTTGCCCCGCACGACCTCGGGCAGCGGGTTGAACTTGAGCCGCAGGCCGTGGCGGCGCAGTTCCTGGCCGGGCTGGATGAACGTGCGGGCGACGTAGCGGTTCTTGACGAAGCCGTCGTCCTGCGGCAGCCCGGAGGCGCGCGCGAGCCCGCGTGCGGCGGCGTTGCCCGAGTCCGGGACGGCGATCACGACGTCGGCGTCGACGGGCGCCTCGCGCCAGAGGATTTCGCCCATCCGCCCGCGCACGACCTGCAGCACCTGGCCGTTCATCCGCGAGTCCGGCCGCGCGAAGTAGATGTACTCGAAGACGCAGAAAGCCGCCCGCTGGCGCGGCTCGACCATCCGGGACGTGAGACCGTCGGGGCCGAGCGTGACGATCTCGCCCGGCTGCACGTCGCGCACGAGTTCGGCGCCGATGATGTCGAACGCACACGACTCGCTCGCCACGCACCAGCGGTCCTCGCCGCCGGGAACCCGCAGGCGGCCGAGCACGAGGGGGCGCAGGCCGAGCGGATCGCGGAACGCGACAACCTTTTCGCGCGTCATCGCGACCGCGGAGTAGGCGCCGTGCATCTGCGGCATCGCTGCGGCGATCGCGTCCTCGACCGTCTCCGAGTCAGTCGACGCGATCAGCGCCGCGATGATCTCCGAGTCCGAGGTGGAGCTGAACGCGACTCCGGCTGCCACGAGCCGGTCGTGGAGCTCCATCGCGTTGACGAGGTTGCCGTTGTGGCCGAGCGCGAGCTCGCGGCCGGAGCCGTCGGCGCCCTGCGAGCGGTGCACGGGCTGGCTGTTCTCCCAGGCGTTCGAGCCGGTCGTCGAGTAGCGCACATGCCCGATCGCCAGCTCGCCGGCGAGCGTGCGCAGGTCGTTCTCGTCGAAGACCTGGCTGACGAGCCCGAGCTCACGGCGCGTGATGATCTGACCGCCGCGGTCGGCGGCCGCGATGCCGGCCGACTCCTGGCCACGGTGCTGCAGCGCGTAGAGCGCGAAGTAGGAGAGCCGTGAGACCTCGTGCCCGGGTGCGTAGAGGCCGAACACGCCGCATTCGTCGCGGGGGCCGTCTCGCATTACGTCCTGCACCTCTTCAACCGTAACAGGGGGCGCGACGCTCACGCGAACAGCTCCGCGAGCGCGCTGTGGGCCTCGGTGAGCTCGTCGAGCGAGGCCGTCAGACCACACTCGCCGGCCTCGATCTCGAGCGCCGTGCCGCCGGTCTGGCCGATCAGCTCGACCGGCGCCCCGCTGATCCGCGCGAGCTGCTCGGGCGCGCCGCTGACGATGAAGCCGCCGGGGGCCTCGCCGAACAGCGAGCTCAGCGAATCCTCGACGCGCACCCTGGCACCGATCTGCCCGGCGATACAGCATTCGGCGAGGGCCACGGCCAGCCCTCCCTCGGCGATGTCATGCGCGCAGTCGACGAGCCCCTCGCGGACCGCCTCGCGCACCGCGTGCTGGGCGGCCTGCGCGCCGGCGAGGTCGATCGGCGGCAGCTCGTCCGGCAGCGCCGTGCCCCGCAGGCGCTCGAGCTCGCCTGCGGCAAGCGCCGGGCGGGGGCTTCCGACGAGCGCGATCGCGCGGTCCTCGCCGGCGAAGGCGAGCCGGCCGGCGCGAGCGGCGTCGGGCATTCTGCCGACCATGCCGATCACGGGCGTCGGGTAGATCGGCCCGGCGGATCCCTCGTTGTAGAGGGATACGTTGCCGCCGACGATCGGCGCGCGCAACTCGCGGCACGCCTCGCCGAGGCCCCGCACGGCCTCTGTGAGCTGCCAGGCGACGTGCGGCTTCTCGGGATTGCCGAAGTTCAGGTTGTTGGTCGTGCCGAGCGGCTCGGCGCCCGTGCAGGCGAGGTTCGCCGCGCACTCGAGCACGGCCTCGATTGCGCCGCGGTAAGGGTCGGCGGCGACGCGCCGGCCGTTGCAGTCGATCGAGACGGCGAGCGCAGAACCGTCGGCGAGCAGCAGCACGGCGGCGTCGGCCTCGGCGGGCCGGCGCACGGTGCGCGACTGCACGATCGAGTCGTAGCGTTCGAACAGCGGGCGTCGCGAAGCCAGGTTGGGGCTCGCCAGCAGCGCGAGGAGCGAATCGCGCGTCGATGCGCCGGCGTCGAGCGTCGCCGCAGGCGCCGGGTAGAGCGGCTCGGACGGGCGCTCGGGCGCCAGCTCGTAGAGCGGGCAGTCGTCGACGAGCGCAACGACCGGCATGTCGCCGAGCAGCTCCTGGCCGCGCAGCACGCGGACGCGGCCGCTGTCGGTGACCGTGCCGATCCGCGCGGCGGCCAGTTCCCAGCGCTCGCATAGCGCGAGCACCGCGGCTTCGCGCGCCGGCTCGACGACGCAGAGCATCCGCTCCTGGGACTCGCTGACCATGATCTCGAAGGGCTCCATGTCGGCCTCGCGCAGCGGCACGCGAGCAACGTCGATGTCGATCCCGAGCTCGCCTTTGGAGGCCATCTCGGCGGCGGAGGAGGTCAGGCCCGCGGCGCCGAGATCCTGCAGCGCGACCAGCAGCCCGGCCTCGAGCAGCTCGAGCGAGCACTCCAGCAGCCGGCTCTCCTCGAACGGGTCTCCGACCTGGACTGTCGGGCGCTTGCTCTCGTCGGCGTCACCGAGCTCGGCGGAGGCGAGCACTGACGCTCCGCCGATCCCGTCACGGCCGGTCGAGGCACCGAACAGGATCAGCGCATTGCCGACGCCGGCGGCGGCGCTGCGCACCAGCTGCTCTCGCGGCGCGAGCCCGAGGGCCATCGCGTTGACCAGGCAGTTGTGCTCGTAGGGCCCCTCGAAGTAGACCTCGCCGCCGATCGTCGGCACGCCGATCGAGTTGCCGTAGTGGCCGATGCCCGCGACGGCGCGCTCGAGCAGGTAGCGGCTGCGCTCCGAGCTCGCTTCACCGAAGCGCAGCGAGTCGAGCACCGCGATCGGCCGCGCGCCGATCGCGAAGATGTCGCGCAGGATCCCGCCGACACCGGTCGCGGCCCCCTGGAACGGTTCGACCGCGCTCGGATGGTTGTGCGACTCGACCTTGAAGGCGCACACCAGGCCGCCGCCGACGTCGACCGCGCCGGCGTTCTCGCCGGGGCCCATCACCACGTGCTCGCCCTCGGTCGGCAGCGTGCGCAGCAGCAGCTTGGAGTGCTTGTAGGCGCAGTGCTCGCTCCAGAGCAGCGAATACATCGCGAGCTCGACGCGGTTCGGCGGGCCGCCCTGCTTCTCGCAGACCAGCGCGTACTCGTCCTCGGTGAGGCCGAGCGCGAGCGCGTCCGCGAGCGTCGGCAGGTGCTCAGGCACTGCCGGCCTCGACAGTCGCGCGGATCGACTCGAACAGCCGCAGGCCGTCGGCCGAGCCGCCGACGAGCGCGTCGACCGCGTGCTCGGGGTGCGGCATCAGCCCGAACACGTTGCCGTTCTCGTTACAGACGCCGGCTACATCGTGGACCGATCCGTTGAAGTTCTCGCCCGGCGCGTAGCGCAGCACGAACTGCCCGCCGGCGTCCATCCGCGCGAGCGTGTCGGGGTCGGCATACCAGCGGCCCCATGCGTGCTTGGCGGGGACCGAGAGCCGCTCGCCGAGCGCAAGCGTGCGCGTGAACGCGCCGCCGGCGAGCAGCACCTCGAGCTCGACCTGGCGGCTGGTGAAACGGCGATTGGCGTTCGGCAGCAGCGCGCCGGGGAGCAGGTGCGCCTCGCACAGGACCTGGAAGCCGTTGCAGATCCCGAGCACCAGCCCGCCGTCGGCGGCGAACGCGGCGACCGACTCCATGGCGGGCGCAAAGCGCGCGATCGCCCCGGCGCGCAGATAGTCGCCGTAGGAGAAGCCGCCGGGCACCACGATCGCGTCGGCGCCGCCGAGGTCGCGGTCCTGGTGCCAGATCAGGTGCGCATCGCCGACGCGAGCCGCCGCCGCGAGCGTGTCCCGCTCGTCGCAGGAGCCGGGGAACTGGATGATCCCGAAGCGCAACTGGCTAGGACTCGCCGAGCAGCTCGACCTCGTAGTCCTCGACGAGCGGGTTGGCGAGCAGCCGCTCGCACATCTCCGCCAGCCGCGTGGGGTCCTCGACGTCGAGTTCGATCAGCCGGCCGACGTGGACGTTCGCGACGCCGTCGAAGCCCAGCGCGGGCAGCGCACGCTCGACGACCTCTCCCTGCGGGTCGAGGATCCCGGCCTTCGGCCGAACCAGCACGCGGGCCCTCATTGCGCACCGGCCCTTTCCAGCCACGCGTTCAGCGGCTCGCCGGTGATCATCTCGTAGGCCTCGAGGTAGCGCCCGCGCGCGGCCTGCACGACCTCGTCGGGGATCGCCGGCGCGGGTGGGAGGCGGTCCCAGCCGGTCGAGCGTGCCCAGTCGCGCACGTACTGCTTGTCGAAACTTGGCTGCGGCCTGCCGGGCTCGTAGTCCGCGAGCGGCCAGTAGCGCGAGGAGTCGGGCGTCAACGCCTCGTCGCCGAGCACGAGGGGGCGCGCGGCGTCGGTCTCGTCGATCCCGAACTCGAACTTCGTGTCGGCGAGGATCACGCCTCGTTCGAGCGCGTGCTGGGCCGCGTAGTTGTAGAGCGCGAGCGAGACCTGCGCGACCTGGCGCATCAGGCTCTCGTCTCCGACCAGCTCGGCGGCACGCTCGATGTCGATCGTCTCGTCGTGCCCCTCGACGGCCTTCGTCGCGGGCGTGAAGATCGGCTCGGGCAGGCGCTCGCTCTCGCGCATCCCCGCGGGCAGCGCGATGCCGGCGACCTTCCCGCTCGCCTGATAGTCGACCCAGCCCGATCCGGCCAGATAGCCGCGCACGACACACTCGACCGGCAGCATCCGCAGCGCGCGCACGGCCAGCGCTCGGCCGCGCACCGCCGCCGGCACGCCGTCGGTAGCGGAGAGCATGTGGTTCGGGATGATCCGCGCCGTGTGGCCGAACCAGAACGCCGACAGGCCG
>Ga0182016_10004773_pt1 | contig 14865 bp, 10 predicted proteins | sample 712S2MmetaG_FD_120491 | JGI IMG/M metagenome (GOLD analysis project Ga0182016, IMG submission 120491) | Permafrost microbial communities from Stordalen Mire, Sweden - 712S2M metaG | ecosystem: Environmental > Terrestrial > Soil > Wetlands > Permafrost | place: Sweden: Stordalen | collected...
ACGCAATGCCAACGAGGAACGAGCCGAGTGCGCCCCCGGCGGCGAAAAGAAGATAAAAGACGGTCGACTCCGAGGGGCGCTGCGGACGGAGTGCGTATGCCTCGCTGTGGCAGAAGAGGCAGGAGAAAAATATTTCAATAAGAAAGAAGGAGAGACCGATGCGCAGGGGAACCGAGACGTCGATTTGCGAAAGCATGTAGCCGAGGCCGGCGAGCATGACTACAAGAAAGCGCACGATGATACCGCGCGGAAGGAGCCGGGGGAATTGGAAGGCGAGAATGAGGGTAATGAGATAGACGGCGAGTGGAAGGATCCAGAGAAGCGGGATGGCGGCGATGTTTTGAGTTAGATAACTGGTAACTGCGCTCAACTGCATGGCCGCGCCCATGGGAAGCAGGACCCATAGCAGTTTGTGAGTTATCGGGGCTGGGGCGATGGCAGATTCGTTGGTGGTTATGGGTTGCGCGGGAGCGATTGCTGCTGCGCGGGTTTGCCAGGTGAGGATTGAGGAGACTAATGCGAATGCGGCAAAACCGCAGCACCATATCAGGCGCTGTGCTTTCAGGGTGAAGTGCGGTTCGATGAGTGTGGGGTAGAGCCCCAGAGCAAGCAACGAGGCAAGGTTGGAGAGGGCGAAGAGGCGGTAAGGAATGCCGCTGGTCTCAAGGCGTGCAAGCCACACCTGGAGGAGCGGGCTGGTTGCGCCAAGCATCAGAAAGGGCAGGCCGATGGAGAGGCCGAGTGCGGCAAAGATGGCGGAGACGGGATGCTGCGATGCGGTGTTCAGGTCAACAGTCTTGACGGACCAGGCGATTGCGGACGCGGCGGCTAAGAGGAGCAGGGCGAAGTGAAGAATCCAAAGGGAGCGATGCGCTAGCCAATGAGCGTAGAGATAGGCGATTAAGAGCGCGGTCTGGAAGAAGACGAGACAGGTAATCCAGACTGCGGCGGAGCCCCCAAATACTGGAAGGAGTTGTTTGGCGGCGATGGGCTCGACGAGGAAGAGAAGGAAGGAGGCTAGAAAGATTGCGCAGCCGAAAAGCAATCGCGAATTCAGGCTGGCTCGCGAAGGGTTCTCGGGTGTGACGTTGTTTTCATCCATAGATGCGCCGCGCTAGTTTGTTGAGGAGATGGCCCTCTGCCAAAGAGCTTCGAAGTCTTCCTTAGATATCTCTGTAGGTAGAAACTGAGGATCGCGTCCAATTTCGTCCAGCCTTGGTATGCGTTTCTCCGCGAGGACAGACGAACCTGTCGCCACATTCTTCCAAGCGTACCAGCACGTTCCATCTCGAAGTACCTCTACTTTTCTGACCTCCCATCGGTTTGCATCCAGTTCACTGTATAGCTCAACTGGCTCATCCCGGCAGTCATGCAGCCATTCAACCTTCATGTAGGTCATCTCAAGTTGCCCTCCATCAGGCACGACGCGTCCGGAAAGATCGAGCGGCATTGGGAATTGATGGACCGCGGCGGGTTGCGCAGTTCCCTCGGCAATTTCGGCGGCTTCGCGCATGGCATCGACTAGTTCACTTGCTACGTTATTTCGCTTCATTGCCTGATCCTCTGGCGCAGCTTGGCTTGTCGCGAGCTTATCAAAAATGCAGGTCCCCATTCGACTCCGCTCAGGGCAGGCTTTCGACTCCGCTTCGCTCAGGATGACAGGTCTGTTTTTTATATGAACTTTGCAGACCGGAGACTCGAGCGCGCTGTTAGATCGTGACTGTAGCTGGGAGGATTTCGTCTACGTCGACCCACTGGGTGGGGTAGTTGCCGGTGTAACAGGCTGTGCAGTAGCCGGTTTTCTCTTTGGTTTCGCAAGCCTTCAATAGGCCATCCAGAGACAGGTAGGACAGGGAGTCGGCTTCGATAAATTGGCGGATCTCTTCTACGGATTTGTTGGCGGCAATCAGGTCGCGCTTGCTCGGGGTGTCTACGCCGTAGAAGCAGGGGGAAATCGTCGGCGGACAGCTGATGCGGAGATGGACTTCCTTTGCGCCGGCGCCGCGGACCATGCGGACAATCTTTCTACTCGTTGTTCCGCGGATGATGGAGTCGTCGATCAGGATGACGCGCTTGCCTTCGAGAAGATTGTGAACGGGGTTGAGTTTGAGGCGGACGCCGAAGTCGCGCACGCGCTGCTCGGGCTCAATGAAGGTGCGGCCCACGTAATGGTTGCGGATGAGGCCCATGCGGAACGGGAGGCCGGCTTCTTCCGCGTAGCCGATGGATGCTGTAACTCCCGAGTCGGGGACGGGAACTACTACGTCGGCGGGAACGCCGGACTCGCGGGCTAATTGGCGACCCATCTGGTCGCGGCTCTCCTGCACCCAGCGGCCGAAGATGCGGCTGTCAGGGCGGGCGAAGTAGACGTGCTCGAAGATACAGCTGGTTTGCGGAACGCCAGTGGAGTATTGGCGGCTGGTGAGGCCGTCTTCGGTTACCATGACGAGTTCGCCGGGGAGCACGTCGCGGATATATTCGGCGCGAAGCAGGTCGAAGGCGCAGGTCTCGCTAGCGAAGACGATCGTGTCGGGACCTTCGTGGTTCTTGATGCGGCCGATCGAGAGTGGACGGAATCCTCGTGGATCGCGGGCGGCGAAGATGCGGTCGCGGGTCATCATCACGATGGAGAACGCGCCATCAACGCGGCCGAGCGAGTCGGCGATGCAGTCGACGAGCGTGCCTTGTTTGGAGTGGGCGATGAGCTGGACGATGATTTCAGAATCGGATGTGGTCTGAAAGTATGCGCCATCGCGCTCGAGGCGGGCGCGGATATTGCCAAGGTTGACGAGGTTGCCGTTGTGGGCAATGGCGATGAGGCCCTTGGTGGAGTCGACGCGAATGGGCTGGGCGTTGAGGAGAGCGGAATCGCCGGTGGTGGAATAGCGCGTGTGACCGATGGCCATGGTGCCGGGGAGCTTGGCGAGTACGTCGTCGGTAAAGATCTCTGAGACCAGTCCCATGCCTTTGATGTTGGCGAGGCGCTGGCCGTCGGCGGAGGCGATGCCTGCTGATTCCTGGCCGCGGTGCTGCAGGGCGTAGAGGCCGAGATAGACCTGGCGGGCGGCGTCGGGATGGCCGTGGATGGCGACTACGCCGCATTCTTCGCGGAGCTTGGGGTCGTCGGTACCATGGGAAGATAAAAAAGAAGAAGCAGGTCCTTCGACTCCGTTTGGCGATAAAGCTGCCAAACTCCGCTCAGGATGACAAGGTTTATTTATTGAGCCAAAAGATTTGGAGTGATCGATCTCATCTTCTATGCCCTGAAAGAGGACCCTGGTCATGCCATTACCTCGTCGTGGAGAGTGGCTTGAAGAGATTCGGCCCAGGGCTTGCTTAGGGCGGTAAGCGGTGCTGAAATGAACGGCTGGCGATCAACGGAGATTTCGAGTTTGGGGCCGCCGGTGGTTCCGATATTGGCAACGAAGAAGCTGAATTCGCCGGCCAGCTTCTCAATGGCAGAGACGTGTTTGGGATCGGTGGTCACAATCAGCGTGGATGCGGGTTCGGCGAAGAGACCGAAGAGCGGATGGACCATGAGGGACTGCTCCTGCTCGACCACAGCTCCAATGGAGAGCGGGAATGCGGACTGTGCAAGGGCGACAGCGATCCCGCCGTCGGAGATGTCGCGGGCAGAGCGAAGGAGTTTGCGGTCGGCGAGGACCTGCAGCAGCGTGTGCAGATCGGCTTCGGCATCGAGGTCGAGAGGAGGAGGTTGACCCCAGACGCCGCCGAGAACTGCCTTGGCGTATTCGGACGAGCCGAGGATTGAAAGCTCAGCCGCGACTGTGGCTGCGGTGGCTGTAGCATCCTCGGGGATGACGATTGCATCTTGCGGCTCGATTTCGCGCTGCGGGACTTGCCAATGCAAATTGCGATTGTCCACGGGGACGGGAAGATTGGGATCGGGGTCCTGGCCGCGCGGGATAGGCCATAGAAGGAGAATGGCGTCGCCGGCCTGCTGGAAATTAGCGGGGACGGCTTTGGTAACGTCGTCGAGAATGCCGACGATGCCGAGAACTGGAGTGGGATAAATGCCCTCGCCGCGGGTTTCATTATAGAGAGACACGTTGCCGCCGGTGATGGGCGTGGAGAGAGCCGTGCAGGCTTCGGCGATGCCGTCGATGGCTGCCGAGAGCTGGGCCATGATTTCCGGCTTTTCCGGATTGCCGAAGTTGAGGCAGTTGGTCGCGGCAACCGGGGTGGCTCCGGAGCAGGCTACCTTGCGGGCAGCTTCGGCCACGGCGTGCATTGCGCCGAGCTTGGGGTCGAGATAGGCCCAGCGGCCGTTGCCGTCGAGAGCCATGGCCAGGCCGCGTTCGTGTCCAGGCTTACCGGTGCCCTTGATGCGCATTACGCCAGCCTCGCCGCCGGGGCCGATCACGGTGTTGGTCTGCACCATGGTGTCGTACTGCTCGTGAACCCAGCGCTTGGAGCAGACGTTGGCACTGGCGAGCAGCTTCTTGAGGTCAGCGGTGTAGTCGCGGTCCTGCGCTAATTGCGCGAGGATTTCTTCGGGCGGATCGAGAGGGAGCGGGCATTTCCATGTGCCGACGGGGCGATGGTAGAGCGGCGCATCGTCGGTGAGGGACTGATTGGGAATGTCGGCTACGAGCACGCCGTGATGACGGATGCGGAGGCGCGACTCGGGCTGCACGGTGCCGACGATGACGGCGTCGAGTCCCCACTTGGCAAATACGCTGAGGACCTCGTTTTCGCGGCCGCCGATGGCGACGAGCAACATGCGCTCCTGGCTTTCAGAGAGCATGATTTCGTAGGCGGACATGCCGGTTTCGCGCTGCGGAACAAAGTCTAGTTCGACGTCGAGGCCGACGCCGCCGCGGGCACCCATTTCGCAGGTTGAGCAGGTGAGGCCGGCTGCGCCCATATCCTGAATGCCGACAATTGCGCCGGTCTGCATGGCCTCAAGGCAGGCTTCGAGGAGAAGCTTCTCCATGAAGGGGTCGCCGACCTGAACGTTGGGGCGCTTGGCTTCGGTTCCGGCGTGGAACTCTTCAGAGGCCATTGTGGCGCCGTGAATGCCGTCGCGGCCGGTTTTTGCGCCGACGTAGATGACTGGATTGCCGGTGCCGGAGGCTTTGCCGTAGAAGATCTCGTCGATGCGAACCATGCCGAGAGCGAAGGCATTGACCAGCGGATTGCCGCTGTAGCAGGGCTCGAATTTGGTTTCGCCGCCCAGGTTGGGGACGCCGAAACAGTTGCCGTAACCGGCGATGCCGCTGACTACGCCCTCGACGACGGAGTGATTCTTGGCGAGTAGCCTGCGGTCGTCTTCGCGCTGGTTGGGCTCGCTTTGATTGGGTTCCGCGCTGATTTCGCCGAAGCGGAGTGAATCCATGACGGCAAGGGGTCGAGCGCCCATGGTGAATATGTCGCGAAGAATGCCGCCCACACCCGTGGCTGCGCCTTGAAAGGGCTCGATGTAGCTGGGGTGGTTGTGCGACTCAATCTTGAATGCACAGCCCCAGCCGTCGCCTACGTCGATGATGCCGGCGTTTTCCCCAGGGCCCTGGACGACGCGGTCGCTCTTGGTTGGCAGGCGCTTGAGATGGACGCGGCTGGACTTGTAAGAGCAGTGCTCGCTCCACATGACCGAATAAATGCCAAGTTCGGTGAGCGAGGGAACGCGGCCAAGGGCTGCCAGAATGCGGTCGTATTCATCCGCAGTAATGCTGTGCTGGGCCAGCAACTGCGGAGTGACCGCAACCGGTGAAGGAACAACTGCAGAGGAGGCGGGGTTCATCACGGTTACTCTAATTGTCGCACGGCACCTGCGGTGGGGCAGACGCCTTCGGCCGGCCGCGCCTATAAAAAAGGCGCGGGGAAGGGTTCGAGGAGCCGATTGAGAAGGGGAATGAGGAGCAGGAATGCGCCTCAATCGGTTGATTTCGAATAAGATCTTCGCTCCCTTTAAACAAGGCCCTTTTAGGTCTGAGGATTCCCGCCCTTGCGACAGAAAAAAGTCGCAAGGACGGGGCACGGAGCTTTTCGGGCGGTCCGGCACAGCGGTCGTTTGAACTAACAACTTATATGGAAACGGCCGCATCCATCGATTGGTGATGGGTAGGTCTTCCATTCACTCAGGCAGGTAATGAAAAACAATCGCCGCGCCGCAGACTCTGCTGCAATTCAACCACCGTCGAGAGATAACGATTTTCAAACTGCGACCTCAAACTTCGAGGCATGGATGAGCAGTTGCACGAACGTCGTCGAGTCCGATCTTCGATCGAAGCACCAGCAGATGAAAGAAACCACTTTTGGATTCCTGCGAGGGACTTTTTACAGGTGGGCTCAACTATGGCCATCCGTCTGCGCCGACCTCTGCAAGGCGCCAAAGGTTCTGGCGGTCGGTGACCTGCACGTGAATAGCTTTGGAACCTGGCGCGATGCCGAGGGGCGACTTTGTTGGGGCGTGGATGATTTCGACGAGTCCTATCCTCTGCCCTACACGAACGATCTGGTGCGATTAGCTGCGAGCCTGAAAATCGTGATCGATGCCGGGGAGATTTCGATCGAATTCAGAAGAGGTTGCGATGCGATCCTTGCTGGTTATCTGCATTCTCTTCGCGAAGGAGGTCATCCGATCGTCCTTGCGGAAAGGGAGCAGAAGCTGGGTAGGCTTGGCGTGGATAGTTTCAAACCTCCTTCGAACTTTTGGGACAAGTTGAACCGCTTGCCGGCCGTTCGCCGCGCTCTAGCCAAAGACCTGAAACGCGCACTGGAGAAGACACTGCCGGACGCCGGGATGGAATACAAAGTTGTCAGGAGAGCAGCCGGTTTGGGAAGTCTCGGCCAGGAACGATTCGTCGCGATTGGCAAGTGGCAGGGCGGCGATATTGCGCGAGAAGCGAAGATGATGATTCCGTCGGCGTGCTCATGGCTAAATGACAAAATTGGCCATCGCCAGTCGTGGTACGAAGAAGCGATCTCCTCCGCGGTTCGGTCTGCTGACCCGTTTCAGTTGATCGACGGGCCCTGGCTCATCCGGCGGCTCTCACCAGACTCAAATCCCATCGATATTCAAACGCTGCAGAAGCATAGCGACGAAGAGATGCTGCTGACCGCGATGGGCACTGAATCGGCAAACGTGCATCTGGGAACCAAACGCCAGTCGAAGCGGATCCTGGAAGACCTCAAGCGGAGAAAACGGGGCTGGCTGGAGGACGCCGCGTTGACGATGGCGAAGCACGTCGAAAAGGACTGGAATCGATACCGGAAATCCTGAGACAGCAAAAAACTGCGAAAATCGGTGCCCCTGAGCGAAGGCGATTACCATCAAATCGTGAGGAGCACTCAATACGATGAATTTCGATGTGGAAAATGGCCCTGCCGGCAACGCCTATAAACTGCTGGTTGGCTTGGTGGCGCCTCGGCCCATTGCGCTGATCACGAGCATGGATGAGCATGGCCGACTGAATGCCGCGCCTTTCAGCGCCTACAACTACCTGTGTACCGATCCTCCGATTATCGGCGTGGGCGTCACCAACCGGCCTGGCCAGCAATTCGTTCCCAAAGACACGGCCCGCAACATCCGCCGCACCGGCGAGTTTGTGGTTAACGTGGTCACCGAAGACATCGCCGAGAAGATGAATATCTGTGCAACCGACTTCCCGCCCGAAATGGGCGAGGTCGAGCTTGCCGGATTCACCCTGACGCCGTCGCAGGTCGTGAAGCCGCCGCGCCTGGCCGAGGCGCACGCCGCGCTCGAGTGCCGCGAGTACACAACGATGGAGATCGGCCGTTCCCGGATTATCCTGGGGCGCGTAGTTTCAATCTATGTCGATGACGAGTTTGTGGATCTGGCGGGGCCTTACATCAAGGCCGACGAGTTGCACTCGATCGGCCGCATGAACGGGCTGGGGAATTATGTACGCACGCGCGATGCATTCATGACGATTCCACGGATTTCGTATGAGGAGTGGAAGAACGGAAAGCGATGAAGGATTCGCCTGGCGAAGAGAAGGCCAGGTCTATCGATAGCTCTTTGTTGCGCTCTTTCCTGGGGCTGGACGCGGCAAGCGGCCCGCTGGCTGTGTTGGCATCAAACGCTGCACCTTCGCGACAAGCACGGAGGGATGGACCGGCTTCTCCAGTAATTCGAAACCGAGATCCGCTGCTTCCGTTTTGAAAAGGAGGCGACCGCGTCCAGGTTGCCCTGTGAAAAGGAGGACCTTGCAACTCGGGTTAATCTCTTGAATTTTTGCGGCCAGGTCGAACCCTGTGAGTTCCGGCATCAATACATCTGTGACGAGAAGCTGCGGACAGTCAACCAGGGCGGCCTGCAAAGCTTCATTTGCGTGAGTGAAAAACCTAGCGTCGAACCCATAACCTCTCAGAATCATGGCAATGGTTAAGGCAATACTCTCTTCATCGTCAACTACAAAGACCCTTGTTTTCTTCGCTGCTACGACCATGGCAAGACCCCTTCCAAAAACCCCTTCGAGGTGTAGCTGGCACTTCGATGCGGAAGTTGCAAGAGGGGTTGCAAGGCTGAGCTCCGCGAGCAGTTCGCATTGGCTTTCGACAGCGCCTGTTAACCGGTCACACGACAGCTCAAGTTGCATCGAATGGAAGCCGCATCGTCGCGAGTACACAATCTGGCTTTTTCTGCATCAAAAGCAGAATGATGAGGCAAATCTCGGCGATCCGATACGAACTTGAAGAAGGATATTCCTCGAAAGCCGGGGCGCATTGGAATGGCGAAGGTGTCAACTTTGCTCTTTTCTCAGCGAATGCCACCAAGGTAGAACTGTGCCTGTTTTCGGACGACGGCATGGTCGAGTTCGACCGCGTCGAGCTGCCCGAGCACAGCAACGATGTGTGGCATGGCTACCTCCGTGGACTGGGGCCGGGGCAGCGGTATGGGTACAGAGTCCATGGCCCCTATGAGCCGGAAAAAGGGCACCGATTCAATCCAAACAAGCTGTTGCTCGATCCATACGCCTATGCACATCTCGGCGAGGTGACATGGCATCCAGCGATCTTTGGATACACAATGGAGTCGGAAGACGATCTTACATTCGATGAGCGCGATTCAGCGCCCTTTGTGCCCAAGTGTATCGTCATCGATCCGGACTTTGACTTCAGCGGAGAACGCGGACGAAAGAGCATCCATTGGGACGAAACCATCTTTTACGAAGTCCACGTGAAGGGATTCACCAAGTTGCGCGAAGACATTCCCATGCCTCTGCGCGGCACCTACGCGGGGCTGGCGCAACAGCCCGTGATCGATTATGTGAGATCGCTCGGCGTGACTTCGGTCGAATTGCTGCCTATACACACCTTCCTCGACGACAACCATCTGCTCGAACAAGGCCTCGTCAATTACTGGGGCTATAACAGCATTGGTTTTTTTGCGCCTGATCCGCGGTACGCTTCCGATCGGCCCGATACGCTGAAGGAGTTCAAGGAGCTGGTGGCGCGCTATCACGAGGCGGGTCTGGAAATCATCCTGGATGTCGTGTACAACCACACCGCTGAAGGGAATGAGAGAGGGCCGACAATCTCCTTCAAAGGCATCGACAATGCAAGCTATTACAGGTTGATGCCGGATCAGCCGCGGTATTACATCAATGAGACTGGCACAGGAAACACCCTCAATGTGAGCCACCCGCGGGTGTTGCAAATGGTGATGGACTCGCTGCGCTATTGGGTCGAAGCTACCAGCGTGGATGGATTCCGCTTTGACCTTGGGACGATTCTGGCTCGCGAAGTAGAGGGGTTCGAACCTCAGGGCGGATTCATGAAAGCGTGCTCGCAAGACCCGGTTCTAGGAACCGTGAAGCTGATAGCGGAGCCTTGGGATCTGGGCCTGGGCGGCTACCAGGTGGGAGGCTTCCCCCCCGGATGGGCCGAGTGGAATGACAAGTTCCGCGATACGGTGCGGGACTTCTGGAGAAATGAGGCGACGGCCGCCGCGCTCGCTCCACGCCTGTCCGGTTCGCCGGATATTTTCAACCGCGCGGGCCGCAAGCCGTGGGCTTCGGTAAACCTGATTGCCGCGCATGACGGGTTCACGACCAACGACCTGGTGACTTACAGCGAAAAACACAACGAGGCGAATGGCGAGAACAACGAGGATGGCTCCTCGAACAATCGTTCATGGAACTGCGGCGTCGAAGGCCCCACGGACGATACGCAGGTGAACGGATTTCGGACGCGGCAAATTAAAAACTTGCTGTCCACTTTGCTGCTCTCGCAGGGAACTCCTCTTCTGGTTGGAGGGGACGAATTCGGAAGGACGCAGCAAGGGAACAATAACGCATATTGCCAGGACAACGATATTTCCTGGCTGCACTGGGATCTCGCAGACAAGGGCAAAGATCTGCTGAGCTTTGTCCAGAAGTTGATCGCAATCCGGCAGAAGTTTCCCATCCTGCGGAGGCGCCTGTTCTACAGCGGTGTCTACAATGAAGAACTGGGCGTAAAAGACCTAACCTGGATCAATGCGAACGGACAAGAAATGCAGCAGGAGCACTGGGAAGACCCTGCTACGAGGTGTTTCGGAATGCTGATGGATGGGCGCGCCCAAAAAACCGGCATCCGGCGGAAGGGAGACGATGCGACTGTTCTGCTTGTAATCAATGGCCACGATGAACTGGTCGAGTTCACGCTGCCCGCTTCCTATGGCGGAGAAGACTGGGCTTTGCAACTGGACTCTAACCTGGATGTGGGTCACGCAACATCGGCGTATAAAACGGGAGAGCAGTACGCTGTGACGGCGCGTTCTGTCTTGCTGTTTGCCCTGCTATCGAAGAATGCGCAAAGCGGGAAGTACTGATTTGCAGTTCCAGTTGACCACTTCAGACAACGACGGCTTCATTAACTCATGGTTAAAGGACGATGCGCAGGGAGCTGATTTTCACCCTGTTGCACAATTGATAGGACACCGTACAATACAAATGACGATGCGCTTTGCGCTTCCTGGTTCTGAGCACAACCGGGAAGCGATTGAGAAAATGGTTTCCGCGAATGGAGATGTAGTCACTAAGCTGGCGACCATTTGTTTGACAGCAAGGAACGAAAGCCCTGAAATCGTTGTAAGATTAAGTAAATTAAATGATTTAAGAGATGTGCCGGGATGGCGGAACTGGCAGACGCAGCGGACTCAAAATCCGTCGATCGCAAGGTCATGGGGGTTCGACCCCCCCTCCCGGCACCATACTTAGCCATTTAAAATCAGTAATTTAGTAAGCCTCAAAACCATTCGTGCCCAGACTGTGCCTAACTTCCCCATCTTAGGCATCGGGTTAGTGCGGAGTTAGTTCGACGCCCGTTATGAACCGATGCTCGAATGGAGCGTGGCACGGTGGGTCCGCACACAGCGGTTCGAAGCTTGTGCTGAGCACTTTGTCGCCGCGCGAAGGGGTGAGTGGTGCCTGACGGAATCGCCTTCTCCCGCGTTCCGCTCCGATGTCTTGGTGCAAATAATTGTAATGTGCGCGGAAAGGCTAAAAGGGGGCGAATGACTATGCGGAGGATAGCCTTTAACTCTCCGATAACCGTTCAGCCCGCCCGCATATATTTGCTTCAGAACCGAAAAAACGAATCAATCCTTCGTAATCCAGCCATTTCAGCGCCGAATGGCTCTATGACTACCGCTAGTCTGGTGTCTACCGCGCCAATGCCATGAACGAATTTGCCCTTACAACCGGAGCGGATCTGAATGGTCTCAAGACTGTTGTTCTTGAGAACCGGTCGCTACGCATCGTCGTGCTGCCCGAGGCCGGCTCGAAGATCTGGCAGATCGTCTATAAGCCGCTGAACGTTGAGATTCTGTGGAACAATCCCTCCGTTCCCGCGGCGCGGCATGGGATCGACGATTCTTATGACGATGTCTGGAGTGGAGGTTGGGACGAACTGTTTCCCAACGACGAAGCCGGAGCGGTGAACGGCTATACGCTCCCCGACCACGGAGAACTCTGGACCGGCAACTGGCACGCGGAGCCGTTCGAGCGAGAGGGCGCTGTCGGCGTTTATTTGCGGCTCAAAACTCCCATCAGCAACTTCCTGGTAGAAAAAACGATGTTGTTGCGCGGCGACAGCGCGGCGTTTGAGATTCAATACCGATTCACCAATCAAGGCAGCCATACCTTTCCGTTTCTTTGGAAGCTGCACCCCGCGTTCGCCGTTACTGCCCGGCATCGCATCGACTTCCCGCCCATGGCGGTACTGCGCGAACCGGATTTTCCAGGCACTCTGGGCGATGCGCCACCGATCTTCCCCTGGCCTCACGCGACCCTCGGAAACACCCCGCTGGACCTGCGGCAAGTTCCTGACGTCGATTCCGGCGCTGTTCATTTCTTTTACGGGACCGGCCTGGTATCCGGCTGGTGCGGAATCACCAACCGCGCCAACGGCCTGGGCTGCGCGTTGAGCTTCGATCCCGATGTACTTTCAAGTTGCTGGCTTTTTGCCACCCACGGCGGCTGGCGCGATTTGAACGTGGCAGTCCTGGAACCAGCTACTGGCTATCCATTTCAGATGCAATCGATGATCGCCGAAGGGCGAGCACGCCGGCTCGGGCCGGGAGAAAGCCTGAAGACTTCGGTCCATTTTTATGCACAGGAGGGGCTTACCTCTATCGGCGGCGTCGACGAGAACGGGCTTATTCTGCCCGGCGAAGAGAATTAGGCTTTATGCTCCGACTTTCGCCGGGGCCGGCTCGAGCGACAGCAGGATAGCCGCGGCAATCGCCACCACCGCACCGGCCATCTGCATCCCGGTCAGCCTCTCATGCAGCAGCGCCACCGCGAGCACAACTGTAAGAAGAGGAAACAGCGAGATAAGTGAAATCACGATCGAAGCTTTCCCGCCCGACTCCAGCGCCTTGAAGCTGGTCCAGGCGCCCATCCCGTTCAACGCACCTCCAGCGATCGAAAATACGGCGACCGTGGTTCCCAGCGCCCAATGCGGCCGTGCAATCACAACAACAGCCGCCGACAACGCAACCATGGCCCAGCAAAACCAAAGAAACGAGCGCTCGCTGGAGATGCGGTTGGTGGACAGTTTCTGTGTGACGCCCGTAATGCCCCAGAGAACCAGTGCCAGAATTGCAAAGCCGAGCCACGCCATTCAACAGTCCTTTCAACTATGCATTGAGCAGATAAATGGCCACAAACGCCAATCCCAGGCCGATCCATTGCAGACGTCCAAGGCGCTCCTTCAGAAAGATGAGCGCGAGGAGCACCGTCACCATGGGAAACAGCGCCGTCACAGGTGTAACAACCGACGCCTTGCCACCTTTGACCATGGCCTCGAAATAGGCCATGTTTCCAACGCCACCGAGAATGCCTGTAAGGAACGCCCAGAAAATGCCGCGGTTGCGGCCTTCGCGATTTTCTCCGGCAACTCCCTTGCGCACCTTCCACGACACAAAAATCAGGAGAGGGGCAATGCCCACTGTGAAGAGCAGTTGGTTCATGTACGCATCCACACCGTCTGACGCGATTTTGGAAACAAGCCCCCATGTACCCCACAGGACGATAGTGACAAGCGACCAGAACAACCACAGGGGTAATCGGCGCGACCGGCTGGTTTCACTCAAGCGGAATCCCTCACTTGCGGGTCTCTTCGTTGGGGCTCATTCATGGGCGAGCATATCCGCTCCGCCATTCGTCAGGCAATGCCGGCTTTGGTCTCCACCCCTGTTTTGCGGATTATTCTTTCGCTCTAACTGCTCGCATCTTCACTGGCCGGTGAGGCGCGTTCTATGATTCCCCCGGCGGACGAAAAAGGAGACTATGAGAATCACCTCTGTTGAGGCTATTCACCTGCGCGCCGAAGACCCGCTGATCGAACTCTTCGACGGCTCCTACGACGACTGTGTTCTTGTAGTCCAAACCGACACCGGCCTGACTGGTATTGGGGAAACAGAGTCCATGGCTCCAGCCATTCAAGCCATCGTGCGCGGCCCGTCCGCTCACAACCATGCGCGTGCGCTCGCCGGCGTCCTGATAGGCGAAGACCCTTCCGATCCGGTTGCGCTGTGGCACAAGATGTTCGAGGCAACCGATTACCTGGGACGGCGTGGCCTTACTATGCACGCCATCGGCGGGCTCGACCTGGCACTCTGGGACCTGCGCGGGAAGATCGAAGGGAAGCCCGTCCACGCTCTTATTGGCGGGGCCAAGCGCGACCGCCTGCCCGCATACGGAACCATCTATCCCATGGCTCAGACAGAAGGGGAAGTTCGCGGCCAAATCGCGGCCGGGCAGGCTCGCAACCTGCGCAACTTCAAATTCGCCGCCGACCCATGGTGGCTCGACGACATTGCGCACACCGGGCGCCTGCTGTCGGCGGCCCGCAAACAAGCGGGCGATCAAGCGCTCCTTATTGTCGATGCAGCGCTCTCCTATCGCACCCCTGCAGAAGGCCTGCGTCTCTACCCTGTCTATCGTGACGTGGGGATCTGGTTCCTTGAAGCTCCGCTTCCGCTGGACGACGTGGAAGGCCATCTGGAGATGAGCCGCCACGGTCTGGCCCTCGGCGTCGGCGATCTCGGACTCACACACGTGCGCGAGTTCATTGAGATGATGGATCGCGGCGGCGCCAGCATCTGCCAGCCGGACATCTCTCAGGTTGGCGGTTTCACAGGAATCCTGCGGATAGCCGAAGAAGCCTATGGCCGGAACAAGCGCGTCATTACCCACGGCTACAAGACCAACATCGAGATCGCCGCGAATCTCCACTTTCTGGCCGCCCAGCCGAACGTGGAGCCGCTCGAGTTTTCGCTCAGCCATTCGCCGCTGCGTTGGCACACAACCAACGAGCACTTCCCGGTGGAGGAGGATGGCTGCGTGCGGGTGCCGCAGGAGCCGGGGCTGGGTGTCACGCTTAACTTGG
>Ga0182016_10004777_pt1 | contig 14851 bp, 9 predicted proteins | sample 712S2MmetaG_FD_120491 | JGI IMG/M metagenome (GOLD analysis project Ga0182016, IMG submission 120491) | Permafrost microbial communities from Stordalen Mire, Sweden - 712S2M metaG | ecosystem: Environmental > Terrestrial > Soil > Wetlands > Permafrost | place: Sweden: Stordalen | collected...
ATCTCGAAAAAGTGAAAGGAGGCCGCGGCGAGCGCGGTTGTGAAAAGCGCGAAAATAAAAAATCCCCCCCACGCTTCTTTTCCGAAAAGGATGGGAAACAATACGGCTAAAACAATGGGATGCAGGAGATAACCCCCAAAACAATAGCGGCCAGGCCATGTAAGAGGCTCCCATAATCTCGATTTCCAGAACTGAAACTGCAAACCTCCCAACAAAAACAAAAAGAGCCCCAAAGAAAGGAAAGTGGAGGCGTAAACCCTATCCCAGGAATCATTCAAGGAAGTCCCTAGATAAACTCCCGCGAAAAGAAAAAATCCGAATAAGCAGCAATTCGCGGCCCAATTCTTTCTTTGGGAGAGGCTGGCGCTCCAACGACTCATGGCCAAGTCCAGGAGGACTCCAAACGCTACATTGACAAACGCTCCCAGCGAAGTAAATACCTGCAAATCCCGGTTATTCCATTGAGCCGCGTAACAAAGGTAACGCCACCCCAGGCCAATCCCCAAAATCAAAAACAAAAACCCGAAAAGCTTTTTTTCATGGCCAAGGATTTTTAACAGGGGCGGAAAAAGAAAGTAAAACTGTTCTTCCACTGAGAGTGACCAAAGTAAATTCCAGAACATGCCGAAAGATGCCATGGGATGAAAGGCAAGAAACCAATTGAAAACGAAGACAGCCACGCAAATCCAAAATCCCGGGCTAAAGACACCTGAATCTGGGTGGAAAACATCTAAATATTGAGCGTCCGCCGGCTTGGGCGCCAGCGACATTAAAATCCCAATCCAAACGACAAAAAATAAAAGAGGCAGAATTCGACCTGCTCTTTGGACGTAAAACTTGAAGAGCGAAGGTTTAAAAAGGCCTCCTGGATTGGTCCGAATAACTCCTGTAATGAGGAAACCCGACACCAAAAAGAAGGCATAAACTCCGTAAGTTCCATTCCTTTGGAAATGCTCCCATACCCACGCCAATCCAGAGTTTTGAGGACGCCGAAACAAAACGTCAGAGTGGATCGCCAGAACACTGAAAATACAAAAGCTTCGAACTAAATCCACCAAAGGAAGACGTTTCAAACAAAACCACCTCTTTTACCAAACTAAAAATCCATTGGGCCGACAAATCTATCAACCGACGAAAAATTTAAAATTTCTATTCACTAAAAGAAGGTTTTAATTTAAACCAGAATCGGATTCGATGATTAACTGGGACCTCAAATCCCCTATATGAAAGAAAAGCGAAGAAACAAACCGCGATCACTAAATAAACAAAAGCCCAAAATCCTCCCGATGAAACTAAAAAGGGCATGAGAAAGACAATGAGAGTGGGATGCCATAAATAACATCCGTAACTGAGCTTGCCGGGCCAGGAAAGGAAATCAGCAGTCTTTGAATTCAACGACGGAACAGGTAGTCCGCCGAGGATAACGAGTGCGCAACTGACCGCCATCAGGGTCGGAACAAAAACATATTGGTTTCCGTTTCGATACGAAGTCAGGGTAAAAAAACAGAAACATCCACCCGCACCCGCCATCATCAAAAAGATGGCTATTTTTAAATGGTGTTTGAGCCAGTCACCCCATTGTTCATAAGCGAAATAAAGAAGCGCCCCTACCGCGATCTGATCAAACGTTCCAAAAGAGGACTGGTGCATGCGGTATTCATTGAGTTCGAAAGAAGGCAAAACCCATCCCCGATAAATAACCGCGAATAATATAACGACAGATAAGAAAACTATTATTTTCTTTCGCTTGCCTAAAAATTTAACGATCAGCGGATATCCTAGGTAAAACTGTTCCTCCACCGCCAGCGACCAAAGCACATTCCAGTGAAGACCGTCGCCGCGCTGATCGATTAAATACCAATTGAAGGTCAATGAGAATAGAGAGGCCCAAAAGGACCATCCAAATCCTGTTGAGTCTTTCCAAACGTTGTAACGAAGGATCTTTTCATCAAAAAGCCCGATGAAATGCTCCATGAACAAGCCCACCAAAATAAAGACAATTAGGAGAGGGAAAATGCGGGCCATTCTTCTGACATAAAAGACCTTGAGATCAATCCGAGACAGATCCGAGACCTTATGGGCCAGCATAAAGGTGATCAAAAAACCTGAAACCACGAAGAAACAAGTCACGCCATAAATGCCATTGGAAAAAAAGTTGGTAATCAAATAGCGCAAAAACCCGAAGGGGGCAAAAGAGGCTATCCAGTTGGGGTAAAAGTGATTGCCCATCACCACAAAAATACTGGCAAAACGGACAAAGTCGATAACGGGAAAGCGTTTCATTGGAATTATTTTAACAAACACTATTCTGAAAAAGTCGACATTCTAAGTTTTTAAGGAAGACTTTAGTTTAAACCAAGCCCTGATTCGATAATTCACTGGAACTTCAAAGTATTGATAAGAAAGGTACGCAAATAATGAAACTGCGATAACTAAAAAACCCAAACTTCCCAGCCCCCCCCATACCATTAATCCGGGCATGAGCAAAAACATAATCGTGGGATGCCATAAATAACACCCATAGCTCAATTTTCCGGGCCAGGAAAGAACATGAGCGGCTTTTGAAAACAAAACCGGAACATGAAGGCCGCCCAGTATGACGAAAGCGCAGTTTATGGCCAGGAGCGAAGGGACATAAACATACTGGCTTCTATCCATCATTGAGGTTGAATAACATAAATAGAAACAGGAAATGATTCCCAATAGTGAGAGACCCAAAGCTACTTGCGGCCGCGCCTCAAACCAATAACCCCATTTTTTATTGATGAAGTAAAGGATCCCGCCGATAGCAATCTGATCAAAAGCCGCGAAAGATGCCATCTGATCTGAAACCGCCTGCCAGAAAGTTGGCGTCCTTTGTCCGTTTAAATCAAAGTAAACCGAGACACACAGTCGATATAAAAACGAGGACAAAACTACGGAGAATAGAAAAATTAAAACCTTTTTTCTATTTTGAAGCGTTTTAACGATCAGCGGATAACAAAAATAAAACTGTTCTTCTATCGCCAAAGACCAGAGCACATTCCACTGAAAACCTTCCACTGAGCAATTGCCGATTAAGTACCAGTTGAAATTGAACGTTACCAAAGAAAACCAAAAAGACCATCCAAAACCCGAAGCGTCGTTCCATACGTGATAGGATTGAATTCGCGAGTCCAACAGACCTTTAACGTGCTCGAGAAAAAAAGCGGTTAAAACCACCGCCGCTAACAAAGGAAAAATTCGCGCGAATCTTTTGACATAAAAAACTTTCAAGTCAATCCGTGAAAAATCGAGTTGCCCATCCACCAACATGTCCGTAATCAAAAAACCCGAAACGACAAAAAAACAAGTAACTCCATAAGCCCCGTTATGAAAAACATTTAGAACCATTTTTTGAAGCGGGGGTGAGGCGATGAACTGAACAAACCACTGGGGGAAAAAATGGCCGCCTAAAACAATAAAGATGCTCCCAAAACGTATAAAATCAACAATGGGAATTCGTTTCATATTCATTATTTTAACGGGGTTACCCGCTCTGTCATCTTAAAAGCCTGCCATTTTTCCCCGCGAAAAGTTCGATACCGTCCGATTCCCTCTGCATTCCACTCCGCCTCGATTGCCCCGTCTAAAGCCGTGGAGAAAACTACCGCTCCTCCTGAAACATAAGCCTGACGTGCGTCCGGATAATCGCGATAATCGCTCAGAACGACAAAACGTGGACGCATTCCTTTTTCACACAAAAGGGGCTCACCGCTATTACGGCCGTGATGAGGGGCCATCAGCCAATCCACATTTGACAGAACCTGATTCTTTTTAAGCATTTCCTGCAAACCGGGCTTTTCCAAATCGCCGGGCAAAACCAAATCAATGCCGCCGTAAGTGATTAAAGAAACAACGGACCGGTTGTTATCTTCGTGAAGACCCGGATGAAATTGAACTCCGGGATGAACAATGTTCCAAACTACCGGACCCAAACCCAAAACTTGATCGCCTTCATCCAGATGGATAGTGGGGATTCCTTTTTGGTGAAAAGTTGTTTCATAAAGTTGATAGATATGACTATCCGAATGGGCTTGCGACCCTTCATAGGCCATAAACACGGGATAAACCCCAATAACATTTAATAGCCCGCCCACGTGGTCCTCGTCCGGATGAGTATTCAAAACTCCCGCCACTTCTTGAATTCCCTCGTGCCGCAAATAAGCCACGACGGTTTGATAACGGTCCGGTCCTTTGGATTCTTTACCTCCGTCGACGATAAATACTTTTCCCCGCGGCGATTGAAGAACTACCGCATTGCCGTGACCAACGGCCAAAAAAACCACTCGAAAGGGCTGGGATTTACATTTATTGAAAACCGCGAATACGGCACTGACCAAAATAAAAAACAAAGCCAGCCAGAAAATCCATCGTCTTCCCCTTAAAAAGAACGCGTTGGTTTCTTTCCATAATTCCGAAGGTTTTTCCGGTTTTGGCCTGGGCCAGTAGAAAAAGAAAACGGCCAAGAGCAGAGCATGAAACAAAAGAACCCACTCCAAAGGCGGCGAAGCCACAATCCACTGGGCCTGGGGCCAATGTTCCATGATCGTTGTTAAATAAATTAAAAGCTTGAGCGGCCATAAACAACCGGCGCCAAACAAGGTTCCTAAAGCGGGGTGTATCACCGAACCAGCCAAAAGAACTAAACCACCCGCCGTCACAAAAAGAGCGAGCGGGACGATGAGAATATTAGAAAGAATCGAATAGATGGAAAACTGGTTGAAATCGTAAATAATTAAACACCAAACCGCCAACTGCGCCGCCGCCGAGGCGGTCACCACCCAGGCCAGGGACAGAGGTAAAAACGAAAGTTTTTCCATCATCCAGGGCGACATCACCATCAGTCCAGCGACAGCTAGAAATGATATTTGAAAAGACAGATCTTCGATTACAAAAGGATTTACCATGATCAAAATAAACGCGGTGAAAAGAAGTAAAACTCCTCCATGAACCCGCCGTTCAAAAAGAACCGCCAGTAAAGCCAGGATCGAAAAAAGTCCTGCCCGGCAAACTGGCGGGTGGGCCCCGGTCATCAGGATAAAAAAAAGAATCATTCCGATCGCTAGCGCCGCCGCCCACTTGCGGTCGAGCCGTAAAACCTTAAACAGAGTAAAGAACAAACCAGCTACAAATCCCGTGATCATGCCCGACACAGCTAAAATATGAATCGTCCCTGTCACAAAAAAAGATTCGACGACTTCGTCTGGCAAAGCCGTTCTGTCGCCTAAAAGAATGCCTGATAAAAGAGCGTTCTCCGGATAAGGCAAGTTTTGATAAATTCGATCTCCAGCCCAACGTTTGAGGTGACAGGCCCACCGCCAGAGAAAAAAACCGGGAATTTCTTCCCCTGTGGCCCGCCAATGCCCCGGAGAAAGATAGGCTACATAAGCCACACCTTTAGTTTTTAAATATTGGGCATAGTCAAATTGACCAGGATTAAGAGCCGAAGAAGGCCTGAGTATTTCCCCTTCCAGATCGAGTGTTTCGCCATAAGACAAGAGTGCTTGAGGAGGCCAGGCGGAAAGTTTGAAGACACAGCGGGCTTTGACCGGCGGAATGGGCGTGCCGTTATAAGCCGTCACCTCGCATACCGCCCTCACTTCTTTGACTAGAGGTTGATAACTTTGCGCGCCTCGGCCCGTATCGTGACTTTGAAGTTCGTGACCGAAAAAAACTTCCGGTTCTTCCGCCACCCAAACTTTAAATTCTCCCTTCGCCGTCGGGGAAAAAACTTCCAACTGTGTCTGCCAATCTCGCTGGTTTTGCCAAAAGCGAAAAATCAGCGCGAGGATCAAAAAGGTAAAAATCCATGTAGAACGTTGGAATATTTTCATTTTTAATAAGTAAAAGGCTCGACTTGCTCTTTAACGACCCGGTCCCGGGAGGAATAGGTCGCCATCACGGTTAACTTGAGCTGATAAGCGCCAGGAGCGATAGAAACACCGGGAGACCAATCCAACTCCTGATCGCCTTCCTCCAGATCTTTTTCATGCGCCAGTTCTTGAATCATTTTCCCATCGGAGGTTTCAATCGCGACAGTCACCAAAGCCCGTTCCGTTAAAAAGAAAGCGAAGTGTTCTTTGGCGTTGGATTGAAAAATCTTTAAATTCAACGCATCCGCGCCGTTCCAAAAATATTGAACACTATCCTGTTCGGAAACGAGGATTTGCCCAAATTGGCGGTTAAAAGCGATACCCCGGGGTGCGGTAAATTCAAAGTCTCCCTCTCCTGGTGCGCCAAAAGAAACAATCGGATTTAGACTCCTGTCAAATTTCCTCAGACAGGACTTTTCAAAATCTGTCGCGACCAAATTTCCGTAATAATCAAATGCGCATCCCGAAAGCTTCATCGGCGGATCGGCTATTTGATCCGCCGTCATTTGGGCCAAAAACTTGCCGCCATCCAGGCTAAAAGTTTGTACGCGGTTTCCCATTTGATCGATGACCGCCAAACGATTGGCATAAACGCCCTGGCGGTAAAAGGTCCAATCTTCCTTCTCGTCAATCACGGCTAAAGCGCAGGGCGCCTGCAAACCCTGAATATCTAAAACATGATATTCGCCCCGGGGAGTTCTCTCTTGAATCCGGTCATTGCCCGCGTCCGCGATATAAAGATTATCCTGTGAATCAAAAGCCACCGCCAAAGGATTGTTAAACTCACCTGCTTCCTTGCCTTTTTTACCCAGAGTCTTCACCCAGCGAAGCCGCAAACCATCATGCTTTAAAAGAACGATACGGTGATTACCCGTGTCCGCTACAGCCACATCCCCGTCTCGATCAATCGCCACTCCGGTAGGATTAAGAAATTGATGTTCACCCTTACCGGTAGTTCCAAAACATTTTAGATCTTTGAGTCCGACGTTATAAATCAGCTGTCCCGCCCCTGAATTGACCCCCACCGCTGTTACCACCACATCTTGTTTCGGATCATGGGGGTCTTGGTCGGACTTTAAAAGAGCGCAGGCTATGCCCTGGGGATTGTCAAAAACCGCCCCGCGCAGCATCAGAGAAAGCATTGTCTGGGTACCCCGGTGAATGTTAAAGGGAAGGAAACCAGAGGATGGATAAACATAGGTTGAAGGCACATCCCGGAGGGCTGTGACATCTTGAGCACTCAAGGTTGTCGTGCTCAGCCATAAGATCGCCCCCAAAAAACCAAGCCTATGGTTCACATTCAACCTCACACTCTTTTTCTAACGATGATCAACCCAAAGAGTTACCAAACCCAAAATCGACAAAAACAGGATAAACCACAAAACTTTCTTTTCAGCCTGCGTCAGGGACAGTTTCAAGGCTTCTCCGATTCTAATAAGCCCGCAATTATATCGAAAAAACGCCTATTTATTGACCTTGGTAATTCTTTCCGAAGAAAGTTCTATAATGAAACACTTTCTCGGGCTCATACCGTCTAAATCTTCATAGAGCATCTCATATATAAGAGGAAACACCCATCGACGACGCTCAGGTTATTGAACTCATTCGAAAAGGCCATACGGAAGCTTATGGCGATTTGGTCCGACAGTACCATAAGCGCGTAATGGGCTATTGTTTTTCCATGCTCTCGAACCATACCGACGCCGAGGAAGCCGCTCAGGATATTTTTGTGAAGGTTTATCAATCTTTAAACAAATTTAAAGGCGATTCGTCCTTTTCCACCTGGCTTTACCGGATTACGGCCAATCACTGCTTGGACGTGTTGAGAAAGCGTAACCGCCGGAAAAATGTGTCTCTGGAAGCCCTGGTCGAACAGGAAGGCAGCCATATCCAGAAGCTTTTCGCCACACCCGGGCTGGCTGACACTCAGTTGGAAAACCGCCAGTTGGCCGATAAGATTCTCTCCACTTTGAGCGAGGATCACAGGCATATCCTGACTCTTCGGGAAGCGGAAGGGCTCGAATATCAAGAAATAGCCGATGTGCTCGATTGCTCCTTGGACGCCGTCAAGGGCCGCTTAGCCCGCGCCCGAAAGCAATTACAACTGAATTTACGACACATCCAGAAAAGCTGGGACGTCAATAACATAAGAAATGAAAAGGAATAGGACTTATGAAGCACGATGAATTAAAAGAAAAAATCCTGGGCCTCTATGACGGACCGGTCACGGAAAAAGAAAGAGTCTGGGCCGAAACCCATTTTTCATCCTGTTCGGACTGCCGACAAAACGTGGAAGAGTATAAAAACCTCTCCGGGTTTTTGTTCACTGTTCCTTCTTTTTCTGAAGCGGAGGAAGATATCTTTACCGCGAAGGTCATGGCCAAGGTTAAAACGCTTTCAACACGTTCGACAGAGTCAGCGCGTAATATTATCACCCGCTGGTTCATTCCTCTTTTGGGATCGACCGCCGTGGCTGCCTGGGTATTTTTCTCGCTTCTTCCCAGCACTCCGGAACTTTCGAACGCGCTGAACGGCTCAACTTTTCTAACGGCTGATTCTCAGGAAATTACTCCCGCCGCCTGGTCTCCTGTCCCGACTTCCAAATCCAACGAAGAAATCGTCGTTAGCTGGATGAAGGAATAACGATGAACAATACCATCAAAACAACTATCGTCTTTGTTGTTGGAATTTTATTGGGGGTCGCGGGGACAGGTCTTTATATTCACCATTGTTTTGCCAGATCTTGGATTAACAGCGGAAATCACAACCATGCCGTGGACATGCTTGACTCAAAACTGAGTTTAACGCCGGACGAAAAAACAAAAATAGAAAAAGTTTTCGACGACAATGCTCCCTCCTTAGAAGCGGTTCGTCTGGAAACAAACGCGAAACTCCAAACCATCCGGGATAAAACCTCCGCTCAAATCCGATTATTGTTAACCGGTGACCAACAGCAAAAATTTGACGTACTCAAAGCAGAATGGGATAAAAAAAGAAATACGAATGACAAAGGCTGGCATATCCCCGGTTTACCCCCAGGTCCCCCTCCTCCTGGCGGTCCTGGAACCATGTGCTTTTCTGGTTCCGATTCCGCTACGCCTGCTTCAAAATAATATTCCAACCTGAAAAGGTTTCTACAGATTAAATAGCGGTCATTGAAGAGATAAAATCGGCGTCTATTGTTTTCAGGTTTTACTTATATTAATGTCCTATCCAATTTAGGACTGTTTGTACAAAAGCCTATTAAATAAGGAGTCGTTCTTGAACCGAATTACCTTTGCAGTTGTGCTATCGACAGGTCTATCTCTCTTACTGCTCGACGGATGCGCCGAAGCGCCGGTCAAAGTGGGTGATAATCATGTAGAGTCATCGCTTCAAGAAGTAACCGGCTTGACTACCGACGATGTGGAAAAAGCCGCTCAAAAGAGTTCCATGAATCTCTGGGACGTTTTCGCTTTAGCTGTCAAACACACAGAAACCATGGCTTCCAGCGCCGAAAACGTGGAACAAGCCAGGGCCCAAAACAACCAAGCCCTGGGTGCCTGGCTTCCGCAAGTTTTTTTGAACGATACCTGGGGAACTCAATCTAACCAATATATTACGGGGAATCCCACCTTCTCTCCTCCGTCTTCATACAACGCGCTTTATCTCTCCGCCGCCGAAACCGTTATAAGCGGTTTAACCCAAATAGCCGCTCTCAAAGGCGCAGGGGCTAATATTGATTACCAAAATTACAACTTTCGCAACCAGTCCCGTACGCTTTTGTTAAACGTAGCCAACGCTTTTTATAACGTCTTGGCTTTAGAAGAAGCCGAAACCGCTTATGAAAAGTCTCAAGATTTAAATGAACAGATTTTAGTCGTTGAAAAAAAATGGCAGCAGATGGGCCGCTCTCAAACCGAGGATGTTGCCAATACTGAAGCTCTGTTGGCTCAAGTCTTAGCCGACATGGAAAACAACAAATTTCAATTGGCGCAGGCGCGGGAAACCTTATCTACCTTGGCCAATATTCCTACGGACCAAGCTCTTGTCTCAGAAGAAACTTTCGAAACCCCCGCTTATACCGCAGTGGAAGCTGAGGCGAAGGTTGACGAAAGACCCGACGTTGAAGCAGCCAAGTTTAACGTTAATATCGCGGACGCCCAATTGTTACAGGCTCATGGCGAGCATTTACCCACCCTTGCCGTGGGAGGAGACTACTATCTTCAAGATAACAACGAAAACCCAACTCCCGATTGGAACTTGGAATTAGTCGCCTCCTTACCTCTTTTTGAGGGCGGACAAATTGTGGCGCAAGAAGATTCCGCCGCTTCCAAAAAGCGTCAGGCTGAAATGAACTTATCCCTGATCCGCCGAACTGCCTTTGACGATGTTCGGGAAGCCTACAAAAGCCTTATAGATTCTATGAGTGAAACAGACGCTTATCAAAAAGCGGTTGATGCTTATCAAGCCGACTATCAGGACGTTTTGCACGATTACAAATTAAACCTGACGACCAATTTGCAATTGCTTCAAACCATGACTTCCTTAGAAACCACTCAAATCAGTTACCTGAAAGCCAAATATCAGGCTCTTTACGATCAAATTTGGTTGAAAGTGGCAACCGGTGAACTACCTAAAATGAGCGCTTATGGCGGCGACAACAGCAATAAGTAGAGGCACGAGAAAATAAACCGTATTCCAAGGAAAACGGTAAAAAACTGAAAGGTCTTCCATGGTTTTATCTGATATTTCGATCCGCAACCCAGTTTTTGCCTGGATGTTGATGGCAGGACTTATTTTATTCGGGTTTATCTGCTTTACCCGCATGGGCCTTTCCCAAATGCCGGATGTGGATTTCCCCGTCGTTAACGTTTCCATTACCCTTCCCAACGCCGCTCCCGAAGTCGTGGAATCCGATGTGGCGGATCCGGTTGAATCCGCTGTTTTAGGCGTCGAAGGTGTTCAGGATGTTCAAACGACTTGCACCCAGGGCCAGGCCAGCATCTCCGTTTTTCTGGATTTAAGCAGGAATGTGGACTCCGCCGTTCAGGACGTTCAAACCCTGGTTTTCCAGGCTGAAAAACAGCTTCCCACGAACGTTTTTCCTCCCGTGATTAAAAAATTTAACCCCAACAGTTCGCCGATTATCTGGTTCGCGGTCACCGCCGATTCGCCTCATACCATCCGCGACCTGATGCTTTACACCCGTGACCATATCCAGGACAAATTCACCAGCCTGGAAGGCGTCTCCACGGTCAACTTGGGTGGTTTCATGAACCGCGAAATCAATGTTTGGGTCGACAACCACAAACTCAATGCCCGCCAATTAACCTCACTGGATATTTTAAATACCATCCAGCATCAACATCAGGAAACCCCGGCCGGTTATCTGGAAACACCAGACGTTCAATATGACATCCGCATGATGGGGGAAGCCTATACGGTCCCCGATTTCGCGAACCTGCCCATTTTGGCCCGTGGCGGCACACCCAACTACGCGCTTACCCGTTTAAGAGATGTGGCCTCCATCGAAGACGGTATCGTGACCCCCATGACCCGTATTTCCCGGTTTAACGGAACCACCTGCGTGGGATTAGGCGTGGTGATGCAGGACGGTTACAACGCGGTTGACGTGGGCGACGCCGCCAAAAAACGAATGGCTGAAGTGGTCAAACAATTACCACAGGGCTATCACATGGCCGTCAACTTTGACACCACCACCTTTGTCCGCGACAACGTGCATGAACTGGAATTAACCATCATGCTGGCGGCTATCCTGACTTCGCTCGTTTGTTTTGTGTTCTTGGGAAGCTGGTCTTCCACCTTGAACGTCTTTCTGGCCATACCCACTTCGCTCTTTGGAACCTTTATCATCACCTATTTCTTCGGCTTCACCTTGAATACTTTTACCCTGATGGCTCTTTCTCTTTCCATCGGGGTTGTGGTCGATGATGCCATCATGGTTTTGGAAAACATCGTGCGTCATCAGGAAAAAGGCGAGGACATGGTAGATGCCGCTCTCACCGGCGCCCGGGAAATCACCTTCGCTGCCATGGCTACCTCCATCGCCATTGTAGCTATCTTTTTGCCTATCGCTTTTATGACCGGCATTATCGGAAAATTCTTTTTCCAATTCGGCATCACCATTTCAGGCGCGGTTCTAATTTCTCTTCTCGAAGCCATCACGCTCACTCCCATGCGCTGCGCCGAATTCGTTCATAAAGCCGACGAGCACAGCGCCTTCAATCACTTTGTAAATACCAAATTTAACGGCCTCATCGATTGGTACAAAGACACTTTGAATTGGGCCCTATCCCATCGCTGGAAGATCGTAATTATATCTTTCGCCGTTTTTTTTCTGTCTCTCTTTTCGGCTAAATTCGTGAAAAAAGAATTTGTTCCTTCCACCGATATGGGTGTTTTTATCATTAATTTAAAATTTCCGGTTCAATACTCGCTCGACCACACCGATGGTTTGGTTAAACAATGCGAAGACGCTCTAAAATCCAGAGGAGAAGTCAAAAATCTCTACGTGGCCGTCGGAGGATTTGGCGGCAGTTCGCCCAACAGCGGGGTTATCTTTATCACGATGAAAAATCCGGGGGACAGGCCTGTGGTCCGCCCTTCCGAAAAAGCCAAACCCAACGGACCATGGGCTTGGCTGACCGCAATTTATGAACATATCGTACCTCAGCGGTTAACCCAGGCGGAATTCGCCAGCTATTGCCGTACGACTCTCTCAAAAATTTCCCCCGACTTGCGCGTTTCCATTCAGGATCTTTCGATGCGGGGTTGGTCTACCGGCAAAGGTTACGCCGCGGAGCTATTAGTCACCGGACCCGATTGGGACGTGTTAACCGACGCGGTTCAAAAAATCCGGGCCAAAATGAAAACCGACGCCAAATTGGCCGATACGGATGATAACTTCCTCGACGGACAGCCCGAAATCCGGGTTATTCCGGACCGTGTTAAAGCCGCCCAAATGGGCGTGAACATGGATGATCTGGGCAACGTTATTGCCGCTACCATTGGCGGCTATCAATTTCAGGGTATCTATTTCCATGAGGGAGGCCACGACAATCCCATCGCGGTCCGTGTTCCGGTTGATGAAAGAAAAGGACCTGACGCGATCAAGTCTATTTATGTACGCAATAACCGCGGCGAAGTTCTCCCTATTTCTGCCGTGGCTTCGCTCAAAGTGGTTCCGGCTCTTCAACAGATCACCCGGGACAACCGCCAAAGAGCCGTGTTTTTTTACGCCAATCCCGCTCCCGGCACATCACAGCAGGAATGTTTAACCGAAGCCATCAGTATCTGCAAAAGCGTCCTGCCGGACGGTTATTCGGTCCAGTTAACCGGATCGTCCCAGGCCAACGCCAACTCCTTCCAGCAATTGGGATTGGTCATGCTCCTGGGCATCGCGGTGGCTTATATGGTTCTGGGCAGTCAATTTAACAGCTTCATCCATCCCGTCACCATTTTACTGGCGCTGCCTTTTAGCGTAACCGGCGCCCTCTTTTCACTTTTGGCAACAGGACAAGCTTTGAGCATCTATAGCGCGATCGGCATTATTCTGCTGATGGGATTGGTAAAAAAGAATTCCATTATGCTGGTTGACTTCACTAACCAGAGACGGGCGGAGGGAATGAATGTTCATGACGCCTTATTGAGCGCCTGTCCCATGCGTTTACGGGCGATTTTGATGACCTCGTTTGCCACCATCGCCGGAGCCATACCGGCGGCCCTTGCTTTAGGGCCTGGCGCCGAACTTCGTCAACCCATGTCCATCGCGATTATCGGCGGAATACTTTTTTCTACCGTATTGACCCTGGTAGTTGTTCCTTGCGCCTATAGTTTGATGTCAACGTTGGAAGTTCATAAAGCCCATCATGTGACTGGTTATGAACAATACACAAAGCAAGCTAAAACAAAATCTTCTAAAAAATCAAAAGCCAAGAAATAAATCAAAACAAGTTCCACTTCAATAGCCGCTGACTACTCAAAGTCAGCGGTTTTTTTATTTTTCGAATAGGGGCGCATAAACCCCTGATCCTTTAATCTGCGGTTTAATAGTATAATCCCCAAAGACTCGGCTCAAATTTCGGGGAGAACCCACCATGTCAAACACCCTACGCCGCCGGTACCCGCTTATTTTTTTCGTGTTATTTTATTTAATCCTCACCAACCTGACCTTTAAAGACTTTGGTGAAACCTTTGACGAATCGGGAGTTTATACCAGGGGTATCGTTCTTAACCATTATCTGATTCATGATGACTTCATGGGGTTTCTTCACAAAAGCGCGCCGGATGATGGCGCCGTTATCTACGACCACTTTTATAGTCTGGTACTTTATGGTTTAAATCCAAACGCCGATTTAGACGATTATCACTGGCTCAACATGGTTTTCGGATTATTAGCCTTTATAGCTCTATATGAACTTTTACTGAGTCAAAACCAAAAGCCTTTGTTATCGCTATTAGGCCCGCTCTTTTTATTTTTAATTCCCCGTTTTTTGGGGGATATTCCCGCCAACCCCAAAGACATGCCCTTCGCGGTCTTTTATTTACTGACTTTATCCGCGATTTATTTTTTTCATCAAAAACCCAAAACTCACCACTATGTCAAAATTTTAGTTTTGGGATTACTCTTTGGGTTTACCCAATCGTCCCGTTTGCTCGGTTTGACTCTTTATCCCGTTTATCTTCTTTTCGACCTTCATTTCTTTTATCACAGTTCCACTCACACCTTATCCAAATGGAAAAAATATTTATTGGAACTAGCCGCGACTTTAACTTTGGTCTTCATTATCTCGAATTTTTTTATGGTACTCACCTGGCCTTATCTGGGAGCTAACTACTTCAACCATTTCGAAGAATTATTGGGCATCGCGAAAAATTTTTACTGGAATAACAATGATTTATTTATGGGACAGGAAATTCCCAGCACCCATCTGCCCTGGACCTATCTGCCTGTC
>Ga0182016_10004779_pt1 | contig 14844 bp, 24 predicted proteins | sample 712S2MmetaG_FD_120491 | JGI IMG/M metagenome (GOLD analysis project Ga0182016, IMG submission 120491) | Permafrost microbial communities from Stordalen Mire, Sweden - 712S2M metaG | ecosystem: Environmental > Terrestrial > Soil > Wetlands > Permafrost | place: Sweden: Stordalen | collected...
ATCGCAGCACTCAAAAAATGCTGGTTTGGATTTTTGGCTAATCTTGAAGTCGGTCTGGCCAAAACGTCTGGTGCGGTGGTGATCCGCGAAAACCTGACGAATGTTACGGAAGAAAAAGATGCTTCGACGTATAAGGGTCGGACGTTTAATCGGATGATCAATGCAGGCGCGCGTGGACAGTACGCTAAGCGCGCCAGTGGCAAATTCAAATGGAATGGTATTCCGGAAATTGCCTTACCCTCGTACTACACATCGTCAACGTGTTTTTTGCACGGCATTGTCGATAAAACGCAGCGGAAAGGCGACGTGTTTGCCTGCAAGCGTTGCATAGCTGAAGGACGGCCCCGCGAGCATGCTGATGAGCATGCGACTTTGATGCTCGCAGTGTATCCGTTTCTGCAGTTGAAATCCACTCTCAGTGACACTCAGGAAGCGGCGTAAAAGCCGCAGAAGCACCGCCATTTATGGCGGTGAGCACGTCACACTGTGGTCGACTCTGAAATCGTTACGAACTATTGGGGCGAACTGGCCTAGCAAGCTCCAAGACTGGGGGAAAGCGCAAATGAGCAACAAATTAGACGAATTTGTGAAATGTTCGACACCCTACTGCCTTAATCTCGTCTTTATGCAGGGTGAGTGTGAAATCCATCGACGGAAACATGGATCTAAAAATGACGTACCTACCACGACGGAATACCGCAAACACCTCGTCGAAGAAAATGATAATGGCACGCGAATTACTGGCCCACATCTAAACATCACTCTAAATGACTGTAACTTGCACGAGGCGAAGTACTCCATCGATCGGGCCATCGCCCTTGCCGAAGTCGATCAACGATGACGTACCCGCATTTAACAAAATAGCAAAAGAAAGCAAACAATGGAAAACATTCACGAAGCTGTAGAAGCCACAACCCGAGAACCCCAGCAAATTCTTTTTTGGGGCGAACAGCGCGAAAATACGATCGGGCCTCTGGCCATAACAATCACTTCAGCCGGGCCAGGAATTGCAACCACGCTATAACAATTGCCACAGCTCATCCAAAGCCCGCCGCGCGCGGGCTTTTTCTGTTACGACCCATCCAAAAGACCCCACATGCTCTGCCTAGTGAAGTGGCCCTGTCCCGGCCATTCCCGACGACCGCCTCCGACCACCTTTCGTCGGCTAATCTGACAACCAATCCCCCAAGCAGACGCACGCAGGGAGGCTCTCCAACTGGTGAGAGCCTCCCTCGCTGTTAATTGTGACGAAAGGTCGAAATCAACCATGAATGCCAGACGCACCCATTCTCTCGAACGGCTTCACTATGCCGCTCGACTCGCTTCCGAGCGAGGGTTGTCTGTTCAAACAGACCCGGCCGCCCGTTTCCTTTCCCTCCACCACGAGAACAGCACGGTTGTCTTGCAGTTTGATCCAGACAGCATCTCTCTCATAGTCATCGAAGTCGATGATGATCGGCGAGGCCAAGGCATTGGCTCTCGCCTGCTCAATGACGTCGCTTGGATCGCCGACCAGACAGAAATGCCCGTCCGACTGTTCGCCATGTCAATGATTTATCATGAAGAGCCCGGTCTCAAGCAAGGGGCCCTTTGCGCCTGGTATCGTCGGTACGGCTATGAAGGCGACAGCGTTTTCCTGAACCGCCCTCCTACCGCCAAATGCCTCGCAGCATGAACTCGGCATCTCTGAACCAAATCCGCGAGATCGCGCGCCCCTATGCCATCGGGAACGCAAACCGCGCCGCCGGCGCTTGCGAAGACCAGTCATACGACCTTGCCGAAGCTCTCCAGAAGCAGGGGGTTCCTGCCAGCCCCTACGGCGGTATCTTCACGCCGTCCACAGACCCAGTATCCTGGGCCGCGGTCTGGCAGGAAGACGGCTCGACCCGCTTCGGCCATTGCTGGGTCCAGATCGAAGACCTTATTATCGACCCAACGGCCGCCCAATTCGGCGAAGAAGCTCTTCTTGTCGTCCCGATCGGGGACTCGCGCTATGAAAACCTCGATCCTCTGCTGAACCCCGCGTGCTGGTGAACGTGAATGCCAAATATCCCTCAAACAGTCCGAACCATCGCGTTGCAATTCGCCATCGACGGCACAGAAAAAGCAGCCGGACAATGCGAATACCAGTCTCGTTCCCTCGCGCAGGGTCTTTGCGACATCGGGTTTCGCGCCCAAGCTTTTGAAGGTCAATTCCGTCCGACAACCGCACCCGCAACATGGAATCGTTGGTGCCGCGAAGATCACGCCGACTTCGGGCAAACCCGGTTCGGACACTGTTGGGTGGAAGTTGATGATTTTATCCTCGATCCTACCGCAGCGCAGTTCGGTGAAGAGCCCCTCCTCGTTGTCTCGATTAGCGACGCCCGCTATCGAAGTCCTAAACGTCTTCTTGCTACCGCTGACGAGCCATACTCGTTTGCAATTCCCCAAACGAAACAAATAATATGACGACCAAACCCCGTAAAATCAAAGGCTACGTCACCCATCTGCCATACGGCTCGAAGCGCCCGACGATGTGGCTCGTGTCTTATGCCGGCAATGAAAGCTTCGCCGAACAAACAAAAACCCGCCCAACTGTTGCTCAGAAATTCATCTATCATGTACTCGCGCCGCTGGGCATATGCCGCGGCTTTGACGACATCTACTGGTGGGGCGGCCGTACACCTTATTTAAAACTGCCGGCAAAGTTGACGACAGAATTCTATCAGCGACGACTCCGACCTGAAGACGCAGCCATACGAAGTGTGTGGGTAGTAATTCGCCAATGGGCAAAGCACGAAGAGAACTATTCCCTCAACCCCATTCAGCGCATCCTCTACACTTTAAAATATCTCGCCTGCTTCGCGTTCCATATCCATGGCGAGCCCGAACACTTCATCGTCGATGGCCATGACTATGGTGCCCGCTATGACGATGGCATTGTCGTCGGAGCCTTCGACCACAGCGGACCGATCGGTACCCCCGACGGCACCGATTACTGTTGGACCGAAGCCCAAGTCGGCGCAGGCTGGAAACCGAATACATGGTGGATAATGACCGAACGCCAAAGCTGCCTCTGAGCCATCCCGAACGATCAGGAGTCTCCTCGCATGAACCAACCTCAAAGACCTGTTCGTAGTAGCTGGTGGCACGGAACCGCAGGCCACATCGAAGGCCGAACCAACATCCACATCGGTACCTATGAGGCGGCGAAGCAGGCACTCGAAGCGCGCATAGGAGTCCCGGCAGATGGCGTTCCGTGGGACGGCACTCGGGAATATGGCAAGACCCTGCTCGCCGGTAGCGCCACCCTCAAACGGCTAGGACTGCATGAAACCGGCTACAATGCCGGCTACTGCGAAAGCGGACCCCATAAACCCCTATCTCAAAAAGACGCCTACCCGAACGGTACCGCCACCCATAGCGACCATACACCGATCTCGCCAACCGCAAAGCCCGACATTTTTCAGGTATGCATCGTCGGCCCCATGCTCAACGATCGATACAACCCAAAAACCGACACCCAAGCGAACAGCCTCATGAACGGCCAAATCAAACGCGGTCGAGCGAAAAATGGTTATTACTACGTCAATGCAGGCGAAGATGCCGGATCCATCTCGGCAGTCGTACCAACGAGTGCCCATCTCGTGCGTATTACTGCAGACAACCCGATCCCGTTCGTAGTCCTCGAACCACATGACCTCAAGCATATTGCCGACGTTGCGGCAAAAATTCAAAAGAAGCGAAACCGCAAGAATGTTTGCGCCGAAGCAGCAAACGCCATCGAAGACTGTTTCCGACATCAAGCCGTTGCGGGTTTTTACATTGGTCCGGATCACCGCAAAATGAACAAAAACCTCCCGCATTGCTGGAATCAACTCGACGACGGAACGATCATTGATGGGACCGCAAACCAATTCCCACTAGCAGCCGACGAACCCATGCCTCGCATCGTTGCTCCAAATGATCCGCGTCAAGCCTGGTATGTCTGGATCACGGACAATATTAACGCGTAACACCAGGTCAACGCCTGGTGATTATCCCGAGATGCCCTTTTGTCTGCGACTTGTCCCAGATAGAGATATGGAAACACAAGAAGACAACTACGACGCGGTATGGTTTTTGCGCCAAGGCGACATCGGAACGGCTATCATCAATCCGCAAAAATTCCGACTCCGCACCCCCACCGCAACGAAATGAGACTCAGTGGACACTATGACGATCCCAACCCTCTACGGTGTCCCCATCACCGGATCAAAATATTACCACCTCATCCTTGCCGCTGAAGCCCATGGTTGGGAGTCGTCTCCTCTCCGCGATGGTCGATTTAGTACGGTCCTCGTGCGTGGCGACCATGCTCTGAAAATATATCGAGACGAAGCCTATGACGAATTTTTGAAGGTCATTGCTCGGAATCACAACCCATCGTTTCCCATCATCACCGAAGGCCCGATAAGTGGCAGAGACCTGTCTGTCGTCTATCTCGAACGCCTAGAGCCAAACGACGACAGCACATTCTGTGAACATCTCAACGAAGCCGTCAATTTCTGCATGGACAACGGCGTATGCGACCTTACCGACGACGACGTTGCAGCCGTTTATGAACGTATGGGCGCAGACGGTCTGGCCGCCATCGATATTATTACCGATCTCGCCTCACGGTTCGAATTTGATACAGACATCACTGCCTTAAACATCATGGTACGGCCGAGTACGGGAGAAATCATATTTTCCGACCCCGTCAATATCCCTCTCAACGACTATAATGAAGACGAAGACGAAGACGAAGACGAAGACGAAGACGAATAAAAACAAAAAGACCTTGTGGGTGATGCTTCTTGCGAATCACCCACAAGTTTCCGAAAAAGTCCACAATGCGATTTGCCGACATCCCTCACATCCTTGTGATCGAGTTTTACTGTTTGTTTTAGGAAGCACGATTCGCCATTACACTCTAAATCCAAAACTTGGAAACTTCAGTGTGAACGAACACACTACAATCATGGTACAAAAGATAAACGCACTATCAATTACATAGGCAGTGGGTAAAAGGTGTGAGGAGAACAAAGGACGTTTCCCCAAATCTAAGAATTGAGTTTATACTGATGGTGCCTCCGATAATGCATCTCCGCAATACCATTGCAACGATACGTTAAACGGAATGTACCACTCAACACCAATTCTTTAGAGAGGTCTCTCCCTTGTTCACTAAACTTCAACGCCCACTCATCGCTGCAATCTGCGCCGCAATGGCATTCGCCGGGACCGCTCAGATCGCATCGGCCACACCAGCGCCCCTGACAGCAACAGGAACAATTCCCGTTTCCGCTGTCATCGTAGACTCGTGTACACTAGCTGTGAATCCCCTAGCTTTCGGAACCTACGCGCAACTCGCGCTTACTGGCACAACAATCGTAACCACAAATTGCACGCTTGGTGGTATGACAACACTGTCGGCTTCAAACGGCAGCCACGTTACCGGTTCGTTTCAGCGCAACATGTCCAACTCGACCAATACCAGTTCCTCAACTGTCCTACCATACAACCTCTACACAGATAGCGCCCGTTCGGTCGTCTGGGGCGACGGAACCAACTCCACAGCAACAATTTCTCTCACCGGCACAGGCAACACCGTCAATACCACAATCTACGGAAACATCCCGGCATCGTCGGTCTTGGTTCCTGGTACCTACAACGACAGTGTTGTGGTGACCCTGACATACTAATCACATAGGAGATACATCTCAATGAAGCCTCTCGCGATCGCCCTAACACTCTGTCTCTCGATGATCGCGGGAGGCGCGGCAGCACAAGCTGCCGACAATCAAAAGCTATCCGTCGTCCCTATTCGCCTCAATATCGCCGAAGTCGGCCATGCGCAGACAGTTTCCGTCATCAATGGTGGAGATAGCCCCATGGATATCGCCGTTGGCGCATACAGCTGGGCGCAACATGATGGTGCAGCCCTCGACCTGAGCGAATCAAAAAATCTCCTCGTCTTTCCGCGAACGATACACTTAAACGCTTATGAACAACGCGATGTGCGCGTCGGAATCGTAACTCCCCTCACCGACACCGAGGGATCGTATCGGCTTTCTTTCACCCAAATTTCTGATCCCACCGACCTGAGCTCGTCAGGGTCTGTAGCTATGCGCTTACGAATCACGATGCCGGTCTTTATTACTCCCATCGATCACACTATAAAATCAAACGTCGAAATCCAGCACACAACCGTTGGACAAAAGGCAATCGCAGTTCAATTACACAACCGCAGCAATCTTCATGTGTCGATTCAATCCATCAGCATTGAAGCTCTCGACGCTCACGGTACACATATTGGTAGCTCTCAAGCCCCTGGCTGGTATATACTAGCCAACGCCGAGCAGACGTTTTCAGTACCACTACCAACGATAGCCGCCTACGCTCAAGCAACAACCTTTAAAATCCAGGTATCAACTGATGACGGCAAAGCAATAACCAAAACAATCGCTGCAAAATAAACACCTGAATTAACAACCACTAACATCACTACCACCCACGGAAATCAGCCGTGGGTGTTTTTTTGCGTATCCGCTACGAACACATTCTCTGTCATTATAGCTACATGGCTAAGCCAGAAGGAGGCGATATTTCATGAAAGCACAACGCACTCTTGCGCTTACGCTTACTGTCGTTCTCGCCTTGGTTCCCTTAATGGGATCGACCGAAATACTACCACCAAACACCATCGTCGAACCGACGACACAAGCCCTCGTTGCGATGAATGTAAACAATCAAGAACAAGGGGATGTACTTGTCATTATCCGAGGAAATAACATTGTCGGAATTGACACAAAAGCACTCATTTCTGCAAATGTGCCAATCGATACTACAACAGAATTTATGCAGGACGAACATCAATTTGCCATCCCTGCCGGACTTGGTATCCGCATCCAAGAACATTTCGACCCAAAGCTATTGACGCTATCCATCACGGTTCGGTCACTAACAATCCAATCAGTCGATATGAATAATGCCATTAGCGCCTTGCCTGACAACACTACTAGCGCTATTCTAAACTACGATCTATCGAGTTTCAACGGCCTGCAACATCAACTTGCTCTAACAACAGCAATCAGTTCCGGACCAAATCACTTTCTTGCCAGCGACATCATTGGCAATTCTTTTGTAACGCCTACAATCTATGTTGAGCATGACAATGCGGCTCACAAATTTACTTATCGTGCCGGATCCTTCAGTCTACCATCTGATTCAGATTTCAGCGGCGTTGCATTTGTCGGAATCGACGTGCATCGTGATTTTTCACTCACCCCTCTACAATCCGCATATCCTACGGCTGTATACTCTGGAGTCGCAGCCGAACCATCTATCGCCGATGTCTATATCGGCGGAATTCTCGTTCGCGAAGTCCCTTTAGCCCCTGGTCCGTTTGCCTTAACCGGAGTCGGAGACTCCTCTGGTTCCAACGTTCGGATTGTTTTGCGCAATAATCATGGCGTTATTAGCACGTACAATGGCATTTCATACTCAAACATCCAGCTACTTGCTGCTCATACGTTCTCGGATTCCTTTAGCCTCGGACGCGATACGACCACCCTTCGTCCAATTATTGACGGAACGTATCGCCTTGGACTGACGAACCAATTAACCGCTGGTGCGCATTTTCGTAGCGAAGGAGGTGGCCTCAGCAGTGCTTTGTCCTCTGACTTCGCAACTGGTCCGATCGATCTTCATGCAGCCGTAGTGAAGATCGGGCACACATTGGGCTATTCCTCATCGATTTCTTACGTTGGTTCTCATGATTCAATCGGGTTGACATACGCAATACGACCGCAAGACCCATCAACTATAACCAACTTCACAACTGCGTTAACCAACCTCCTAGAACACCAAACAAGCCTCTCAGCAACTCATCGCTTCGGTAACAATTCCCAAGCTTCGGCTCAACTTAACCAAATCCGTCAGCCAAACCAATTTACTATACGCTCTTTAATCCTAAATGCAAGCACCTCATTTCGAAATGGACTTAATGCCTCTTTTTCGTTAAGCCGCGACCTCTCCTCTGGCTCACACACTCCAACACAAATCGCCCTGCAACTCTCCATGACTAGACAAAACGCAGCGAACACTCGCTACGAATCAGCATCAATCAACGCATCACCGAACGGAAGCTCCCTTTCTGTGCGCTCAGCGCCGATCGGAGGAATTGGCAGTTATTCTGACATTCGTCTCAGTAAGCTTTACTCAGAGACGACATATGGGTATAATAGTCCCATCGGCACAATTGATGGATCAATCGTACGAAACGGTCCTAATACGTCACTGTCTTACGACGCCCAAGGTTCAATAGGCTACATCAACCACACCCTTTCATTAGCCCAAAAAATTGATGATGGATATGTTTTAGTCAATATCCCAGGCGTTAGTCATCTTCCCATTTACATCGATGGACGACGTACTGGATATACGAACACTGCTGGCCAGTTCCTCGTAGGAGGACTGACCGCATACGCACCTGCCGTCGTTGAAATTCATGCAACCGATCTTCCCTTAAACGTTTCTCTCGATAGCACGAAAATAACAATCGTAACAGGTCGCCACGGTGGTGCTGTCGCCAACTTTGTGGCCCGCATATTCACACAGACACAAGGTCACATCGCCAACCTTGGCAATTCTAGTTCCGCATTTTCTCCAGCAATCACTTTCCAAAACAACAACCATACCGAACATACAAGCCTTGATGAATTTCATTCATTCACCACCGATCGTTTAAGTGCCGGTCCTTGGTCGTTCGTCGTAAGCGGAATCCTTGGGGTTTCGTGCCACGGATCATTCGAAATCCCAACCACTCACCAAGCACTCCTGGATGTAGGTAATCTCACATGCCAAAACTAACTCGATACGCCGCCGCGATCATCTTCTGCATTGGCATCTTGTTTGTCGCTCAAAAAGCGGATGCTAGTTGTTTCCCTTGTGGCTGCACGGTAAATGGAGACTCGCTCACTTTTGGCAATTATTCCCCAGCTACTCCCACCGCGCTCAAAGTGAGTGCCACTCCTAGCATTACTTGTTCTGCCTTGTTGTCTATCGCCGGCACCGCAATCGTCTCCCTTTCGACCGGCAACAGCGGGACCTTCACTCAGCGTAAAATGCTTGGTCCTAGTAGCTCCCCATTAGGCTACAACGTGTTCACCGATTCGTCCGATCAACATGTCTTCGGTGATGGGACCGGCGGATCGAAAACAGTAACAGTAGACCTCGGCATCATCCTCCTATGCCCGTCAACAGTCAATATCCCGATTTACGGTGTTATTCCGGCCGGCTATTCCGCACGATCGGGCGCGTACAGCGACTCTTTGACCATGACGGTCAACTACTAAAGAAACCTGCAATCGAACCACGTGTGATGCGCGAGGATCGACCAAACAACACCAAAAAGAGAACTCTCTGTGATGAAAAACCCAGAAAAAACGCCCACGAATCCCGAATTCGACGCCTGGTGGCAGACGCGGCCGCAAAGTTATTTGGTCGACAGCGCACTCTCTCTAGCAATCGCAGAGTCCTATCGCGAAGTCGCCCTTCTTGCCTGGAACGCTGCCAAAGAATCGACCGTCATCCTCTGCCACGTTGACGCAATCGCCCAACTCCTCTTGAGTAAGTTCGGTTACCTCAGCCAGCCCCATCTGCATCGGCTCATGTATTATTGTCAGGCACTCCATCTTGTCTGGTACAACCAGCCACTATTCTCCAGTCGCATCGAAGCCTGGGCTGCCGGCCCCGTCGTGCTCGACTTCTTTAATCGCCATAGCTCTAGCACCGGCTTCACAGAAATTTCTGGAGACTTCACCCAAACAAAGATGGAGCCCACCATCGAGAAACGCGCGAACGCTATTGCTGATGCCATCGTAGCGGCCTACGGCAAACTCAACATCGCACAACTCAACGACATGACACAAAGCGAAGATCCATATCGCCTTGTCGCACCAGCGCCGAGTACTGTAGTTTCTCCCAAGCCGGAAATCTCACAAGAGGCGATGCGCACATTTTACCTCGCAAAATGGTCGAGGCCACCAATTAGTGGAAGCCCGGTTGGATGACAACAAAAAATCCACCGCTTGATCAATATGACGAGCCGTATCCGGCCGTCCTCGAAGACGAGCATGAAATCACCGAATACTGCGCCGGCGTTGCTGTCGATCTGATTGAAGAACAGAATTTCCTCAATCACTATCGCGGATGTCGCGCTGTGCTCCGCCTCATTCCGGCCAGCGAGTTGACCGAAGGATGGGAAGGCGACAACAAGCGTTTTCCCGCACGCGAGCGAAAGTATGAAAAGCTGGACCCCAATAGTCAGCCACCGCTTCTGGTCGAAAAAGGCACCGTCCGAGACGGAAGCCACCGCCTCCGTGTCGGCCTCCGGCAGGGCAAAACAGAATTCTGGTGTTACGACGTCGAATACGACGCGGCACGAGACCCGGGTCCCGAATCTTCGGATTGCGACGAAATCGAAAACGAAGAATCTCTCGCAAACGATCCTGTCAATTTCTTAACAACCGCCAGAACCGCACTCGATTCTAATCGCCTCTTACGCGCACGCCAAGCACTCGACGATTTTCAATTCATCCGCAACGAAGACAGGCCGAATCCCGAAACAGATCGCCAATCCCTGGATATCGAGCGTGAACTTCTGTTGAAAATCATTGAAAAATATGACGATGGCACTCTCGCGCAAACCGACTGGACCCCGATTCTGCCCGATGAACGCGAAAGCGCCGCAGCACAACTCGCAGAAATCAACAAAAACCTCGGCGCTTTTTCTGCTCATCAAGGAATATGATGTCCATTTTTACGATCACCATCACCGATGCACAATCCATTGTCCAACGCGTTTGGTCCTTCTCAACGCTCGAACGCGCCCAAACAGAATTTCTTAAACTCGTCTGTCAGCTCGGCAAAATCACTACTCCCTTGACTCCGGAAAGACAAAAACTTATCCTGGACGACGAAGTGTTCGATTTGGGATATGGAGACGCGTGTTTGTCACTCGACGAGTCTACTCTCGACGCTCAGGTCCATTTCACGAACTCGTATGCATGACCTCGTTCAGGCTTTGCGTCCCTTTGCGATCGACGCACTGCCCAGTAATGCCATCATCTCTCTAATGACACCAGAAACATTCTTGCGTCTTGCGTCCCCATCAAGTTCACGCATCCAAATCCAGCACCGAGAACGACTGCTTAAACGCCTCTATGAGCAACACGTTCGATTCGCATCGCTACCCGAATTTATCCTCACCCTCAACGGGACCGACGCCCAAGTCCTTATGCACGACGGCCGCCACCGAGTAATCGTACTCCGCGACCACGATGCAGCACTCATCCCAGTCGTGATTCACATCGAATCCGATTCTGGACAATGTCTGGATACTCATCAATCCGCTGCATGTCTTGATACCCTCGTGAACATTTTTCCTCAAGTCCATGAAGATGACGAAGCCTATCCCGACCTCAGTGACGAAGAACTCGAAGAACGCTTGGGGCCACTACCGGCTCGCGACATCTTTAACCATCTTTTCAGCACCGCCGCCAACTAATAACCGCTCGACGAAAGACCTACGATGAAACCCTTCCTAATTCTTTCAGGAGTGGTTCGGAATCGCGAAGACGAACAAGGCTGGCAAATCCTCGAAATTTTTCCCAATATTGACCTCGACGTTGCCGAATTTCGCGTACTCTGGACGACCTACACCTTCGAGACACCCATGAAATCGACAACGCTCAAACGAATTCCGAAAGCCTAATCCGGGAAACCTAATCGCGAACCGCATCTACATTCGAGCATATTACTGAGGAGCCAATCTATGTCTATAGCTTCGCCAAAAAATCCTAAACACACCCTCGAAAAAGACGACAACCTTTACATCGTGAGATTCCATCTTCAAGCAACCTACGGCATCGGATGGAGCGGCAGCCCCTCTGACTTTTTGTCGGACTTCACCGCAGAACTTACGTATTACGACCATTCCGGCGACGATCTCGAATTAGACGAAGACTATCCGCCGGATCCACCCGGCGTTACATCCGACCCGAATGAACCCGAGCTGAAAATCATCGGTCGGCTCGACGGGTTTCTGCTCCCTTTCGGCAAGCACTTCAATGCCAGCAATAAGCCACACATCTTCGAAATACTCGATTCTCATTCGCAAGACGTCCACGATTTCTACCATGCGTTTTTTCAAGGAAACGATCTAAAGCCGCGCTTTTACGACGCAGCGGAACTATTCCCAAACAACGTCTTGTTGCTCACGATGATGAAGATCGCACCGTCCTTCCGTGGTAAAGGTCTCGGACTAGAATTGCTCAAAGCTGTTACTGACGCCCCTTTTTTACCAAGCGGAACTTACATTGGTCTCAAGCCCTGCCCGGTAAGCGATAACGAAGACGAAGAACTCGACGAAGAAGCACAACGAATCGGCACAAAAAAGCTCTTCGCCTATTGGAAAAAAGCGGGATACGACCGCATCCCAAGAACCGAATATCTTTGCAGCCAATTTGTCGTCTAATACGTCTTTTGTTTCCGCCTGATCTGTCGCGAAAGACACTATAAGCAAATTATGTCAACCATGCCAAACATCGACTTTTCCACTCCCGACCGCGGCGAACGCCGATACTTTGGGTACCGCTGCCCAAGCTGCGGAGCCTATTGCCCACTGTGCCCTGCCTATGCCGATAAAGATGGCAACTGCACACACGGCCTCTGCGAAAAATGTCCCGATCCAGTTGAAGAAACCGAATAACTTATGACGACCCTCGCGAACGACGAAGCCATTGTCTGGCTCTCGCTCGATGGCCTCATCGAAACGGGTCAGCCTGTGCGCCGGCATGCGTACACACGCATCACCGACGCTCAAATCGCTGCCGCCACCCCGTTATCATCGACCAAGCTTCAACACCCTTGGGAAGCTAGCGTTAACGCAGCATTCGCCTCTGGCCTCACGGAAGCCGAAATCGACATCACTATTCACGCTCCACGCATTGCCGGTTTCGCCCAACTGATTTTATCCGGCATTGCTTTGGCGCCCATCGACATCGAATTTGGCGAATCGATCTACATCAACGATGGCAACCACCGACTCCGCGCCTACCTCTATGCCGGTTACAAAACCTTCCCGGTCTTGCCAGGCGGATATATGGACCTTGCCGCGCTCGCCGAACGAGAAACCCGTCGTCTTCAAAATGCTTAGAGACGAAATGGATATCCGCCCTCACCTCACGGGCAAATGCCACTTCTTTGCAATCGCCTTAATGCGCGAATTCAATTTTCGTTTATTGATTCTCACAAATCGTGCGGAAATGTATAAACGCGGTGTGCCAGCAACCGTTCACATCTACGCTGTGGATGAAGCGGACAATGCTTACGACGTACTTGGCAAACATTCAGCATCCGACATCATCGATCAGTGGATGTTCATTGACGACGAAAGTCGCTGCCGTCCCGGACATCAATATCTCAACTCGGAAAAATTGCTTAAAAAGTTCACATCATCAAGTGATATGGATTTTAGTCGACCACTTATCCCGTACACCCAGGCAGACATTGACGCCGCATTGCAAATCGCCAAAATTAGACTACCGGATTTATTCAATAACACGGAGACAACTGCGTGAAAGCGATCGCAGTTCAAGCAGTCTTTAACGCCAAAAAACACGACTTCCTGTACGGAAGCTGTCTTCACTTCGCCATGGTGCTCAACAAGTTCACGGGCTGGCCGATTTTTGTCGAGGTCTTCAAAGACGGATACATCGACAACATTTGGCATGCGTGGTGCGTCAATCCCGCTGGCAAGGCCGTGGATGTCAACGGCATCCATCGGGGGCGCAAACCCAAGTACGACAAATTCCCTAATGACCGGTCGCGCGTACGCGAAGCGACGCAAGCCGATTTGATCCGTCATGCGTACGGCAGCCCGCGCGATACCCGTCAGCGTACTAAAGCTCGTCTCCTTATCGAGCAATACCCTGAGATTTTCGGCGTCACCCAGCGTCAAATCACCCAGCACAAGAACGCCAAGCCAAATCTGCGCATTCGCTCGATCACCAGCGCACTAGCTCGACTCGACGACGGCAACGACCACTTTAGCATCCAACATCTCGCCAAAAACTCACGATCGATGGATGCCGTTCGACCACTCATCGTCATCGTTCATCCCGGAGACGCAATTCAGGACCCCGCCGGCTATTCACACGGCTATGCTGAAGTGAAAGCCTACTCATTTGCCTGCCAACAAGGCATGGCCGACGATCTTCGCGCTTGGCTCAAGGACGACACAGATATCGTCATACTCCATCGTACGAGCTGCGCCCAACTCTCCAAACGCGGCGACTGGATCAACGAGAACTATCGCAGCGCAATCAAAGAAGCTCGGCTGCGTGCCTTAATCCTCTTTGGCGACGATATCCCAGAGGTCGTCAAAACGCTGCAAACCCGCGCGTTCGCGTCCCAAAGACACGACATCCGCCTTATCGGCGCTTACAACGACCCAGAAACCGGCTGCGTCTCAGGCATCGGCCAGCGCCTCGAAGTCTTTTGTCCGTCAGGAAGCATCCGTATCTCTGAATACTGTGTGACCGGTAACGGACCGGGAAACCCAGCGTGGATCCCAAAATCTACACTCAACTGACAAGGTGGTCCTCGGGCGGCACTCGCTATGCTCCGCCCGAGACCGATAGGTAAGAGTGTGTCAACGACCTCGGGCTAAACCCCGAAGCTTGGGTTAATACCCCAAGCCCATATTGACCAGGGTCAGTGGTCCCCGCACCACTACGTTCAATGCAAGCAAACGACCAACGTCCAGATGCTTCC
>Ga0182016_10004780_pt1 | contig 14841 bp, 12 predicted proteins | sample 712S2MmetaG_FD_120491 | JGI IMG/M metagenome (GOLD analysis project Ga0182016, IMG submission 120491) | Permafrost microbial communities from Stordalen Mire, Sweden - 712S2M metaG | ecosystem: Environmental > Terrestrial > Soil > Wetlands > Permafrost | place: Sweden: Stordalen | collected...
TAGGACCGTTAGCACTTTATTCGGCAGGAAATTCTAGCGGTATAGATCTTGTGTCAAAAGTTTTTTCAGAATCCTCTCCTATTACTAGTTCCAAATGAAGCTGACAAGTGTAATATTGTTCTGCTTCATGAGCATAGACCCAATTGCGGCGTATTTACCCATTACCCAAGCATCCTTTACTTAAGGTTAATCATTTAATGATATAATTTAAAGATACAAGATTAGATGCATATGCGCTCAGATCTTAGTGAGGGGTAATAGTCAGCATAAATAACTGGAACTTTTATTTTGATTAAAAAGTCTATTATTTTATGCCAACTAAAGATAAAAAACAACCATACAATATGTGGTCTTATATTAAAGTTCTGTCTGTGGGATTTATAGTATTAGGAACTTCTATGGGAGTTCTTGATGTTTATAATAAGCATTGGCCTAGTATTAAGCCAGATACTAGTGGCTCTAAAAAATCTTCTAAAATTAGAGCATTACTGGTAGGAGTTAATTATTTTGATAGTGGATTTGAACTTCCTGGAATAATAGAAAATATTCTTACAACTAAAAATCATTTATTAACTGCAAATCCAGAAGCAGAAATTCATATCTTAACCGATATCCCAAACTATAATTTAACCGATAGTCCAGGTATTAGTTCTATTGATGGACTCGCAGGTATTAGTTCTCTTGATGAACTCGTTAGACTCAATAGACATCTTACTTTAGAAAAATGCACCAATCTGGTCGATAGTCCAGGGATTAAATCTATTGCTAGTCCCACTAGACGTAATATTTTACAAAAATTAACTAATATGGTTCATGACACCCAACCTGGTGAAACATTAATATTTCATTTCTCTGGACATGGAGGACAATTCATAGATATTTTCCCTCGTGATGAAAAAGATTTTTTAGATGAATTTATTCTTCCAGTTGATATACCCAGATTTATTACTGATGATCGACTTCATGCTATAGCTTCCAAAATTTCTCCAGGAGCTAATTTTTTAATGATATCTGAGTCTTGTCATTCTGGAACTATACTAGATTTACCAAGTTTATCTTCTATTAACAATGCTTCTTATAGTCACACTTATAATAAAGGCGGTGAACTAAGAAGTATTAGTGCTGCCAGAGATGATGAATTGGCATGGACTGGTGGATATGGTGGAAGATTTAGTATAGCGCTTTGGCAGACAGTTGATCGTATGGGATGGGACTCATTTTTTCAAAAATTATTTAGCCATAACTTTACAGAATTAACCTTAATAGAAAATTCTATTAATTATCAGTTGAGTAAAGCTCGCACTGAACTTCCTCAACATTCTGTTTTGGGAGTAAAATTATCCGTACCTAAACCAAACCAAGAAATTGACCATGTGAACACGGATTTTATAGAAACATCAATCAACCATGGAGTCAACCCCGATCTTAACGATGCAGGGCCAGATCATCTAAATACTTCAGTTCGACGAAATATTAAATTAAAATAACGTGAATTCGAGATAAAACATATGCTTTCCCATATTTTACCCACGCCCTCCGAAGGGACCATCTATCACACCCATTAAAATGCAGGTATAGATCAAACGCCAAGTCGAGCGTGCAGCAATAGCACATCAACCATAATGTGATATTCATATTCATCGAGTGGCTGACCTGCTTTCATTTTAACACCGATGTTTCTTGTAAATATAGAGAACTCGTCATCACCATTAACGTCAACAAATTCGAGAGCAAACTCAAGAGTCTTTCCTGTTAACGGCTCGTTTTTTAAAAGACAATGTTCGATCTGATCATACCTAGCATCTCTTGCCTTCTGTTCTTTGCTCTTTTCTTCGGGGCAGGGAAGCCGCTTATAATAATCTGCCAATTCCTCTTCTGTAACCCTAACTATGCTACGTTCTTCGCCAATAGATGAATTCACTAAGGTGATTTTTTTATTCCTATCGATTGTAATTTCAAAATCACCAAACAATGAACGATCTTTGAAATGAGGATATTCCTTTTTAGCTATTATAATACCGCCCATTTTTTGCATCTATCTTGGTTTGAGGTGCTTTAGAGAATAGGCTCGGAGATTTCACTGTCATCTCCATTACGTGATGTAACGGGTGATGAATCTTCCATTTTTAATTTTCCGAAATAAGATGGAAGCTCAATGCCTACTTGTTTTGCTAAATCGTGAATTGGTGGCAATACATTTATAATATCCTTAAGAAAATTTGCAGTTGCCCCATTTTCATTTTTCGATCTGCCGCCATTATCCCAGACTGTAATCTTATCAATTTTTAATGCCTGGATAGCCTTGACCTGCTGTTCAATAAGTTCTGGCATTTGTTCAACAAGTAATAATGTTGGAACCATATTACTGTTATTTTCACCAACTACACTAATAAAGTCCTTGTAACCCAAAGCTTTAGCTTCGAGCACTTTACGCGTACCTTCTGCTTCTGCACAGTATTTCAGCATGATAGCATCTGCTTCCCCCTTTGCAATTATTCGAACCCTTTCAGCTTCAGCTTCTGCATCTATTTCAACTTTCTTTTTGTTGACTTCTTTTTGTGCCAATTCTGACTTTTCTAAACGGGCCACTTCTTCTTCTTTTTGCGAAATAAGTACATCTCTGGAAGCATTAGCAAGTGCAACCTCACCCGTCCGCTGAGCTTCTGCTTGACGCTGTCTTAACTCTGACTCGTATTCAGCCATTCTAGCTTTAGATTCATTTTCACCTTTAACGGCCTCGGATTCTAAATGCGCTATTGCAATTCGTTTTTCCTGCTCTGCAGATTTTTGTCCTTGAATCATCTTTGAGTGTTGCTCGCTAACCTTAACTTCTTTTTCAGTTTTAGCAGCCGCCTCACCAACAGCACCGTCTTTTTCCTGCTGGGCAACTTCAACCTTCGCTTTATTGATTGCTTCAGCAGCGGCTTTCTTACCAATGGCTTCGATATAACCGGATTCATCCGTAATATCAGTCACGTTAACGTTGATAACTTCTAGGCCAACCTTATGAAGCTCCAAGTTTACGTTTTTATTCACCAAGTCCAAGAACTTTTCCCTATCTTGGTTAATTTCCTCGATAGAAAGCGTTGCAATGATTAAGCGCATTTGCCCTAAAATAATATTTTGCGCTTGTAGACTGATCTCGTTGTTAGTTAGTCCAAGCAATCTCTCCGCAGCATTATGCCGAATTTCTTCTTTTGTTGAAATGCCTATAGTAAAAGTTGACGGAACATTTACTCTAATGTTTCTCAGAGATAAAGCATGCTTTAAATCTATTTCTAGCGTCATTGGCTCTAAAGACAAAAAAGCATAGTCTTGTAAAAGTGGGATTAAAAAATAACCACCACCATGAATACAGCGTGCCGACTGATTACCGGTCATTCTGCCGAATATCACCATTATTTTATTTGAAGGGCATCTTCTATATTGTTTTACAATGAAGATGCCTATGAACAAAATAATTAAAACCGGCACCATCGTACTGGTCATAATTCCAAACATATTATTACTCATTTTGAGAACTCCTTAAATATTAAAAGGGCAAATTATGATTCTGTAGAAGCAACTCTTTCCACTATTAAATGACCGACTGCATCCACACGAATAATTTTGATTGGTTGAAATGCATCTATACTCTTTCCTTGTGTAGATGCCTGCATCGTTTTCTGTTTTCCATTTAAAACAACGGTAACTTGACCAAAACCATTATTTTTAGAAGGTATATTGGTATAAGCTGTTCCAATCATGCCTACCCACTCTTGCCTATTTTCTTGGTGATGACTATTTAAATGTCGCAGCTTGGACGTTAAAAAGGTGTCGAGCAGCAGCATAGCCGCACCAAAAACAAATGAGATGGCAAATGATATTGTGACTGGTAATTGCCAACCTACCGTTGTTGCCAACCCCATCCAACCTATGCCCATAAAAAAAGAGAGGAAAGCTTGTAAAGTCCATAGCTTAAAGGAAGCGATACCTTCTGTAAGTGAATCTACATTGTCATTTAGATGATCGCCTCCTACCAACAGCAATAATAATTTAATTACATAGATCGAGGTGCTTATAGTAGCCATCAAAAAATATATCGTATGTTCTTGGTATAAAGTATTAATATTCATGGTGTTTTTTCCAAATTTAATTTATATAATGATATAAATTGATTGAATTGTATCATTTTGAATGGACTAATTATACGGGGGGATTACCCTTTTGGCTCTATAATAACTACTCTTGCACTTGGTGCACATTCACTAAAACTTGATCTGCCTTTAGAAACCTGACAGTGGACATGGGATGAAAATAAAAATAAAAATAAAAATTAAAAATCCAAGAAAATGATAAGCACTAAAGAATAAGTATATTTTGATTAAAATCAGAATATAAATTTTTTGCTAAAAATATGAAAAAAGTTGTTGCAAATCTGGGGCGGTCCATACCATTATTTTTATTTTGGTCTTATGGGGACATTATCATTTTGGAATGACATTTATTTATTTTTTTGTGTCAAACCAATAATGTGTTTACTAAAAAAAGCTTATTAAAAGTTGTATTGCTTATAAGTTCGATTAAAGATAATTTTTTAGTATGAATTAACTTATTAATTAGCCTACAATGAATATTAAAGTTAATTTTAAATATTTAACATCCAGAACAACTATGGAAAATAAGAATCTTACCAAATCTCTTGCTATGATAGGCTTACAATGTCCTAGAAAAATTTATTATCATGCCCACCCAGAAACATATCAAAATGAACTGACCGAAGATCCTTTCATTAAGGCGTTAGCTGAAGGTGGATTCCAGGTGGGCGCTCTAGCTAAAATTTATCACCCAGATGGAATTGATCTGTCTGGCCTTTATCCGAAAGATGCTCTAATTAAAACTAACGAACTTCTTAAACAAACGAAGGTTACAATCTTTGAAGCAACCTTTATTTATAACAATCTATTAGTACGTGTCGATATCTTAAGAAAAGACGGCAATAATGTAGATCTTGTAGAAGTCAAAGCTAAGTCTTACGATTCAAGTAAAGACAGTTTTTTTGACAAGAGAACTCAGACTACATTGCTTAACAACTGGAAAAAATATTTATATGATATTTCTTATCAAATTTATGTTTGCAAAAAATCACGACCAGATCTATCATTTAAACCTTTTTTGTATTTAATTGATAAAAATTCTATAGCAACCATTGATGGCTTAAATCAAAAATTTATATTGAACCATACAAACAAAAAAATAAAAATTATAACAATGCCTAACACGAATATAAATACCGTTGGACAAAAGATCCTTATAGAAATTGATTCTTCAAAAGCTGTTGATCTTATAATTGAAAGTAATTTTGAAGACACAAAAAAAATTAACTGGTGGGATAAATTACCATTCGAGAGAAAAATCTTAGATCTAGCAAAAGGGTTAAAGGTTGATCAAAAATTAGATCCTAGACTTGATTCACAATGTAAAAAATGTGAATTTAGATGTATCCCTATTTTTCCGCTTACAAGTGGTTTTAAAGAATGTTGGTCTGCAAAACTTCCCAATGATGCATTAGTAGATGAGCCATTTGTTTTTGACGTATGGTATTATTCTACAAAATCTGATACTGTTCTAAGCACTGGTAGAACCTTAATGAAGGAACTAACAGAAAATGATTTTAATATCAAAGAAAAACCCGAGCACGGCCTTACCAGATCACAAAGACAATGGCTACAAGTTGATTTATTTACAAAACACGAAAAGTACTTTGATAAAATCAATGCTTCTAAAGAAATAGAAACCTGGATATATCCACTTCATTTTATTGATTTTGAAACTTCTAGGGTAGCTCTTCCATTTAATATTGGAAGAAAACCATATGAACAGATCGCTTTTCAATTTTCTCATCATATAGTTTACGAAAACGGAAAAATTGAACATGCTGGGCAATACCTTGATGATACCCCAGGAAATTTTCCTAATTTTAATTTTGTACGTAACCTTAAACAGCAACTAGAGCAAGACCATGGAACTATCTTTAGGTACTCTAACCATGAAAATACTGTGTTGTGCGATATTTTACAACAATTACAAAGCTCGAATGAGCCAGACAAAACCAGTTTAATAAATTGGATCCAAACTATAACTAAAAAAGACAAGCAGTGGCTCGGAGAGCGCAATATGGTGGATTTATACGCTTTAGTAATTAATTACTTCTATCACCCTCTCATGAAAGATTCTAATAGTTTAAAATGTGTATTGCCTACCATACTTCATGATTCTAAAGATCTTCAGAATAAATATAAGTCACCTATTTATGGTTCAAAGAACGGTATTAAAAGTTTAAATTTTCAAAACTGGGCGTTAATTCAATACGATCAAAATGATAATGTCCAAGATCCATACCAGTTACTACCAAAGTTATTTGATGATATTTCAGCAGAAAAATTAGATCACTTTTTCGACGAAGACGAAATTTCTGAAGGGGGTGCAGCCATGACCGCCTATGCTAAACTACAATTCACAGAAATGTCTGATTTAGAACGACAACAACTTCGTGTAGGGCTGCTAAAATACTGTGAACTTGATACTTTTGCTATGGTTTTACTTTATGAATATTTTTTAGAACAACTATCGTAACGTTTATTAGTGTAACTGCGCGCACATAATACTTTTTTTAGATAATCTTTAAAATATAGCCTCAATATTGTTCGACGCTCTATTAACTGTATGCTCATTCAAAAATACTTAACGCCGATAAAAATAACAACTAACAACTTACAGTATGGTGCGTGCATGTACAACCTTATCGGCTTAGATGAATTGTCTCATCGAAGTAAAAATCGTATTAAAATTTTAGGAGAAGTATTTACTCCAGAATCCTATGTTGAAGATATGTTAAATATTCTCAGTAAAGATAATAAAAATATTTGGTCTGATGAAAATATAATTTTTTTTGAACCAAATTGTGGCCATGGAAATATTGTAATTCAAATTTATAAAAAAAGATTAGAGGCTATTTATAAAAAATCACTTTACTTAGGAATTAGAAAAGCTACATTCAATGCGATTGCTAATGCGATTAATACGTTATGGGCAATTGACATTGATTCTAACAATATTATTCAGTGCCAATCACGAGTTATAAAAGCCACGTTTGAATTTTTAAAGAAAAAACTTGGTATTGAAAATGAACTTAGAATTATAAAGCAAGAACAGGATTTTATCTCTCACCTATTATGCGCAATTAAGTGGAGTATTCATGAAAATGAAACACTTTCCGCATTAAGTAATAAGGATACTGCTGGAAAAAATGCGATTAAAACAAAAGCTGGTAATAAGTGGTTTAAGAAAAACGGACATCATCCTATTGATTATGAATTATGTTGGGCTAAGTATTTTACTAATTGCTTAACTAAAAATTCAATACCAATTGTTTATAAACGTGCGAACCATTGTGTTAATAAAATTCTGATTGGCAAGTCAAATGATTTTGATGAATTTAAATTTGCAAAGGATCTTTTTTGTCAGGATAAACTCACTTGTGACACTTATAAAGGAAGTAATAAAAACCAGCGGAGACAATTATGATGAACGTTGGGTTGGCTATTACACCAGGCACCCATGTAATTGATATTCTAGGAAATGTAATTGGTAGAGATCAACCAATTATGCTTATGAGTAAGGCTGTTGAACTAGTCTCTTGTTTGGACGAAGATATTTTAACTGATGATGAAGTTGTATTTTTTGATCCATTTTGTAAGGCAGGTGAAATACTACTTGCGTGTGCGTTGGTTAGATGTTTGGCAAAAGTTAATAAAAATAAAAAAATGATTGAAGTTAAAGTTATCCAGGAAGAGCTTTATAAATCTAATCGATATTTTGCTCTTGCTCCAGACGAGCGACATCATAAACTTAGCCTTAGAACGTTTTTGGGTAACACTAATTCGCACGATGAAAAGCTTACCAGAATCATTAGAGATGGCCATTACTTATCTGAGATCGATGGTCGGCTTGATAAAGAGAAATTTGAAAAGGAGTTTAATGATATGCTTGAATATATAACAACAACCTCTAGTAAAAAGAAAATAGTAGTCGTTGGTAATCCGCCTTATCAAGAGGCTGATGGTGGCGGCGGAAAAAGTGCAAAACCAATATACCATTTATTTGTTGACTCTTTAATACTTTCTAAAGATATTTATGCATTTTTGATGGTTATTCCTGCAAGATGGTTTATCGGTGGCAAAGGGTTAGATAAATTTAGATTAGATATTATTAGCTCTAATCACGTTAAAACCATTCGTAATTTTACCAATTCTAGAGAAGTATTTCCAACGGTAGATGTTAATGGGGGAATATGTTTTTTACATTATGATAAAAATTATCAAGGTGAGGTAACGTTTTTGGATGGCTCTGATGAAAGAAAATTCAATCTTTCAGAACATGATATTATTTCTGATGATATTAATTGCTATGACATAATAGATAAAATAACCAAAAGTTGGAAAGGACCATGGTTATCAGATATTGCTTGGTCGCGCAATCCATTTGGTTTAGTTTCAGATTATTTTAAAAACAATTCTGAGCTTAACCTAAATAATATAAATGCAATTCCATGTTTGACAATTAAAAAAGAAGTAAAATATGCCAACATTAACCATGTTACAAAGAATAACGATAAAATAAATTTATATAAAGTTTGTGTTTCAAAAGCTGCTGGTGGTTCAAAAGGAAAACGTAGATCTACAATACCTAAAAATCTGATATTCATCGTGCCAAATGGGACAATAACAACAGAAACTTATAGTGTTATTAATACTTTCCAAACAAAGCAAGCCGCAGAAAACATGGTTAAATATTTACAAACAGATTTTGTTAGATATTTGGTTGGATTAAGAAAAATAACACAAAATATATCTAGAAATTGTTGGAAATGGGTTCCAATGATTGACATAAACAAGCAATGGACTGATGAAGAATTATTCAAATATTTTAATCTTATTAAGAAAGACCAGTTTCATATTATAAAAAAAGTCAAGGAATGGTCATAATGGAAGAACTTGAGTTATATGCTTACACCACTGATGCCCATAAGCATAAAGGTCTTGTTAAAGTTGGGCACTGCAAGCTTGGCCGATACAAAGAGCGAATAAAAGAACAATTCGGAACATCAAATCCAGAACCAGCAGAATACATTTTGTTAGGTCCTCTTCCTATAGGAAAAGAAGATAAACATGTGCACGCACTATTAATTAGAAAAGGATTTAAACATATTAAAGGCGGTCCAGGAAAAGAATGGTTTCATGCAACCTTTGATGACGTTAAAAGAGCCTATAATGAAATAGTCTATGGTACCTATCGAACTTTAAATCATAAGCTTAGAAGAGAACAGATTGATGCAATTGAAAAAGCTAAAAAATGGTTTTTAAACACCTATTCCGAAGATATTTACCGCTCATCAACACATCAAAATAGATTTTTAGTTAATGCTAAAATGAGGTTTGGTAAATGTTTTACAAGTATTCATCTTGCAAAATCCATAAGCTCACAAAACACTCTTATTGTAACATATAAACCAGATGTTATAGGAGAATGGCTTGACGCGGTAAATGAACATGTAGACTTTAATAATTGGACAGGTATAAGGGCTAAGAAAAAGGCGGATAGACCCAATGATCCTTCTTTGAAGGTTAATGGTGAATTTCCAGAATGTACAGGCCCTATAGTTTTATGCGTTTCTTTACAAGACTTATCAATTGATCCGCACGGCAAAACAAAAGAAAGATTAAAACTTATACCACAAATAAACTGGGATTTAGTTATATTTGATGAAGTACATTATGGTAGTCGTACAGAACGAGCAGAATATATATTAGATAATCTCCAGTTTTCTAAAAGACTTGATTTATCTGGAACTCCATTTCGTCTCATTGAACAAGACGACTTCTGCGCTCAGCAAGTATACACTTACAGCTACTTAGATGAGCAAAAAAATAAGAAAGAAGAAATAGCAAATGATCTAGAGGATAGCAAAGAAACGGTTTATCGTCAGCTTCCAGACTTAAATATTTCCACCATTGAAATTACTGAACATGATATTGCTCAACAAAGAGAAACATTTTTAACTGATGATTTGGATTTTTCTTTAAACACTTTGTTTAAAACAAGGGATGGAAAATTGCTATATGACAATTCTGTAGATCATTTTATAAATGGATTAACTCTTTCTGGGCATGAAGCGCGTGCTATTAGTGTATTTGGCAAACTTGGCACACAATTAGGGGTTCCACCAATTCGTCATACTGTATGGTGGTTAAATAGGGTGGAATCTATCACTGCTCTCATACAAAAACTAAAGCATCATCCTTATTTCTCTAAATTTATATTAATTAATGCTTCAGGAAGCGGTTCAAAAACAGAAGATGACGCTAATTTTATAGCTAAAGAAAAAGCAATTATCGAGAGAAAAATTAATGAAGTTAATTCCGATCCTACAAAGCTTGGTACTATTACGTTAACATGTGGACGATTCTTAACTGGGGTTACTATCAGAGAATGGGATAGTATCTTAGTGCTAAATGATGTTCAATCAGCAGAATCTTATTTTCAGGCTATTTTTAGAGTTCAGTCAACTTGGGTGGAGAATAAGAAGAATAAAACTATAGTCCTAAAACCTACGGCATGGGTGTTTGATTTTGCTATAACAAGATGTTTAAAAATCGTATATGATTGTGCGAATAACATTGCCGATCAACTTGATCAACAAGAAAGCTACGAACAAAACTTTGATCATAAAAAAAATAATTTAGAAATTACCGTTGCTGGATTATGTGACAATTTAGTGATTAAAAGATTTATAGAAGGAAACCTAACCAGTATACCAACCACTGCAAAAGATATTTTTGATGTTCTTGATCATAGTGGTTCAAGAATTTCTTTGGCTAGAAGGATCACTTCAAATATCTTAGTAAATTTTGATTCATTAAAACTACTTAATGAACATCCATATTTATTAGAAATTTTAAACAATGTTAAAGGCTATAGGACGCAAGAGGTTGGTTCTATTAATATAAAAGAATTAGCACAAATCGGGATTGATGCTGAAAAACTTAAAGAGATCAAGAATGATGCTGGGTTATCTGCAGAAGAAATAGAAGAAGCAATCGATGAGTTTATGGAAAAAGACAAGGACAAGGAACGCCAAACACGAAAAAAATGGTATGCAACTCAAATCAAAAGACTTGCGATCTGTATGGCAGATTTTATTTATATGACGTACGAGAGAGAATACAACATTAATGACGTAATACAAACGAAATCCCCTGAATTTTTTAATGTAATAACCGGAATAACCAAAGAAAATTTTATCGAGCTTTGCGAGAAAGGTTTTCTTAATAAATTTGCTCTCAATCGTATTGTAAGAGAGTTTAAAGATCAAGAAGAAACATCACTCGACCCAGAGAAGTATATTTTTGACAATTTACTAAAAAATACTTATAAAAATATAACTTTGAAATAATAATTAAAGGATCAATACAATGGCAATACCAATTTAGTAAAAGTAAATTTGCATCATGGGGTAAAAGAAAAAAACCAAATTGGTATACAAAATCAATACTGAAAAATAACTATATGGTGTTCTAACCATTTGCTGCAAAAAGGACACGTTTTGTTAGTATATAGAAGATCCTATGACGTTTATATGCTTATATGTCACTTAACTCAACTGGTACCGGTTTCCAGACCATAACATGTGTTTTACAGGGACGGAAAGCAGGAAAATCTTTTATATAGAGATCTCCTACATCTCGAAAGCTGCTTTTCAAAAATAGCCGATAAGATAATTGGTTTACAAATGGTTTTGGCCAATAAAGCACATCTGCTAATAATCCTTTTGGACATTCTTTTTGACAGGTCTTTAGAAGCATTTTACCAATACCATTTCTTCTAAAATTTGGATGAACGGCAATTTGATGAATATATCTTAAATTAGAAATAAAATTATTCCATTCGTATTTGGAAATTGAAAGATTAAGTACTCCTACATCATTATTTTTATGGACATCTTCAAAATAGTCGGTTGATCTTATAATGGCATATCCAATTAATTGCTCCTCTGGATTTATTTGATCTTGCATACAAGCAGTTATAATAACACCTTGCTCTTGAATTAATGATGATTTTAAGGTAGAAGCGTTAAATTCTCCAATTAGAAATCCATCTTGAATATCAGTCTGAACAATCTCATGTAATAGTTTTTTATTAATTAGAAGAGATTTTTGTAAGATCAAGACCCTATTAATGATTTTATCCAAACAATTATGGGTTGCAGGAATTGAATAAACCAAAATTTTACCAAGACCTTTACTTGGGTACGTTATTATTGGTTCCATATGTTCAAAAATAGCAGAACAAGTAGCCGTTGCATGTTGTGAAACAATAAACCATGTAATAAACAAATAAACAAATCTAACTAATTTCATATGTGCTGCCAAAATAGATCTTTTATATTTAAATACAAATTAAATTTTGATAAAATATCATGTTATTCTAAGTCTTCGATCTTTTCTGCTGGAATTATCGAGAGCATTAAATTTTTGTAATGCTGCTTCGCGATCTTCAAAAGTAATAAAAGCAATTCTGTAGTGTGAATTTTCTTTTGGCGCAGGTATAGTTACTTTCAAAATTGTACCATAAGATCTAAATTTTTCCTTAAGTTTTGATTCATTAATATCCATAGGCAACCCTTTAACTAATACATCATTAGGGTATCTTGCGTTTCCGGAGGCAAACATTATTAATGTGCATGATCTTCCAAGTTTTTTACACATACCACATAGATCTTCTCTATGATGAGCCTTTGGTTCATCATCATAATGATCTTTATGTTGTAGTTCTTCTTGCCTATATGGGTAAACATTCTCCCCACATTGTTTGCAATCTTGTGTTTCATGAGCCCAACTGTGCGCGCTTTCCCACCAAGCACCACAAGAGCACTTATAGTATCCATATGCTTTTTTAATAGTATCAGATGTTGCAGAATGCTTATCTTTCGTCGCGCCTGTACTACTAACCTTATCATAGTGAGTTAATATTGCATTACCAGGATAATCTCTTGGTGTAGCTTGAGTATTTGGTTGTGGATATGTAGATCTAGGAGCATAAGAAAAAGTTCCGGAACTAGAGGAACTACTTACCGCTATTTTTGGTTTAGATTCTTTCGTTGCAGTTTGAACGCTTGGTTGCGTATATGTAGGGCTGGAAACATAAGAGAAATTACTAGAACTTGCATTACTAGAATAATAATTTGTTGTAGTTGTTGATTCAGATTTTTTTGGTATAGTTTGAACACCTGGTTGGGTATACATGCTGCTAGAAGTATAAGAAAAATTACTAGATCCTGTAAATATTCCTCTGTTTTCCGGAGGTCTTGGAGGTATATAATCATTTTTATTTGATGAAAAAAGTTGACCCATTGAAGTATCTCCCCCATATTACAAAAAATAAAATATTATTTTGATTTTATGTTAAAATTATAATAAATATTGCCAACTATTTGTTTAAATCATTCAAAATAGCTAAATTTTAGTTGTATTTTTTGGACGTCAATCTTGTTCTTACAAATCATTTTATAAAAATATTTAATAACAGTCGCTATAATGAACCATGTTACTATTGTTCCCTACAATAGTAACATGGTTATTTTTGGAAATCAAATTTTATTTTGTTTGTGTGTTTGTGCCTTAGCCAACCATTCTAAATTTTATAAAAAATTATTTAGTTTTAGCTTTTGTGCTAGTACTAGATTTTGTTGTTGGTTTTTTATGCTTGCTTGCTTTTTTTGAAGCAGCTTTTTTAGTGGTTTTTTTAACAATACTACGTTTTACGCTTGGTTTCTTGGAGCTAGTAGATTTGCGTTTAATAGTAGAAGATTTTTTAATGGTTTTTTTAGTACTCATTTATGTATAGTTCCTTATAATAAAAAATGAAGTTTATCTTAGTTTTTAATTTTAGAATAGTACAATTTTGTTTTTTTGCTAAGATTGGTTTTAACGCAAATAAAGAATGTTATCCGTTAACCTAAAACATTGTTCCTTCTTATTACTTTATACCGTATTTTAATTTATTATTAGCACTAAAACTAGTGCCTAACGTTATCTGTTAGTATTTGTACTGCTAAAATATGAGAACATTCTTTATGTAATTCTTCAGTATAAAATTTACAAGTGCAAGAATAATTACCATTATCATTAGTTACAATATAATCACCATGTAGTCCATTAATCTAGTAAGAGTTAGATGTTTCTAAACTCTTACTAGATTGGTTTGCTACGTATAACACAGTATGTTTAAATAGTTTTAATAATTCAGGTATTTTATTGCTGTTAAGTAAATAATTAAACCAATGTAAGATCTTTTGTTGCACTATGTAGCTTGGTGCTGCTATTAAAGTTGCTTTATTTAACTTCTGCAACAACGTCGCAAAAAGTGACAGTCGCAAAAAGTGGCTTGACATAAATAAATGAAATATAGTAGGTTGTAACTAATAGACTTTTAGAAAAATTTATAGCTTAATCAGGATATTTATTAATTAAAAATCAATTTTATTAATTTATAAGGAATACTGATGTTAGATGTTACTTATTAATATATGTTTTATTTTTTTCTTGAATAAGGCGTTAGCTATTTGTGATTGTGATATCACCTTACCTAAAGAATTAAGGTTAAAAAAACTTAGTTATGGGGTTGGTTATACTAGATTCGAAAAAGAATTGGGGGAAACATTTCATACAGATAAGTCTTTGTTTGAACAGCTTTTTAAACTACACGTTGCAAAATTTAATAATATTAGTGGATCAGTAATAA
>Ga0182016_10004781_pt1 | contig 14840 bp, 11 predicted proteins | sample 712S2MmetaG_FD_120491 | JGI IMG/M metagenome (GOLD analysis project Ga0182016, IMG submission 120491) | Permafrost microbial communities from Stordalen Mire, Sweden - 712S2M metaG | ecosystem: Environmental > Terrestrial > Soil > Wetlands > Permafrost | place: Sweden: Stordalen | collected...
ATCACCGGATTCAGCCGCCGGTAAATAGGCCGCATCCGCCGGTAAAACTCCAAAAACTCGCGGAACTGTTCATCGTACACCCGGCGATGCCTCTCCTCCGGCTGATAGGTCTCCGCCACCTGCACAATCTGCCCGATCTCCTCCACGCGAATCTCGCCCAGCGCGCTGAAAGCCGCCAGTGCCGCACCCACCGCGTTGGCGCTGCGCGCGTTGGCGATGCGCCGCACCGGGCACCCCAGGATGTCCGCCTGAATCTGGCACCACACCTGGGACGCCGCGCCGCCGCCGATGAAATTTAGCTGCGCGAACGGCCGCCCGATAAATTTCTCGACATGGCCCTTGAGCCAGCGCAGGTTGAACGCCACGCCTTCCATCACCGCGCGCACATAGTGGCCGCGCGTAGTGCGGTCTGTCTGGTTGAAGAAAGCGCTGCGCGTGTAGTGATCCTCGCGCGGCGCCAGCACGCCGTTAATCCACGGTGTGAAAATCAGGCCTTCGCTTCCAGCCGCCACCTGCGCGGCCTCCGCATTCAGGATTCCGTAAAGATCGCCCTCCGCGGGCTTCGTCCCGTTCGCGGGAAACAGGATATTGTTCTTCAGGAACTCCAGGCAGCGGCCGGCGGTGCCCTGTTCGGCGCTGACCATGTACCGGCCGGGCAGCGCCGCCGGCATGGTGGCGATGGAATGCGCCACATCGGTCTTCTTCCAGGGCACATGGCAACTAAGCCAGGCGGTGGTGCCGATCGAGAAATAACCGTCGTAGTCGCGCACGCATCCGGCGCCCACCGTGGCCGCATGGCTGTCGCCCGAGCCCATCACCACGCGTGTGCCAGGGAGCAGGCCGAGTTCCGCCGCCACCTCCGGCTTCAATTCGCCCAGGATCGCGTCGACCGGCCGCAGGTCCGGCATCTTCTCGCGCTCGATCCCAGCGGCGCGCAGCAGGCCGGCATGGTAGTCGATGTGGTTGGGGTTGCGGTTGTCGGTCACCCAGTAGGGAAAAATCGTGCTGTAAGACGCGGCGCAGTGGCCCGTGAGACGGAAGTTGAGATAGTCCATCGGCTCCAGGAATTTGTAAGTACGCGCGTATAGCTCCGGGCGCTCGTGTTTGAAGTACAGGATGTGGCCGAAGCCGTCCACGCCGGAATGGTTGGGCGCGGCCCCCGTAAGCCGGACCCATTTCAGCAGCTTCGATATCGCATAGCCTTCGATCTTGGGCCAGCCATCCACCGCCGCCCGGCTGTAACGGCCCCCGCGCGTGTCCATCCAGGAAAGCGCGTTCCAGATGGCTTGGCCGCCGGCATCCACCGGCACCGTGACGGCCCACTGCGTGGTGCACGCCACCGCCACGATGCGCTCGGGAGGAATGGCGGCACCGGCCAGCGCCGACTGCGCCGCCGCAATCGCCTGGTTCCACCACTGCTCGGGATCTTGCTCGGCGCCCCCGCCGGGGAGCAGCAGGATGTCCAGGTTCCGCAGGCCGGTCCCCGCCAGTTCGCCGTGCCGCGAGACCAGCGTGGCCTTCACGCTGCTCGATCCCATGTCGATCGCCAGCACGTACCGCTCGTCGCGCATGCCGTTCCCAGATTCCGAGGATGAACCCCCATCCTATCGCAGAAGTAGAGGAAAACTTGTGGGGCAGGCCCCCGGCCTGCAGCGGCCTCTCAGGCCGCTTTCCCCGCAGGTCGCAAGAAAGTGAAAAGCGGGCGCTACAACAACGCGAGCGAGGTGGTCCGGGAAGCCTTGCGGCGGATGGAAGATGAGGACGCCAAGGCACTGCGGCTGGCCCGGCCCACGGCCGAGGATATCCTCTGCGATCTGACGGAGCAGCAACTCGAAGATATCCGGCGGCGTGTCCGTGCGGGCATCGATTCGATCGAGGCCGGCGAATATCGGGAATATGAAGGGCGCGAAGGGCTGAAGAAGCTTGCCGATGGGGTGAAGGCGAGAGGGCGGCAGCGCCTTGCCCAGGAAATCCCAAGGCACTGATGCGGTATCGTGTCTCCAGGCACGCGGAGTTCGACCTCGACGAGATCTTACTCTACTGGGCTCGGCGGGCAGGTCTGGAGGCTGCGGACCGGCTCATCGACAGCATCACGGAGCGATTTTGGCTGCTGGGCGAACATCCGGATGCCGGAAGGCTTTCGATGAGATCGCAGTCGGAGTGAGATGCTTTCCAGCCGGCAAATATCTCATCTACTACCGCAGGGCGCGCCGGCGGACCGAGATCCCGCACATTTTCCACGGCGCTCGCGACCAGAAACGGGCCTAACTGGACAGCAGATAGCTGTGGGGCAGGCCATCGTTTTTCGTGGCCTGTCGAGCTCGAACACGGTGCGCAGACGACAAACAACGATCGTCTGCGCCACGCCATGTTGTACACTAGCGCCTTTCTTCCAACCGGCCCCGCTCCAGGTTCCACACGAAGCGCCGCCCGATAACCGGCCCCGCCCCCGCGGATCCACCCACCAAGTGTACGCGCCCGGCCGCCTCCCCCGAGTTCATCTCCACGCATTGCGGAAATCCGTTGGCAAGAAAGTAAACGCCCTGCAGTCTCTCAGGCAGGCCGCTCACGAAGACGGGCCGCGGATCGTTCGCCAGCTCGCGACCCAGTGCGCCGCAAACCGCAGCCGCGGCCGCCGGAGTGGTCCGCCAAGGTCCCAGGTTGTGCTCCAGCGCCGCCACGTTGAATGCGACCAGTCCCGCGGCCATCGCCCAAGTCAGCGTACCGGGAGCGGCGCCCTCCATCGCGGCTGCCCAGAAAATCGCGAGTCCGGCAAGCGGCAGGTACAAAACGCGTGCGCCCGCAAAGTCCTGCTGGAACATCAACAGGTGCTGCACGGGTATGACCGCGACCAGCACAAACGCCAGGCCCGCTACCAGCCGCGCCCGCCCGCCCCGCCATGCCCCGCCACGCGCCGCAAAGACCACCAGCATCGCCAGGAAGCCAACCGCGGCCGCACGCAGCCACCACTCCAGCGGCGCAGACCAGTTCACCGGAAAAAACAGGAAGGCCCACTGCCGGAAAAACAGCGCCTCCGAAGTATGCAGCGGCCGCGATTGCCATACGGCGCTGACGCCGGTGCGGTCCGCATATCCGCCGATTCCGCCGAGCGCCCACCAGCGGTAGGCAAAGAGAATGGCGCAGACCGAGCCCAGCGCCACACTCGCCGCCATCGCGCGCCGCCGTTGCGCTCGCGGCAAGCAAGGCAGCAGCGCGACCGGCAGCAGCGGCAGACAGAATGCCGATTCTTTGGTGTACACGGCCAACGCCGCCGAGACCGCCAGCGGCACATACCACCAGCGCCGTCCCGTGCGGCAATATGCCAAGACGGCCAACACCGCCGACAGGGCGAAGAATGTAGCCAGCAGGTCGAAGCGGGCGTCCGCCCAGCCCACAGTTTCCGCGCGCGATCCGTGCAGCGCAAACAGCAGCGCCGCCGCCCATGCCGCCGCGCGCCGCATCCCCAGTCGCCTCACCAGCAGATACACCAGGCACGTGTTGGCGGCATGCGCGGCCAGGCTCCACAGGTGCCAGCGAATGGCATGGCCGCCGGCCCACTGGTAGTCGAGCCAGTAGGAGATGAATCCGATCGGGCGAAAGAACAGTCCGTGCCCGCCCGGGACCCGCGCGAACGCATCCGCTAGAATCCGCCACGTCGCGTGAGAAGCCTCCACGATGTGCGTATAATCGTCATACACCAGCGGCGATCGCAGGTTGGGCCAGAACGCCACAGCCGTGGCCGCTATGAGGACTGTCAGGTCCACCCAGGCGGTCCGCGATGCCGGCAGCGGCCTGTCCGCGCGCTTCGCCGCGAGCAGGACCAGCAGTACGAACGAGACCGCTACGGCGGCCGCGGCATTTACAGGCGAATTCACCGTGACCAACGCGGAGCGAAACGGTCCCGCCACAAACCGGATGGCGAGCAACCCCGCCGCCACCGCCATCGTCGCGAGCGCCAATAGAAAGAGGAATTTGCGCAGTCATCCAGTTTAGCCGATAAGCGTTACCGAGCCGCGACCGTGAGGGAGCGGGAGCCCGCCCATGGTAAAATCCAAAGTGTCCTCCTCGACATGGACTTTCTCAAGGGCCTCAACCCTCAACAACGTGAAGCCGTCGCCTGCACCGAAGGCCCCCTGCTGATTTTGGCCGGCGCCGGTAGCGGCAAAACGCGCGTCATCACTCACCGCATCGCCTATATCGTCACGGCGCGGCACGTGCCCCCGTCTGCCATTTTGGCCGTGACCTTCACCAACAAAGCCGCGGCCGAGATGCGCGAACGCGTGGCGCGCCTGTTGAGCGATGTACAGCTAACCTCCGCGCCCCAGCTCTCGACTTTTCATTCTTTCTGCGTACGCCTGTTGCGGCGGGATGGCGAGCCGCTGGCGCAGATCCGCCCTGGGTTCACGCGCCGCTTCAGCATCTACGACGACGACGATCAACTGGCGCTGATCAAGGCCAGCTACCGCCACCTCGGCCTGGACGAAAAGTTCCTGCAATACCGCGCGGCGTTGTCGCGCATCAGCCAGGCCAAGAACAGCAAGCAGACCCAGCAGGATTTCTATCGCGACGCAAAAGACCCCGCGGCGGCCAAGCTGGCCGTGATCTGGGACGAATACGAGAAGGCCCTGCACACCGCCAACGCGCTCGATTTCGACGATCTGCTGCTGGAGACCGTGCGCCTGCTCTACCACGATGAAGCCACCCGCGCGCTGTACAACCGCCGGCTCAGCTACATCATGATCGACGAGTATCAGGACACCAACCGCAGCCAGTACGAGTTGATGCGGCTGCTCTCGGAAACGCACGGCAACGTATGCGTGGTGGGCGACGAAGATCAGTCCATTTATAGCTGGCGCGGCGCCGATATCAAGAACATTCTGGATTTCGAGCGCGACTTCCCGCGCGCCCGCGCCATCCGGCTGGAACAGAATTACCGCTCTACCAAGAACATCCTCGCGGCAGCTGGCGCGGTGGTGGCGAATAATACGGCGCGCAAGGGCAAGAACCTCTGGACTGAGGCGGAGCGCGGCGAGATGCTGGGCTTGTACGGCGGGTGGGACGCGGAGAACGAAGGCATGTTCATCGCCAAAACCATCGAGCGTCTGCTCACCGAAAATCCTACTGACCGCGTGGCGGTGCTCTACCGGACCAACTCGCAATCCCGCCAGATCGAGGAAGCGCTGCGGCGGCATAACCGCAAGTACCTGGTGGTGGGCGGATTCAGCTTTTACCAGCGCGCCGAAATCAAGGACTCCGTAGCCTATCTGAAGCTGGCTATGTCGAGTCGGGATTCGGTCAGTCTGCTGCGCGTGATCAACACGCCGGCCCGCGGCATCGGCCGCACCACCATCGATCAAGTGGACGCCTTCGCGCGCGAACATGAACTGAGCTTGTGGGACGCCGTGTCGCGCATGATCGACCAGCAACTGTTCCCGGCCCGCGCGCAGTCCGCGCTGGTAGCCTTCCGCACCATGATTCAGGAACTGACGCTGCGGGTGATGAGCGAGCCGCTGCCGGATGCCATACGGTTCATGCTAGACCGCTCCGGCTATGGCAAGATGCTGGAGCAGGAAGGCACCCCCGAGTCGGAAGGCCGCTTGGAAAACCTCGCCGAACTGGTGAACGCGGCCGCGGAGGCCGCCGAGCGTGGCGAGACCCTGGGCGATTTTCTGGATCACGCGGCCCTGGTGGCGGACGCCGACGCGGTCGACGAGCATGCCCAGGTGAGCTTGTTGACCCTGCACAACGCCAAGGGCCTGGAGTTCCCGATCGTATTTTTGGCGGGCATGGAAGAGGGCCTGTTCCCGCATCAGCGGTCCATGGCCTCACCGGCGGCGCTCGAAGAAGAGCGGCGCTTGTGCTACGTGGGCATGACCCGCGCGCAAAAGAGGCTGTATCTGACGTGGGCCAAGTATCGCCGCCGGTTTGGGGGCGGGGAACAGGAGCGCACGGTGCCGTCTCGATTCTTAAGTGAGGCGCCGGAGGATCTGATCGTCAATCTCGGCGAAGACGATAGCGTGCCGCAGGTGGATCTGCAGGCCGAGCGCTACCAGGTGAGGCAGAGCGCGCAGCGCAACACGTTCACTGGAAAAGCTTATAATTCCATGGAGAACATCTCGCAGTTCTTCGCCGAACGGGGAGTGGCGTTCCCGACGCAGAAAACGCCGCCGGTTATGCCTCAACAGAAGGCGTTCCCGGCGGCCGCACCCGCCAAGCCCGCTGCGGCTGCGCCCGCCAGGCCCGCTGCGGCCGCGCCGGTGCGTAAGTCGGCGCGAACCGGCATGACGGTGGAGCATCCTAAATATGGCATCGGAACGGTGGTGCGGCGCGAGGGCGACGGCGAAGACGCCAAGATTACAGTCAGCTTTCCGCGATATGGGCTGAAGAAGCTGGTAGAAAAGTACGCGGGGCTGAAGAGAGGCTGAAATGAATACGACGACAATCACTGATAAACTGGAACGCAAGAAGTTGAAGAGGGCGGCGCGGAAGAAAGTGGCTCCCAAGGCCAAGCGCGCGGCAGGCGTGGCGCGCGGCTCGATGAAGAAGAAAGTCAAGAAGATGGTGCAAGGGCAGCGAAAACGCTAAGGCAGGAGACAGAAGACAGAAGTCAGAAGACAGAAGTCAGAATGGCGCCGCGACTGATACTGAATGCGCGACGATACTGCGCCGCGCCGTGATACTGAGCCGCGCCGCGATACTGAGCCGCGACCATGAGGGAGCGGTTACTGGGACAGGCCCTTGAGCCAGCTATTCCGCACCAAGAGCATCGACGCTCTGATTAAGGCTTCCGAGGAGCCGGATAAACGTCTGCGCAAGACGCTCGGCCCTTGGAGCCTCACCGCCTTCGGTGTGGGCGCGGTCATCGGCTCCGGCATTTTCATCCTGACTGGAACGGCCGCCGCCGGCGAAACTCTGCGCAACACGTCCATCCTGCACGCCACCGTTCTCGATCTCATCCTGCACGGGCCGCACGCCTTGTCTATGCTGGGGAGGCCGGGAGCGGGGCCGGGCATCTCTCTGTCGTTTCTGTTGACCGCCATCTGTTGCGGCTTCGCGGCGCTGTGCTATGCGGAGCTGGCCTCCATGATTCCCATTGCGGGCAGCGCTTACACCTATGCTTACGCCACGCTGGGCGAGATCATCGCCTGGATCATCGGATGGGACCTGATCCTGGAGTATGCCGTTTCCAATATGGCCGTGGCGGTCGGCTTTTCCGCTTATTTCAACGACATATTGAAGAACTTCTTCACTTCGACTTTCTTTGCGCATACGCCGTTTTTTGGCTGGCAGTTACCCGACAAGATATCCAATCCGACTTTCGCCTCCAGCGGGCCGACTGGGTGGTTCAACCTCCCCGCGCTGGTGATTTTGCTCATTCTGACGTATATTCTGGTGCGCGGCGTCAAGGAGAGCGCCAGCACAAACAACGTGATGGTGCTGGTGAAGATCGCCGCCATTTTGATCTTCGTGATCGGCGCGGCGCACGCGGTCAAGAGCGATAACTGGCATCCATTTTTGCCGAACGGATTCTCGGGTGTGCTTACCGGCGCGGCCATTGTGTTCTTTACCTACATCGGATTCGATTCGGTATCGACCGCGGCGGAGGAGTGCAAGAACCCGCAGCGGGACCTTCCGCTGGGGATCATCGCCACCCTGGTGATTTGCGCGGTGCTCTACATTTCCGTTTCGCTGGTGCTGACCGGTATCGCGAGTTACACGACCCTGAACAATGCGGCGCCGGTGGCGAACGCGCTCCAGACGCTGGGAATGAACCGCATTCGCGGATGGGTGAGCGTGGGCGCCATCGTAGGCATGCTCTCCTCGCTGCTGGTGTTCCAATACGGACAGGCGCGCATCTGGTTCGCCATGTCGCGCGACGGACTGCTGCCACGGATGTTTTCAAGGATCCACCCGGAGCATAAAACGCCATACATCAGCACGTGGATCGCTGGGCTGGTGGTGGGCATTCCAGCGGGCGTCTGGGACATCGGTACCTTTGCGGACTTGGCCAATATCGGGACGCTCTTCGCATTCATTGTGGTGTCGGCCGGAGTGATTGTGCTGCGCCGCCAGCAACCAGAACGCCCGCGCGGCTTTCGCGTGCCGGGATCGCCTTTCCTGCCGGCATTATCGATCGTTTCTTGCCTGGTTCTGATGATGGCATTACCGGTGGAGACGTGGTTGCGCTTCTTTGTCTGGCTGCTGATCGGATTCGCCATCTACTTCCCGTTCGGACGCAAGCGCAGCACCCTGGCAAAGGAATCGGCGATGTCGCAATGACGGCCGGCCGAATCGGCCTTTCGGAAGGCACTGCCTCAAACAAACACAGAATGCTTGTGGGGCAGGCCCGTGGCCTGCGGCAGCACACCTCTCAGGCCGCCAGCCCCAGGGCAAGCCGTCGCGGGCGAATTGAGCCCATATTTCCGCGACGACGTTCTGCCTACAGCCGCCGTTCAGTATGCCGCCGAGTGATCGTCGAGGGATCGCCATGTTCGCGCGGACGCCACCGAAGGCCTGATGAAGTTGTCCGTATATCTCGAAACGACGGTCGTCAGCTATCTTGCGGCTGACGGAAGCGCGAACCCGGCAACAGCTATGCGACAGGCCGTGACGCGGCGCTGGTGGGAGCAAGAGAGGCACAAGTACTCATCTTGAATAGGGGCATAATGGAACTGGCGCAGAAGTTGGTAATTCCCGGCGGGTTGCCCGAGAGTGCCGCGGCGGACGCAGTGCACATAGCGGTGGCCACGGTCTATCAAATCGACTATTTGGCAACCTGGAATATTCGCCATATCGCGAATGCTCAAATCCGCAGGATTACGGAAGGCATACTGGAAGACAATGGCTATCGGCGACCGATCATTTGTACCCCGGGAGAACTCTTCGGGGTGGACGCCTTGGAAGGATGACGAGGTTTTGCAGGAGGTCTACGCCATGCGCGAGGAATACGCTGCCGAGCATGGCTACGACCTCAAGCGGATTTACGAAGACCTGAAGGCGAAGGAGGCTGACAGCCAGCTCCGGCGCGCCGCGAGGAAGGCGTTCAGGCCGAAAGATAGCCGCGCTACCTAGTCCGGCTTCAGCGGTTCCGCGCCGCCAACGGCGAAGCCTAAAAGCCCCACGCTTCCAACGCGATCTGACCCTTGTCCTTGAAGTCCCCCTGCCAGATCACACCTTTCCGCATCTCCAGGTAAGGGCCTGTCGCCCCGCGGCGCAGCGTCGCATTCCAGATCTTCATGTTGGCGCCTTCGCCGTGGAAAGTATGACCCTTGAGCAGCGTAAACGTGCTCCACTTGCGTTCGTCGAGCGGCTGGGTGGCGCCTCCAGCCGGGGAATAAACGAGCGTTTATCCTGACTCTGCCTTGCAGCACATCATCGTCCTCGACTTTCCCCAGGAATATGCGGGCGTTCCCTAAGCTAACAGGATGCTGAAAAAGGCCCTCACAGGCTGAAGCCTATGCCACCAACTGCCGCTAAGTCATTGATAACCGGTGGCACAGACTTTAGTCTGTGGCCCGAATTTTCAGCCAAGGGCTTGCCTTTTTTCCGGCGCCAAATGACGTCGCTTCGCCCATCAGAGCGGTTTTTGGCTCGGCCTGCTAACGTACACTAGGAGGGGTCGGAGCCAATATGGGGTGGCAGGCAATTCTCATCGCGACCATCGCCGTACCGCTCTGTCTCGAAGGCGAACTGCTGCCCATCCGGTCCTTCACGACGGCGGACGGGCTGGCCTCCGACCACATCTATTGCATCGTCCCCGATTCCCGCGGGTTCATCTGGTTCTGCACACCTGAAGGACTGTCCCGATTCGACGGTTACCGCCTAGTCAGTTTTGGCGCCTCCGATGGGCTCCCGCACCGGTCTGTCGATTCCTTTCTAGAGACGCGCTCCGGCGCCTACTTCGCCGGCACGGATCGCGGTCTTATCCAATTTCATGCCAGCGCGGCCGGCAACGGATTCACACCTTACCGGCAGGCCGCCGACGGCTTCGACAAGCCCGTCTACCTGCTATGGGAGTCTCCATCCGGCAGGATCTGGTGCGGGACCCGCGGGGAACTCTTCGAAGTGCTGGGGGGCGGCAAATTTCGGCGTCAGCCATTGCCCGGATCGCAACGGAACATAGTCATGGATCTCGTGGAGACCGCGGGCGGCAACTTATGGGTGGCCACCACCGACGGGATCTATGTCGTCTCAGGCAAAGACGGCGCCGTGCAACGTATCGGGAAAGAAGATGGCCTGCCGAATAACTGGGTGAATGCGCTGCTGATGGACAGGGCAGGCAGACTGTGGGCCGGAACGCGCGATGGGTTGGTGCTACTGCGCGATGGAGGCGCGGGCGGCAGGTGTGGCGTCCAGCGGGTCTACACAAAGAAAGACGGGCTGCCGGCGAACGATGTGATCGCGCTGGCCGAGGGGCCGGATGGGGTCGTCTGGATGGGGACCTCGGTTGGAATCAGCAGGTTGATTCCAGGAACCGGGGATGCGGTGTTCCAGAATCTGACCCGCAGCCAGGGACTCACTGATCGCCAGATCGTCGCGCTGGCCGTGGACCCGGCAGGGAACATGTGGGCCGGAACGGAGGGCGGCGGGGTAATGAAGATTGGGTCCGCCGGATTTATCACATTTCGCGAACAAGATGGGCTCGCGACCGATCGCGTGTTTTCGGTTTTTGGGGATCGCACGGGCACGGTTCTGGCGGTCACCCAGTCGGCAACTCAGTCGGGGCGGGCAGTCGCTATTTTCGACGGAGTCAATAAGTTCCGCACCGTCGGTCCCACGGTAGTTGGCGATAACCCAGGCTGGGGACAGAACCAAATCCTGCTGCAGAGCCGCACGGGCGAGTGGTGGGCGGCCACCCACGGAGGGCTTTGCCGGTTCGCGCCGACGAGCGCCGCAGGCCTGGAAGGGAGGCAGCCGAAGGCCTGTTATGCGTCGGATCTTAACGTGTTCCGCGTCTTCGAGGATTCCAAGGGCCGTATCTGGGCCTCGGGGCAATACGGATCGGCGAACCGCCTGCTGCGATGGGATCCGGCTACCAACGCAATCACCCGGCTGGAAGACGGTCCGAAGGGGCATCAATTGGTCAGCGCTTTTGCCGAGGACCACCACGGCAATATCTGGATGGGCTTGTGGGGCACCGACGGCGGCGAATTATTCCGTTACGACGGCCGGCATTTCACCGCGTTTAAGTTTCCGGATGGAGGGCCGGCTACGATCTTCGCGCTGCTCGTCGACCACCTCGGCCGTTTGTGGATCGCTTCCGACGGCGCCGGGCTCGGATTGCTGGAGAACCCTGGCCGGGCGTCATTCCATCCGCGGATGTATGACACCGTGAGCGGACTGGCAAGCAACCAAGTCTCGGCAATCGTGGAGGACAACGCAGGACGCATCTACGCCTGCACGGGGAAGGGCGTGGATCGTTTGGATCCCGTTACCGGCCGCATCAAGCATTTCTCCGCTGCCGACGGATTGCCGCATGGAGAAATAACGTCCGCGTTCCGCGACGGTTCCGGCGACCTCTGGTTCGCCACGACGCAAGGCTTGTCGAGGCTGACGCCTACCGCGGAGCGGCCCCCTACGATCCCATCCGTGCTGATCACGGACCTGGAAACCGGAGGCCGGCGCTATCCGGTATCGCAAGCTGGAGAAGCGCTCATCCGTCCGCCGAAACTAGATCCGTCGCGGAATCAGCTTCAGGTCACGTTTGCCGGCTTTAACAACGAGCCGGGTGAGAGTCTTCGGTACAGGTACAAATTGGAAGAGACCGACAAAACCTGGCATGACACACGCGAGCACACGGTCAACTACGCGGCGCTGGAGCCCGGCGGCTACCGGTTCCTGGTGAATGCGGTGAATTCGGAAGATCAGGCGAGCGCGTCTCCCGCGGAAATCGACTTCGTGGTTCTGCCGCCGTTCTGGAGGCGCTGGTGGTTTGAGGGCTTGGCGCTTGCGGGCTTGGCTGGCTTGGTTTTGGCGGCGCACCGCTACCGCGTGGGACAAGCCGTCAAGCTGGAGCGCATGCGGACGGCGATTGCGACCGATTTGCATGACGATATCGGCGCGAGCCTCTCGCAGATTGCGGTCTTGAGCGAAGTGGCCCGCGTGGACAGGAACCTGGGACAACCGCAAGCAAACGACCGGTTGGACCGGGTGGCTACGCTGGCCCGCGAGCTAGCCGACTCGATGAGCGACGTGGTCTGGTCGATCCGCGCGGAACCGGAGGGTGTGGACTCCCTAATCCGGCGCATGCGCGAGTTCGCCATCGATCTGCTGGAGTCGCAGGCAATCGGTTTTGAGTTGCGGGCGCCGCAGAAGAGCCCGCATTTGCAATTGAGCCTGCAAGCCCGGCGGCAACTGTTTCTGATCTTCAAAGAATGCATTCACAATGCCGCCCGGCACTCGCGCGGCACCGCGGTGGTGGCCGATTTCGAAGTAGCTGGCCAGGAGATCCTGCTGCGCGTGCGGGACAACGGCCGCGGGATCGACGACACCGGCGGCGTGCCCGGAGCGAATGGAGGCAACGGCATCCCGAGCATGAAGCGGCGCGCCGAGAGCCTGGGCGGTCGCATGGAGTGGACGGCCAGCCCGGGCGGCGGATGCACGGCAGAGGCACATCTGCCAGTCAAGCACAGCGCTTTTGGAAAGGCCGGCCTCTAGCGCATCCTGCTAGTGGTTGACAGTGGCATTAGCCCGTAGCCTACCTGTAGCCCCCTGCATGTTTGTGCAGGTTCCCCTCCGCCGCGATTGCAAGACATTGCGCGGGAATCGACTTCCGGATAGCGTCCCGGCCGCCCGGCAAGGTATCCCACTTATGCAAAAAGTCTCGCGTCTTCAATAAGATAGACTTCAGCGCCTGGCAGCGCAATGCGGCCACTTACTAAGTTGCCGAAGCCCGCCGCGCGCCCGCATGAATATGCGGCTTGTGCGCGCGGCCTTGTGCGGTCATAGTTAGCTGAGAGCAGGAACGGCTGCTCGCTAACAAAACTTGAGATGCTTATGAAAATTCTTGCGGAGCTGCAAGAAGCACGCTGTACGTCCGGTGCAGAGCAATTGCTACTCGCCGAAGAACGAGGCAGAGGAGGAACGATGAAGCACGTCCTGCAAATACTGCTAACCCTAGGATTGTTCGGTCTGCTGGCTGGCGGGGTGAGCTCGGCGAACGCCGCGCAACTCCAGGTCAATGGGAATGCCCCTTACCTGTGTGCGGCGGTGCAGGGCTCTAATATTGCCAACAAGACGCCGGTGATCGCCTACCCGTGCTCCGGCGGGCCGAACGACCACTGGCAATACATCGGGGGCCAGTTTCAAGGGATCGGCACGTCAAGCTCAGGGGGGAAGTGCCTCGATGTAGAGGGTCAGGGGACCACCCCAGGCACCGTAGTGGACCTGTACGACTGCGTCGGCCAGATGAACCAGCAGTGGGAAATAGCGGACGGCACGGATTTCGGGCTTCCGTCCAGCAGTTTGATTATCGGCGTTCAGAGCAATCTTTGTCTGGACAGCGCTGGGGGACCCTCAGTTGGCGGCGGCACCCAACTGATTGTGAACACGTGTACGGGTTCCGAAAGCCAGAATTGGATCATGCGTGAGATGCAATTCCAGTTGGTTCCCAGCAATCCCTACCTGTGCGCCTCGGTCGGCAGTTCCGCCAACGGATCACCTGTGATCTCGTACTCTTGCGACGGCGCCCCGTCGCAATTGTGGAACTATTTCAATGGGGAGATCTACGGTCTCGGCTCCCAGGGCACGACAGATAAGTGTCTCACCAGCGCCGCAGCCACCGCCGGAAGCCTGGTGGAATTGGAAGCCTGTAAGGGAAAGGCAACTCAGCAATGGTTCATCCTCGACTATTTCCTGACCGACGGCAGTATAACCAACGCCATCGGCATATCGGGCAGCTTGTGCTTGGATAACTCGGGGGGACCGCCGTCCGGCGGCGGCACCCAGCTCGTAATCAACCCATGCAGTGGTGCGGCCAGCCAGAATTGGAATGTGCGTTAGTGTCTTCCTGCTGCTGTTGCCCTTTGGTGACAATTGCCGCTGCCGCCGTACGCACTCGTTCCGTAGAAAACCTGGCGTCGCTGCCTTAACGATCGTGCCATGGCCGTTCGCTCCGCCATTTTGTGTGGTTCCGTAAAGCAACCCGTTGGAAGCCTGGACCGGCCCAGCGAGAGGATCGGCACCGTCGCTTCCACCAAATCCGTGCAGTGTGGTCAGCTTTCCCTCCAGTGTTGCTTGGAAAACAGTGCCGTTACCATTTAACGCCCCCGTGTACGTTGTCTCGTAAAGCATCCCAGTGAAGCCTTGGGCCAGCGCGGCGGAAGGGAATGCCAAGCCCCCTGCATGTTTATGCAGGTTCGCCTCCTCCCCATGACAGGACCTTGCGCGAGAATCGGGCTCACCGACACCGCCGCGGACCGCCGGCGAGCTATCGCTCCGACGGCGCAGGGCGCGTGTCTTCAGTATGATAGCCGCTGGAGAGTTAGAGCGCGATGCGGCACTTAGTCTCAGTTAGTAAGTTGCCGGCGCCCCGCACGAATGTGCGGCTTGCGGGTGCGGCATTGTGCGGTCATAGTTGGCTGAGAGCAGAAAAAAGAGCTGCTCACTTAACAAAAAATGGAGATGCTTATGAAAACTTTCGAGAAGCTGCAAGAAACACGCTGTACGCGAGACCGAATTCGCCACGCGCTCAGCCTCACGATCGGATTGGCCATTGCGGGGATGGCCGCCGCGCCCGTGCAGTCCCTGGCGCAAGGGATACCCCCATTTGTTTGGAATCCTGGCGGCTCCTTCCAGTACGACACTGGAGCCCTCCCGTCCGTGGCAGTGCAAGGGACCAC
>Ga0182016_10004782_pt1 | contig 14840 bp, 14 predicted proteins | sample 712S2MmetaG_FD_120491 | JGI IMG/M metagenome (GOLD analysis project Ga0182016, IMG submission 120491) | Permafrost microbial communities from Stordalen Mire, Sweden - 712S2M metaG | ecosystem: Environmental > Terrestrial > Soil > Wetlands > Permafrost | place: Sweden: Stordalen | collected...
CGCTTTTGCCCCGTAGCGGCCCGAAGCGTGCGTTTGCGGACTCCGTCGCTGAGTCACCCAGCAGCCACAGCGTCATCGCCCCTTTGGCCCCTGAACTAGCCCCGACGGCGGTGACCACCTCGGCATCGGCACAGAAGCTTTCGCCGGTTTTGACAGGAAATGAAATGTCTTGATAAATGCCACCACCTGGCGTGGAGCTGCGCGTGACGGCGAAACCGGAGCCCTCATAAGGAGCCATGGTCGGCTTGCGAGAAATGGCGCCGCCGCGTTCGATGCGAAAGTGGGAATGCTCTGTCTTGTGCCAGGCTCCGTTGCCCCGGAGGTTGAAACCGCCGTCGCGGACGAGATCGGCCGCAGGGACCTCGGTCGTCGCCCGCGTCACGGGATTTGCTGCGGCAACCTCGGCACTCGGAGCCTGTAGCCATCCTGTAACGACCATGTCATAGTCCGGTTCTACGTAGTTCCCGGAGACTTCCAGCGTGTTCTTACCGTTGCCGCCGTTCATGTTCTGCTCAAGGATGCTGATGGTGCCGTAGCCATGGTTCACGTCAACGCCGGTGACAACAGCGGTATGGCCGTCTGACCACTGCGAGCCCATAGCCAACACATCACCAGGCCGCGGCACGCTCGAGCCGTTGTTTGAAACTTTGTACAAATCCCCACCGTCAGCCTGGGAGTAGTCCGCGACAACCTCAGATCCGTTGGCAGGATAAGGCCTGACGCCGTATTCGAGGTAGAGCCACCGCATGGAGAGCTCTACGCACTCCCACTCGAGCTCCCCCCAGGCACCTGGGAAGAACTCCACTGGAGCGTCGTAACCACCGCGGTTAGGCCCAGGCCCGCAGGCAGTGAGGCCGTCCCAGCTGGAAAGTGCAAAAGACCCTGGGTACTGGCCGTCATCACACGGGCCGCTCCACCAGGGAGGAAACCGGACAGGTGAAGGTGGTTCGACGCTGCTCGTCACCGGCTCGATCGCTTGCTGTGTTACGGCACTGTGGCGATCTACTGTCAGTCCGGTGGCGTTCACCTTGGCCAAGAGAGCAGAAGAATCGACAGCGTCGACGACACTGCGGCCAATGTGCACTTTGGCTAAGACACGCAAGGACGTCTGACCGAGCGGCCCCGCGACCGCGCCAAAGAGCAGGATCCCAGTGGCGAGCCATTCCGCCTTCAGGTTTCTTCTCTCGTGGGCCACGAAGGTCTCCGATCGTGTCAGCCCGACGCCGGGATGGATCGCCGCACACTATTGCGAAAAGCGCCGCTTTCGCCAAATGGAAATCCCCCTTACAGGCTTCCATTTCTCCTAGGCTGGGCCCCAATGGCCTTTGAACTGGATATTCACGAGGATTCTGAGCATTACCCACAGGCCAGATTCGAGCCACCAAAAGGGTTCACGGAGCTTCTCCTCGTGAGGCACGGCGAGTCGGAGCCGGCCGACCCGACCAGGCCATTTTCTCTTGTGGACGGCAGAGGAGATCCAGCACTCTCACCACTCGGACGCGAACAGGCCGTCCTTGTCGGTGTTCGCCTGGCCACTTTGCGTGTTGACGCCATTTATGTCACAAGTCTGCGCAGGACCGCGGAGACTGCCGCCCCGCTCGCGAAAAGCATCGGCTTGGTGCCCCACGTCGAGCCGGCCCTTTCCGAGGTGCGCCTGGGCGAGTGGGAAGGCGGCCTCTATCGACAGCGGGTAGCCCAAGGAGACCCGCTGGTGACCCAGATGCGCGAACAGGAACGTTGGGACGTCATCCCGGGGGCCGAATCGAATGCCGCCATCGCGGCGCGTGTCGGCCCGGCAATCGAGCGTATTGCCGCCTCCCACAAGGGAGAGCGCGTCGTCTGCTTCGCCCATGGGGGCACGATCGGGGCAGTGCTGGCGATCGCGACGGGATCGCGCCCGTTTGCCTTCATCGGATCTGACAATGCCGCCATCTCGTCGATAGTTGTCGTCGATTCGCACTGGTTGCTGCGTGGCTTTAACGACCGGTCACACCTCGAGTGACACAACCGGCGCGTACTGTGCCCACATGACCTGGAACGAAGGTCCTTTGCTCGGGTTTGACCTCGAGACCACGGGCATCGATCCCGGTAGGGACTTGCCCGTCCAGGTCGCCCTTGTGCGTTGGGAATCGCGCGACAAGTGCTTCCGCAAGGTATTCATCGTCAACCCTGGTTGCGAGATTCCCCCCGGCGCCGAAGCGATCCATGGCATCTCTACCGAAAGAGCGCGCCGCGAAGGCTGTTCGCTCGCAGATGCCGCAGCCGTTATGCACGCTGTGCTCGAACGGGCACAGGATGACCACATACCTGTTGTGGCCATGAACGCCAGCTTTGACGTCACGATCGCCGCAGTGCTGTTCCGCAGTTTCGGGCTGAGCCCGATCACCTGGGATGCGCTTATCGACCCGCTCGTTATCGACCGTCAGGTCGACCCGTACCGATCGGGCAAGCGTCGTCTAGATGACCTGTGCCGCATCTACGGCATCGTTTTGGCAAATGCCCACGACGCCGGCAGTGATGCTGACGCGACAGTCGCCATCGCAAGGACGCTCGCGAGACGTCACCCCGAGATCGCCGCCTTCGAGATAGACGAGCTGACACGCTCCCAGGTCAGCTGGCACAGGTCCTGGGCGATCGAATACGACTCATGGTGCCGAGACAACGGCCGGCCCGGCCTCGCCCCCGAGGAGTTCGGCTGGCCGCTGCGCGAAGTCCTCGACCCACACTTCGCAGCTTGAGCGTGCCTCAGCAGGTCATGGGGTCGTAGGGAGCGACGGAGTTGTTGTAGATCGGCGTCTCTCCGGCCGGCGTAGGAGCGATGGTGGTAACCGTCGTCGTCTTCGGTTGGGTCGTCGTCGTAGATGGAGCAAGGGTCGTCGAAGTCGTGGACGGGGCGAGCGTGGTCGACGAGCTCGCGCTTGTCGTCGAAGTCGCGCTCGTGCTGGTCGTGGTCGTGCTGGTCGTCGCCACTGTCTTCGCCGGCAGGCCGAAGTTCAAGAAGTTCTTGACCACGACTTCGTCAGCCGCCGCTGCAGGCAGCAGCACGTCGGCGCCGCCCGAGGTTGTATACGGCCCAACTGTGGGCATGGTCACGGTTTGCAGCGACCCCGCAGGAAAGCTGTGAAATTCACGCGCCAGGCTGATCATGAGGCCCTCGGTCAAGGTGTCGTCGATCGTGAGGTCATGCACAGCGGCGTTGATGAAACCGTTCAACGCGAACGGGTTCGTGATCTCGTGGTTGAGCTGATGGATCACGGCCTTGAAAAAGGTCTGCTGGTTACGGATCCTTGTGAAGTCACTGCCGTAGTCGTCGTCCCAGACGCCGTTGACCTCGTATTGAATGTTCCGGCTACGGACAAGGGCAAGCGCCTGGGTACCACCGACGAGCTGGCATCCGGTCTTCAAGATACGAAGACCGGTCATGTTGTGGTTGACGCCATCCACGACTTCGCGGTCCCTCAACGGGTACTTGAAATCCAGGTGGATCCCCCCGATTGCGTTCACCATGTTCTGCAGACCGAGGAAGTTGACCTCGACGAAATAATTCACGGGAATGTGGAAGTTCTGCATCAACGTCGCCACGAGCAGGGACGGGTTGCCCGTGTTGAAAGCGGCATTGATCCGGTTCTGGCCTGAGATGTACTGGACGTTGCCCGGGATCGTGACCCAGGTGTCCCGAGGAATCGACAACATCTCAATCTTTCGCTCCGCCGGCACGACGCGCACGAGGATGACGACGTCGCTGCGCGCCCCTCCGACGTCAGCCCCGCACCCGAAGGACTTGCACTGGCCTGGGGTATTGACAAATGAACGCGAGTCCGAGCCGGCCACCAGCACCGTGAACGGTGCCCCCGGCTTTTGCTTTTTGAGGTCATTCACGCGGACCTTAGGTATGCGGTGGAACTGATAACCGGCATAGAAGTATCCACCGAGCCCGACGGCGACGATGAGCACGACGACGAGACCACCCGCGACGACAGCCCGCCTAGTCCACATCCGGCCCCGAGAGGGTCGTGGGCGGCGCCTGTGCGCCTTGGCCGAGGAGACGGGGCTGTTCTTGACACCTTGGCTGTCAGCGCCGGCCACAGCGGACTCTGCCGCCGCCGGCGCGTGGGCACCGAGATCCGTTTCGTCATCTGGATCCGGTTGCCGGCCCGCGGGGCTCAGCTTGTCTCGGGAAACAAGCTCTCGAGAATCGGACAGCTCATCATCAAAAGGTGCTTCGGGCACGCAATTGCAGAGTACAACCTGGCCGATTAGTCGCGGCTTTTCCAACGACGGGGACCCAAGGCAACCAACGGGGCGATCCTTCTTGGATTCAACGAAATAACGGACATGACCTGCCCACTGTTGTATGTTGCGGTCAACACGACCGGGAGGCGGAAATGCATATCGTTTTGCTGCTCGTCGCTGTGCTGGACGTGGCGGGAATCTGGATGCTATTCACAAAGGCTCGGCGGCCTGGCTGGGCAGCAATAATCCCCATCTACAACTACTGGGTGATGCTGAAGGTCGCGGGCAGATCAGGCTGGTGGCTGATCTTTCTCTTCATACCGATTGTGAATATTGTGATAGGGATCATCGTTCTCAGCGATATCGCGAAGAGCTTTGGGAAGGGCGTCGGGTTCACGGTCGGGCTCGTCTTGTTGAGCTTTATTTTCTTCCCGATACTTGGATTCGGGAGCGCGCAGTACCGCGGCCCACGAGGACGCGCCGCTGTCGGCTATTGAGCTCCCGCTAGACCCTCGCCAGGTCGCCAAATTTGGCGTAGTTGGCTATGAAGGCGAGGTGTGCCGAGCCAGTTGGCCCGTTGCGGTGCTTGGCAATGATCACCTCGGCCGTGCCTCGGTCAGCCGACTCGGGGTTGTAGACCTCGTCGCGGTAGATGAACATCACGACGTCGGCATCCTGTTCGATTGCGCCACTCTCTCGCAGATCAGCGAGCATCGGCCGTTTGTCCGAACGCGCCTCGAGGTTTCGTGACAGCTGGCTTAAAGCGACGACTGGAAGCTGAAGCTCGCGGGCGAGGATCTTGAGGCCACGGGAGATCTCGGAGATCTCCACCTGGCGGTTCTCCGCCGAGGACCGGCCCGTCATGAGCTGCAAATAGTCGATGACGACCAGTCCGATGCCGTTCGACGACCGCATCCGGCGCGCCTTGGCCCGGATGTCCATGATCGTCACGTTCGGGTTGTCGTCTATGAAAAGGGGAGCCGTGTCGATGCGGCCGATGGCACTCGAGATACGCGGCCAGTCGTTGTCGGCCAGCCGACCGTTGCGAAGCTTGGTGACGTCGAGACGAGCCTCTGCAGCCAGTACGCGCTGCGCTATCTCGAGATGGCTCATCTCGAGCGAGAAGAACAGGACTGGTACCCCGTGGTTAGAGGCGGCATTGGCAGCCAGCCCAAGTGCGAAGGCCGTCTTGTCCATCGAGGGACGAGCGCCAACCACGACCAGGTTCGACGGCTGCAGTCCTGAGAGCAGATAGTCGAGCTCGCCATAGCCGGTCGGCACACCAGTGATCGTCTCGCCCTTGCCATAGAGGTGGTCGAGACGCTCGAGGCTATCGGTCAAGAGATCCTTGAGCGATCTCACTGAGTCCGAGGTGCGTCGTTGGGCAACGTCGAAAATGAGGGCCTCGGCCTGGTCGAGGGCTCCTGCAATATCGGTCGGGACCTCGTAACCGATCTCGGCGATCTCGTGCGCCACTCCGATCAGCCGGCGGAGCAGAGCGTGCTCTTTCACGATCCGCGCGTACCGGCCAGCGCTCGAGATGGCCGGCGTGTTGGCCTGCAGAGCTATAAGCGCAGCTGCTCCGCCTGAGGCATCAAGGACGCCCACCCGCCGTAGCTCTTCAGGAACTGTGACGAAGTCGGCAGGCTCACCCCTGGCGTAAAGGGAGGTGATTGCCGAGTAGATGTGGGCATGAGACGGCTTATAGAAGTCCTCGGCGCCCACCTCTTCGACCACGACTGCGATGGCATCACGCGAAAGCAGCATCGCCCCGAGCGCCGATTCCTCGGCGTCGAAGTTGTGCGGCGGTACCCGGGAGACACCCCCGCCCGGGACGCTCGACGACGGACCTTGGCTTCGCCGGCGTCGCGACGGGTCGGGAACGGGTTGGAGAACTGTCATCACGACAAGGATGAACCGTGTGCCCTGGGGGGCGCTAGGGCCGCATCTTGTGGATTACTGCCAAAAAGCCTGGAAAATCCTGTGCACGGAGCGTGGACAAGCGCACGAAGCTTGTTGTGCACGAAACCACCGCGCAATCCTGTCCGTGCTCCGAGCACGCAACTGGCCTCTTTCGACCTCACAGCTACACCATGGCACCCGGCTGTATCAGTGCCGGGGTGCCTCGCTCAGCTGGAGCTCACAACCTCCAATGTGACCCGAAACTCGACTTCGGGATGCAGGCGCACGCCAACCTCATGCGAGCCAAGGGTCTTGATGGGCTCCTCGATCACAAGTCGACGCCGGTCGAGCTCGACGCCCGACTGACGGGTCACAGCATCGACGATGTCAGAAGCCGTGACGGAACCGAACAGCCTGCCCTCGGTGCCCGAACGGGCCTCAATGCGGAACACGATCGGGACAAGCTTGCGAGCAATGGTTTCCGCGCCCTCACGGTTACGTGCATCCTTAAGGTCACGGGAACGACGCATCGAGGCTGCCTGGCCTTCGATGCCCGCATTAGCGAGTATTGCGCGACCCTGCGGGACGAGGAAATTCCTGGCGAAACCGTCAGACACCTCGGTGATGTCTCCACGCTTTCCCACTCCGGGTACGTCGGTACGCAAGACGACTTTCACTGTTCGCCCGCCTCATCGTCCGCGCCGGCAACAACCAGCTCATCAGCTTCGGGCTTGGAGTCCTCATTCTCGTCGTCGAGCACCGTGTCGGCCAACCGCGCTTCTAGCTCGGGCTCTTCAGCCGCGTCTGCTCGCGACGGACCCCGGCCCGGCCCGGCACCCCTGCCTGGACCCCGGCCGCTCGGCCGCTCGCTCGTGGTTCTTTGCGTGAAGGGGAGAAGTGCCAACTCGCGGGCCGTCTTGATGGCAAGGGCTACTTCGCGTTGGTGCTGGGCACAGTTGCCCGACACGCGCCGCGCCCGGATCTTGCCACGATCGGACATGAACTTGCGCAACAAGTTCACGTCCTTGTAGTCGACCCAGGTGGCGTGCTCCTTGCAGAAGATGCAGATCTTCTTCTTGGTCCGCCGTCCGGTCTCTTTCGGAGCGCGGCGAGTGCCGCGGTCTCTGTCATTGTTACGCGCCATCTAGAAGGGCTCCTCGTCGTAGGACCCGAACGCCTCGCCCGCGGCCTGGGCCGGCGGCTGCGCGTTCGCGTGTGGAGCGGCACCTCGGCCTGCCCCGCCTCCGGGGCTGCCGTCAGGTCCGCGTCTCTCGTTCTTTACTACCTGCGCGGTCGCCCAGCGCAGGCTCGGGCCAAGCTCCTCGGCGACGATCTCGATCTTGGATCGCTTGTCGCCTTCGGACGTCTCCCAACTCCGCTGCTCGAGCCGGCCCGTCACGATCACCCGCGCCCCTCGTGTGAGGGTCTCGCTGACGTTCTCCGCCATCTCGCGCCAGCACACGACATCGAAGAAGGAGGTAGCTTCCTCCCACTCTTGGGTCTGGCGGTTCTGCCAGCGGCGGTTGACCGCCAGCCCGAAGCTCGCTGTTGGCTGGCCGTTGGGGGTAAAGCGCAGCTCAGGGTCTCGGGTAACGTTGCCAACGACTGTGACGGTATTCCCGTTCGACATTCCCTATCTCCAGTTCGCTCAGCTCGCCGCTTTGATCCGAGCAGCCTTGCGAGCGGCTGTTTGACGCTTCTTCGCCTCTGCGCGAAGGGCGCGCCCGCTCTGCTTATCCGGCTGGCGGAGCACCTTGTGGCGCAGCACGATGTCGTCAAGAGTCAGCATCCGGTCCAGCTCGGCCACAAGGGTCGGCTCGGCGGTGAACTCGATAAGGACGTAGTAGCCCTCGCTGCGGTGCTTGAGCTCATACGCGAACGTCCGACGCCCCCAACGCTCGGCACGACCCGGGTTGCCCCCGCGGTCGCGCACCAGCGCAGTGATGCGATCGATGCTTGCGTTGATGTCGCCGTCTTCGAGGCCGACATCGAAAATAACCATAACTTCGTAGGGCCGCACTGCGGCCTCACCTCCTCCGGACCCGGAACGCTAAACGCCCGGGGCCCCGGTTACGACGGGGCAGGGGTATAAGGGACATCGACATGGTAGCCGAGGCGAGCTGAGCCTGGCGCGGGTCGTCCACGAACACAGCCTCGCAGGAGGGTGTGTCAACGGGCGAAAAGCTGCGAGATGGCAGTGAGTCTGTACTGTGAGCCCTGCCAGACGGCGGAAAGCTTCACGTCGCGCCGAAGCGACGCAAAGAGACCGGTCAGCGGATTCCGCCGAGCGATACCCCGCTTTTGAACCAGCGCTGCGAGATGACGAACGCGACGACGTTCGGCACGGTGGCGACCACCGACGCGGCGAAAAGTGGGCCCCAGGCCGTGGTGTGCGAGCCGATGAAAAGTGCCAAGCCGATCGGCACGGTGAAGTGAGAGGACGAGTTGATCAAGGTGAGGGCGATGACGAACTCGTCCCAGGCCGCGTTGAAGGCGAACAGCGCCACAACCGCCAGGGCTGGGATCGAAAGCGGAGCAAGCAGCCGGGTGAGCACGCCCAGGTTGGTAGCACCGTCAAGCCGGAAAGACTCCTCGAGCTCGCGGGGGACCGCCTCGAAGAACCCGCGCAGCAAAAAGATCGAAAAAGGAAGATTGGCGCTCACATAGATGAGGATCAGGCCGATCAGAGAGTCGATCAGGTGCAGTCGGTCCATCAAGAGGTACTGGGGGATGACAAGCTCGACGCTCGGCACGGCCAGGCTGGCAAGAAACAGGTAGAAGATCACTTCCTTGAAGCGGAACTTGTAGCGGGCGAAGGCAAAAGCGGCCAGCGAGGCACAGACCACGGTGAGCACCACGGTGCCAGCGGCGACGATCGTGCTATTCAGCAAGAGCCGGCCAAGGCTGACCGTGTCCCAGGCCTGCACGTAGTTCTGGATGGTGGGGTGCGAGGGCAAGAGCACGAAGTTGCCTGTGCCGATCTCGCTCGCCGGCTGAAAAGACAACGAGATCATGTACAACAACGGACCCATTGAGATCAGCGCGAACACGAGGGCGATCGCAAGGCGGGTCTTCTTCCACGTCTTGACCCCAAGCAGTCCGGGCCGAGTAGCGGGCTTGAGACGGGCCTGAGTCGGCGCTTCGATCGCGACAGCCATGGTTCGCCTCAGTCCCCCCTCGGCCTTAGAACTTGGATCTCGGCGAGGCTCAGGCCGAAGAGCACCACAGCGAGCAAGGAGCCGATGGCCGCGGCATAGCCGAAGGCGAAGTCAGTGAAGGCCTGTTGATAGGCGTAGGTGTAGAGCACATTGGTCGAGCCGTAAGGACCGCCCACCGTGATGAGCCAGACCGACTGAAATACCGTCGCCGCCCCGATCACGAGCAGGACAAGCACGAAAACGACCGACTGGCGGATCGAGGGAATGATGATCGAGCGCCAGATGCGCCGCTCGCTCGCACCATCCACACGGCCTGCCTCGATTACATCACGAGCAGTGCCGTCGAGAGCGGCCAGAAAAATGATGAATGACCAGCCGACGCCTTTCCATATCCCGACCAGCCAGATCACCACGTTGGCGCTCCAGGTCTGCGCTAACCAGTCGAAATGCACGGCATGGCCGGCAAACAGGCCAAGGACGGTGTCCACAAGTCCGCCCGAAGGGCTGAACATATAGGCAAAGAGGAAGCTGACGACGACCCAGGAGGTGACAACCGGGATAAAGACGAGCGCTCTCCACAAGGTGGATGCCGGTAGGCGGTCGGTCAGCATGGCGGCGGCGAAAAGGCCCAGGGCCATCTGCACCGGGACGGTGATCACGACGTACAGGCCTGTGTTGTAGGCAGCTGTGCGGATCTCCGGGTCTTGCAACAAGTGGCTGTAGTTGGACCAGCCTATGAAGGGACTCTGGCTTCCCGGAAAAATCTGCCAGTTGAAAAAGCTGACGTCGAACTGGCGGAAGATGGGGTAGATCGTGAAGACGGCGTAGAACGCCGCAGCCGGGACGACAAGCAGGTAGGGAGTGAGGAAGCGTCCCGCCCTGGCATGTAGGGCGAGACGACGCGCGGGTCTTACAGAAGCTGGAACGGCGCCCAACGAAGGGGCCGCGGAGCGCCGTTCCACTTCGGATTCCTGATTAGCTGCTACGCCCAGCCAAGGCGTTGTCCGCCTCGGCGGCAGCCTGGTTCATACCCTCAGTCACTGTCATCTTGCCAGCGAGGATCGCTTCGAAGGCGTTGGAAAAGTCGGTGTCTACGTCGCCGTAGTACTGGCTCACCGGCCGCACGTAAGCCTGTGTCAGCGCCTCGGTGAAGGTCTTGTAATAAGGAGTGGTCTTCACTTCCTGGGCAGCGTCATTCGAGAAGGCCGACATCTCGCCGACGCTCGCCATCGCGAGCTGAGAGAAGGGCGAGTCCAGGAACTGCGCGAACAGCTCAGAGTCAGCCAGGTGCTTGCCGCCCTTCGAAATCACGACATCCTCGCCACCGGTCGGGGTGTGCGAGCCGCCGGGACCGGCAGGCATAGGCACGATGCCATAGCTAGGCACCGGCTTGAGCGCCTGGAAGGTGGGCACGGCCCATGGGCCGTCGATGTACATGGCGTACTTCCCGCTCGGGAACTCAGCTTCACCTGAGTCACCGGTCGTGCTGATGATGTCGGGCCCGATGTAGCCATGACCTCCGTCGTAGCCCTCGACCAACATCTTGACCGCGGCTCTGGTGGCTCCACTGTTCATGTAGCCGGTCGCCTTGGTGTAGCCGGCGTTCGTGAAGCTCCCGCCCTCGCTCCAGATGTACGGCGAGACGTCCCAGACGTCTGTCGAGTCCACTCCGAGACCGTACTGGTCCTTCGACGGAATGGTCATTGCCTTGGCGTCGCTGATGAGCTGGCTGATCGTCGTAGGAGGGCTCTTTATCCCTGCGGCGGCGAAGTCGGTCTTGTTCCAAAACAGCGCAATGGTGTTGGTATCCAACGGCAAGCTATAAGCGTTCTTCTTGTACTCGGTCGTTTGCAGTGGTCCGGGAAGGGCGTCCTTGACGGTCGCCTTGTACCAAGGCAGGTCGTTTACCTGGAGGGCGACACCGTCGCTGGCCAGTTCCGCGGTCCAAGCAATGTCCGTGCGGAAGAGGTCCGGCGGGTTACCCGCAGCTGCGGCGGCCAGGTATTTCGGCAACAAGTTGGCGTACGGAAAGTACTGGCTGTTTACCTTGATCCCCGGGTTGAGCTTCTCGAAACGAGGAATGATGACCTTGTTGATCGTGGTGACTTCCGACCCGTTGTAGTTGTTCCAGAACGAGAGCGTCACCGTACTGGCGGCCCGGGACCTGTTCGTTTGGACCGCTGCGCCACTTGTTCCTGCAGCCGCGGTTGCGAACGCCCCAAAGCCGATAGCCGTGCAAAGCGCGACCGTTGTCAGGGACCTAGCTCGCTTGTTCTTCAACACACTCACGATGTTTCCCCTCTCTCTCAGCTTGTCCATTTCACCGACACTTCTCCCCGCCATGTAGGGCTCCTTTTCTTAATATGTCAATGTAGTAACGTTTGTGTGTCATATGTGTGTCGCGGCCTGACTCTCACAGCTACTGTCCGAAAGAACGGATCTCGTCACAAAGAACGACGAACATGGCGTGGGACCACATCAGGTCTCTCGCAGGCAAGCCCCAACGACGGACCCACTCGCTGTATTTGGCCGGGTCCCGGTGTTCGCCTCCGAACTGCTCGCCTAGGCAACCCTCGTCGAATTGCGCAGCGATCCATTCAGCCCGCCGCCGCGCCTTGTCCAGCTCACCGGTCGAGGCCAGATACCAGCCGAGGGCGCCGGTGAGGACCGGCCACGCGCCGCCGCCGTAATAGGTGTCCGCCGGATAACGGCGGATGCCTCCGGCGAGATCGAGATCGCTTGACACCTCTCTCACGGTCTCTAGGAAGACCGGATCCAATGGATCAACGAGGTGAAATGGCTCGCACAGCCACAAGAGCGCGGCATCGACTTGCCGATCGTCGCTCGACTTCTCAAAGCGCCCCTGTCGCCGGGCGCGCTCAAGCACATCTGCCCGCACGGTCTCCGCTCGGTCGCGAAGCGTCTCGCTGGACAGCATCGTCGAGGCCGCGACCAGTCCTGCATAGACGCACCCGAGGGTCGCTGTGTGAACTGAGCCGCCATTTTCCTCCCAGACGTCAAAGCAGGCAGCGGTGCCTATTGCGGCCAGGTACCGGCTGACACGTTCGACGGTGGGCACGAGTTGGCCGGGCAACGAGCGGGAACCGGAGCGCACGAGATGTTGATTGAGCGACCAGAGCCATGTGCCGTAGCCGTCGATCTGGAAGTTCGGCCAGTCGTCGTTGACGACCAGACCCTCGAAGCTGAATCGCGCAGGAGGCATCACGTTCGGATCGACTGGTTTGCCGACTCGGGCACGTTCAATCGCCGCCTCCATCAACGGAGCGATCTGGTCGATCGAGGCCGCGCACCAATCATGAAAGCGTCCCGACGACTCGTATTGACCAACCCGATCAAGCGCGTAGGCGATGAACGACCCATCCCTCAGCCAGCAGTACTGGTACTGCCCGAAATCCGGAGACGCAACCAGGGCTCCGCTCGGGTGCTGGTTCGCGAGCATCGCTCGGACACTGGCGGCAATCAGGTCCTCGAAACCGCCATCGCGTTGCGCCATCGTCACCCCTGACCGAGTATCTTTCTGAGGCACATAAAGTTAGGTAGGAGAATGTCAGCTGTCAAGGAACAGATCCGCCGGGATTCCCACTTGGTTCGACACCTCGTTTACCATTTGCCCACAACCCGACCGAAGGTGGCTATGAAGGGCGACGGCGTCGTCGGAAGCGATCTGACTCGGATGGCCGTGCTGGCTCTGCTCGGCCGGCACGGCCCGGCTTCGCGCGCCACCATCGCCCGTGAGCTAGAGCTCAGCCCTCCGACCGTCAGCCACGTGACCCGCCAACTGCTCCAACAAGGTGTGCTCCAGGCGCTCGAGTACGAGCCGTCGGAAGGAGGTCGGCCAGGCCAGCTCCTTGGTCTTGTCAGTACCGCTGGCCGGGCCATCGGCGTCAAACTTGCTGCCGACCACCTAGTGCTTGTCGACGTCCGCCTCGACGGTCAAGTGGTGTCCACTCGCAGCGAGCCGTACGACGCGCTTGCGCCCGACTCGATGGAGCGACTGGTCGCCAGCGTGCGCTCTTTCGCCAAGTCGAAAAGCGAGGGACTGCTCGGGATCGGTGTCGGGGTGCCGGGCGTCGTCGAACAACCTGATATTGGAGACGTCGACGCGGCCGTGCTCGGCTGGTCGGGAATGCCGCTCGGCCGCCACTTGCGCAACGGCATCGGCATACCCGTACTTATCGAGAACGACGTGAAGGCGCTCGCGGTCGCCGAGCGGCTCTATGGACGAGGGCGGAGCCGTCGCAGCTTCGTGGTCATCACAATTGGTCGTGGCGTAGGTTTCGCCTGTTTTGCCGACGGCGCTCTGCAGCGGGGCTCTCGGGGAGGAGCCGGAGAGATCGCCCACGTTCCCGCTGGCGGGGGTGGCGCGGGTGGCGCGCCATGCGCGTGCGGACGTCAGGGATGCCTCGAGGCCTACGTCGGAAATGCCGGCCTTGTGGCCTCCGCCGTGGCAGCGGGCGTGCTCCGGGCCGGTCAAGGTATCGAGCGCCTGGCCGAGCTTGCTGACCGCAACGAACCTAAAGCCTGCCAAGTGTTCGCAAGTGCCGCGCAACGACTCGCGCGCGCCGTGGCACCGGCGATCGCTGCCCTCGATCCGGAACTGGTGATCATCGCCGGAGAGGGAACCTCGTCGTGGATCCATTGCGACAAGTCGTTTCGGAACACTCTTGCCCGCTTGCTTCCCGCCTCGATGGCAGGCGTGCTTGTCGAACTCGACGAATGGGATGAGTCGAGTTGGGCACGCGGAGCGGGGGCGATCGTGCTTGCGACGCCCTTCGACCGGCACGCCCTCGCAGGCGCACAGCGGCCCCAGGTTCTGGCGCGCCTTCATGGCAATCGAGGAGAGGAGGCCTCCCCGTGGGCCTCGCCGATATAAAGGCCCGCTACTTAAGGTCCGAGCCGGTCGTCGTGGACGACCTCCCGCCAACCACGAGCTCGGTCGTCTGCCGAACTGCATTCGGTCTCGCCATCGAGGCTAGGCGTGAAGGCGACAGCTGGATTTTTTCGGACCTGCCGACAGGCACGCACGTCCTCGAGGCCTGGACTCGAGACCGCAACCTCCTCTCCGAGGAGCTCACGACCGTAACTGAGCAGCCGGGAGACGATCCCGTGATGGCGTTCGTGACGTCATTCGAGGAAGAAAAGGCCGACGTCGTGCTGGACTGGCTGCGGGCCCTTCGTTGCACGGTCGTGCAGTTCTACGACTGGATGGAGCGATACTCAGCTCCTCTGCCCTCAAGCGAGGATTACGACGACCCGCTCGGTCGCCGGCTTTCCCGGTCCTGCCTGCAGCGCCTCGTGGCGGGCACCAAAGCACTGGGAGCTGTCGCACAGGCGTATGCGCCTGTATGTGCGGCCGAGCCTGACTTCGCTTCGGCGCACAGCGACTGGCTCCTTTATCGAAGTGACGGCGAGCCCCAGCACCTTGGCGACCTGCTTCAGATCATGGACCCGGGGAATCCTGCCTGGCAGGAGCATTGGCTCGATGGGTACAAGGCAGCCTTCGGCGCGCTCGGTTTCGACGGGCTA
>Ga0182016_10004784_pt1 | contig 14836 bp, 12 predicted proteins | sample 712S2MmetaG_FD_120491 | JGI IMG/M metagenome (GOLD analysis project Ga0182016, IMG submission 120491) | Permafrost microbial communities from Stordalen Mire, Sweden - 712S2M metaG | ecosystem: Environmental > Terrestrial > Soil > Wetlands > Permafrost | place: Sweden: Stordalen | collected...
AAGCCCGAAGCCTCCGTTGGACAGGCTATAGGTTGGGGCAGCGAGTTCCGGGCGGATAACCGCCCATTCGGACATTACCCGCCAAACGCAGTTAGCCCCATGGCCGGTGACGGTTCGGCAGTATTCTAAGTCAAGGAGCATGGAGCCGTGACCACGCGAACTCACAGGGCAGCTACTAAGCTCGGCAAAACCGCAGTCCAGGTTTTTGCTGCCAACGAGCACATCAACAAAGCTTCTTATCAAACATCGTGAATCTGCCGCATGGTTTGCCCAATTTGCCAGTCCGAGCCGGGACAATCACGAAGAATCCCCATCAATAGATCATTCTGTAACACACTGTTGTTTATGATTCAGTTATGAATCCGCGGCCTCGCTTTCTCAACGCCCCGCTCGCTTCCTTCGTCGCTCTCTTGCTTGCGCTCTTCCTGCGTGTTTCCGCGCCTGCCCAGGCCTACTCAGGCCGGCCCAAGCTGATCGTGATCGTGGTCATCGATCAGTTTCGCGGCGACTACCTGAACCGCGACCGCACAGAATTCAAGGGCCGCGGCTTCCGGCTGTTCATGGACGAAGGCGCGTGGTTCACCGATTGCTACTTCGACTACGCCAACACGAAGACCGCGCCCGGCCATGCGACCATCGGGACTGGAGCTTATTCCGATGGCCACGGCATTGAGGCTAATGATTTTTGGGATGCCTCGCGCTCCAACGACCACAAGGTGAGTTCGGTGGAGGATGAGCGCTACCAACTGGTCGATCTGCCGGCCGCTTCCATCCCCGCCAACCAGCCTGGCGCGCCCGACACCGCGCTCAAGTACGTCATCGGCGCATCGCCGCGCAACCTGCGCGCCACCACGCTGGGCGATGAGCTGCGGCTGGCTACGCAGGGCCGAGCGCGCGTCTATGGAATCTCGCTCAAGGACCGCGCGGCGATTCTTCCCGCCGGCCAATCGGCCAACGGCGCATTCTGGATCGACACGTCCAGCGGCCAGTTCACGACCTCGACCTATTACATGGAACATCTGCCGGAGTGGGCGCGGGCCTTCAACACAAGCGGCCGCGTCGCCGAGGCTGCCCGCGAAGCCATGGTAGAGGGAACCACGCAGTTCTACGAGTTGGTGGGCAGAATGCCGGCCGCCAACCGCTACGAGCTGGACTTTGCCAAGGCGCTCATCACGGGCGAAAAGCTGGGCCAGAGCGGCGTTACCGACCTGATGGTGGTCTCGCTCTCAGCCAACGACATTCAGGGCCATCAGTTCGGCCCCGACTCCGATTCAGAGGAGCAGATGATTCTCGGCCTGGATCGCGATCTTGACAGCTTCAATACCTGGCTCGATCAGACTGTGGGCCTGCAAAATGTCTGGCTGGCGCTCTCGGCCGACCATGGCATCCCCGCGATCCCCGCCGACGCCGCCAAGCTGGGTATTCACTCGGCCGTCGTCGATCTCGACAAGCTCTACATTCGGCTGAATGAGGAACTGAATGCGCGCTACTCACCCGGCAAGCAGGAGCAGTACCTGATGCCCGGTCCCGACCTGCCCTATATCGTGCTCGATCAGAGGGCATTCAAAAAGGCTAAAGTCGACGAAAAGGCCGCCGAAGATGCCGTCTCCGCTCTGCTACCCGAAGCCGTCGCCAGCCAGGCCCCGCCGACACTCCAAACCGGCAATCCTCCTGTGCTTCCCGCCCCCGCGCAGCATCGTCTTCCGCCCACGCCCCAGGTGGCCGGCGTGTATACGCGGCTGGCGCTGGCCCACGGCCAGTTGCCGCCCTCCGAATGGGGCCGCCTGCTGGCTCACAGCTACGCCGACCACGGCAACTGGTACGTGATGCTGGTGCTGGGCGCGTATCAGATGGAGGATCTGCACGGCTCGATCGAGACCACGCACTTCAGCCCCTGGTCGTATGACCGGCATGTGCCGCTGGCCTTCTACGGTGCGCCCTTCGTCCCAGGCGAGTATCATGAACGAGTAGCCCCCGTGGATATGGCGGCCACATTCGCCTCGCTTGCGGGCATCAATCAGCCGTCGGCGGCGGTGGGCCGCGTGCTGACCGAGGCGATCAAGCCGGTCAATTCGAACAAGCAACCGGCCGCGCAGTAGGGATCTTGCCGTCGGTATGTCAATCCTTTGGAGTGGGCCGCTGCTACAGCTCTGAAGCGACTGATCTCTGACCCCTGATCTCTGAAAAGAGGAATTGCCGCACGTGAAACCCGACATGAGAGTCTCGTTGGCCGGCCTGGAACTGGTCAACCCGATCATTGCCGCCAGCGGCACCTTTGGCTACGGCATCGAATTTGAAGAGATCGTCTCTCTGGAGCGGATTGGCGGGCTGGTCACCAAAGGCATTTCGCTTGAGCCGATGGCGGGACACGCCGCTCCGCGCATTGTGCAAACCGCGGCTGGCATGATCAACGCCATCGGGCTGCAAAATGTGGGCGTACAGGAGTTCATTGAGCACAAGCTGCCTCCGCTCAAGCGCTACCCGCTTTGCAAAGTCATCGTCAATGTCTTCGGCTACACGGTAGGCGAGTACATCGGCGTCATTGAGCGGCTCAATCACGCGGAAGGCATTGCAGCCTATGAGCTGAACGTCTCATGCCCCAATGTTCACGCCGGTGGCATGGCCTTCGGATCCGATGCCAGCTCGCTCGAATACCTGGTGGGCAAGGCCAAGGCTGCCTCCAAGCGCCCGTTGATCGTCAAGCTCTCGCCCAACGTGACCTCCATCTCGCATATGGCCAAGATCTGCGCCCACGCCGGCGCCGACGCGGTCAGCCTGACCAATACCTTCCTGGCCATGTCTATCGACGCAGAGACCCGCAAGCCCGGCCTGAGCAACATCACCGGCGGGTTATCCGGACCGGCGATCAAGCCGATTGCTCTGCGCATGGTCTACGAGACGGCCCGCGCTGTGAAGATTCCCATCGTAGGCATGGGCGGCATCATCACCCCCGAAGATGCCGTCGAATTCATGCTGGCAGGCGCTACCGCTGTTCAAGCGGGCACAGCCAGCTTCGCCGACCCGCGAGCCTGCGAAAAGCTGGCGAACGGCCTCGAGTCCTGGTGCCGCGGTCACGGGGTTGAAAGGGTGTCTAGCCTGACAGGGGCGCTTGAGATTCCGCGCAGCTGAGGCGGAAAAGTCCACGCACATCTGCTCAATTGCCGGTTTGGGCGCGATCTGCTTGCAACGGATGATTTAGCACTTGACGGAGCCGCAGGAGAACACCTGCCAATGCGGCCAGTCCCGTTCCCCACACTAAAAACGCAATATTCACTGCCCACGAAGGCGCCGCGCCTACTCTCCGCAGGAGGAAAGGCAGAAAATTCCACGTATCGATGTGAACGTAGTCCCAAGGATCCTCGGTCATCGCATGGGTGCCCAAGCCCCAGGCGTCCATCTTTCCCAAGGCAAATGCAACCACATTCTCAAGGCGCAGGGCAACCACAAAGGTCGGGTGGCCGAGTAGTTCCATCTGGTACAACTCGAGCGACAGCCAGAATGCCACCGATGCGGCCTGGATCACCACGCTGACTGCGATCAGCGCGACTCCCAGGCTCCAGACGATCCTTCCTACGTCGCCGCGATGACGCAGCAGCAGCGGAACAGCCAGCAGCGCTGCCAGTTCAGCCGCGGTTGAAACGTAGCGATCGCCCCAGGCGGAATCGCCGCTCCATACTGTATATCGCGCGTAAAAACAGATATAGGCCAACAGCAGCACGCCGCTGGCGATTGCATACGCCTTAATGGCCGAGCTGAACCGCTTCCAGGCCACGGCGACAAGAAGAATCGTCAGGATCAGCAGCGGATCGAACAAGAAAATGGACTTTTCCGGCGCGAAAAGCGCCCCGAAAAAGCCGACGTGGAAAGGAGTATCGAAGGGATAATTGGCCGGCAGCGTTGGGATTCGTTGCATGGTTTCGCGAGCGGTCACACTCATATACGTGTTGAAGAACGACCCGAATCGATAGAACTGATAGATGCGATCGAGCAGCCCGAAGAATGCATAGACGGGAAGCGCGGCCGCCAGATAGCGGCGGCACCGTAGCCAAAGCGCTTGGCCGCGCATCCCTTCCAGCCACATCGCCAGCAGCGCAAAGAGGCCCGCGGCCAGCAAATCCATGCCGGTAGTAAGACGGGTGAGCAGATTCAGCCCGAAGGCGCACGAACCGATCAGCAGAGCGCGTCTGTCGCCGGTTCGCAGCCACTCAAACTGAAATGACAGACCAACCAGGGTCAACAGGCAGATGTAGTTGTTCTCCATCATGTTTTGGGTGTAATGAAGGTGGGTTGTGGCCAGCAGCAAAGCCAGAACGCCGGCCACCGACTGTCTTACTCCAAAGTTCAACTGCCTCAGAAAGCGAAAGCAAACCAGGGATGTAAGCACAGCGATGAGAACGTTGGTGCTATAGCTGACTATGATCTTGCGCACGCCGGGATCGTTCCCGTTGTAGCCGGCGAAGACCGGAAGCCGTTCTACGTACGTTGCTACTACATCCGCCGGTAACATCAGCAGTGATTGGCCGATGCCATACCAGCTCTGCAACTTGCCGTTGCGGCCATGCACTCCAAATTCCGGATAATCGTCCGGAAAAACAGGCGGCTCCGCAGTCCAAAACGCATGAGTGGATTGCAGCCGATGTTCTGTATCCGACGTGCCCAGTTCTCCGGATTGCACTGCAAATGCAATAAGACCCGCTGCGAGTGCCAGCAGGAAGAGCGGATTGCGGAACCAGTTGCGTAGAGTATTGATCGCCATCGATATTAAGAGTAACGAAAATCTCCATGCCAAGAGGTCGCGATCTTGCCTGGTTGCAAAGCCGTGCGAGCAGCTCCAGCGCTGGAGAAACGATTCAACTCACAAAGGCGGCTTTACGCGGCCTTCTTAACGGCTGCTCCAGCCTCGTACGGTCCGTTCACAGGCCTTGAAGCCGCCCACCACACCAGCGCAGCCCCGGCAATCACCGATCCTAGGCTGGCCAGTTGCGCATTCGATAACCCCCACAGCACCTTGGGATTGCGGCGGATAAATTCAACCAGAAAACGCGCAATTCCGCTTAGCATAAGGTACTCGCCTACAATTGCACCCGTGCCGTGAGGCTTGCCTCCACGCCGCCACAGCCACCAGCCGATCAGTAGCGCAGCGGCCAGCTCGTAAAGCGGCGTGGGATGCACGCGAACCAGCGTCGGTTCAATGCCATGCGGAAAGCTCATGCCCCAAGGCAGCGTTGTCGGCAGCCCGTAGCAACCGTCTCCTGACAGAAAGCAGCCGATGCGCCCGATTCCGTAACCGATGGCCGCCGCGGGAGCCGCCAGGTCCAGAGTGCGCAGGCCCCCGATCTTCGCCCACCAGCCCTGAAAAACCAGCGCCGAAATGCCAAATAGCAACCCGCCAAACCAGGCAAATCCTGCTGAATCCCACAGCACCCGCCAGCCCATCTCGCGGAACTCGATCGGTGTGTCCAGCACGTGCCATAGCTTGGCGCCCACAATCCCCGCCACCACGGCAATCGCAACCATGCCCACCGCGTCGGGCCCGGCTCCGTCCCCTTCTGCCGTGCCCAATCCGATGTGCGCGCGCTTAAAGCCCCGGTCCATCACAAAAGCGGCGGCCACGGCAGCCAGCCACAGCATCAAACCGAAAGCCGGCAGATCAGGGCGCCAAAAGTACAAATTGAGATGTATGTAAGGCAGCATCGCTCTTCAAGTATAGACGCGGGAACGGAAGCAACGCCGCGCTTAAGCATCGACCGGCCTTGGATTGCGATTTTGCACAATCGCCGTTGCTCCGCGGCCACACTTTCGCGGATACTGTCTGCATGGCCACCTCCACCTACCAGAACCTCGAAGTTCTCTATTCCCGTCAGCAAATTGCCGAACGCGTCGCAGAAATGGGTGCCGAGATTACCCGAGACCTGAATGGTGAAAAGCTGGTGATGGTGGGTGTGCTCAAGGGCGCAGCGCCCTTTCTGGCCGACCTGGCGCGGTCGGTCCAGGCTGACGCCACCTTCGACTTTGTCGCCACCTCCAGTTACGGAAAGGGTGTCCGCACCTCGGGCGCGGTCAAACTCATCAAGGACCTCGACGAGCCTATCGAGGGCAAAAACGTGCTCATCGTCGAGGACATACTCGACACCGGCCTCACCCTCACCTACCTGCGCAAGCTCTTCCTCCAGCAGCGCCCCAGGTCTTTACGCATCGCCACTCTGCTCGACAAGCCCTCGCGCCGCATCGAGAAAATCGAGCCCGACTACGTGGGCTTCTCCATTCCCAACCTTTTCGTTATCGGCTACGGCATGGACTACGCCGAGCGCTACCGGAACCTGCCCGACATCTGCCTGATGACCCCCGACCATCCCGAGTAGCTGGCTTACGTTCACTCGCCGCTTCCCTTCCGGGCCAATTCGCGTTAGCATCTCCGCATTCTTCCGTGGAGACTTTCCATGCCCCTGTACCGGTCGAGTTGGATCGTTCTGCTGGCGTTAGCTGCATCCCTTCCGGCGTTTTCCGCCGCGAAAAAGCCCTGCGTCACCGCCGAGGAAGCAGCCAGGCTCGTAAACAAGGATGTATGCGTGACGGCCTACATCTATGACGTGGTGCAATTGCCGAATGGAACCCGCTTCCTGGACGTCTGCGCGCCCCAGACTCCCGACGAAGCCTGCCGGTTCACCATCGTCAGCCTCTGGGAGGATCGAGACGAGGTCGGCGAACTGCGCAAATATCGCGACATGAACGTGCAGGTTCGCGGCATCGTGCAGCCCATGCACGGCCGCGCCGGGATGGTGCTCAGCCACGCTCGCCAGTTCTCCGGCGGTCCGCCCAAATTCCGGCCCAACCCCATGCTGGCGCGGGGGTTCAATGGGGATCAAAGCCGCCCGCCCATCAACGACCCCAATTTGCGCTCCCAGGGATCGGGCCGCGCCTTCATGAACTCGCGCGACCAGGAGACCCGGCCGGCGAAGTAGGCAGCTTTGAAAGATCGTGGTTTCCAGACAAGGGAACCTTTGAATAAACCGCCCTTTTTGAAAGGGCACGGCTTTAGCCGTGCCGCAACTGCAACACAATCAGCGGGGCTTTAGCCCCTGAGGGAATGCAGGCTTTACTGAGAAGATTTGTACAGAGATTCCCGATGCGGCATCAGCCTATCTCATCCAATGGTGGCGCAAACTTCGCCCCCATCCGCAGAATCGCAGCCGAGATAACGAGAAAGATGAGCGTGGCGCCGAGTCCCACCCGCAAGCTCTTCGTACGGTCGGAGATAGCGCCGATAATCGTTGGCGAGAACGTATCGCCGAAGCAATGAATGCAAAACAGATTGAGCGAGATGGCCGTAGCCCGCACCGGCGCGGAAACCGAATTCACGATGGCCGCATTCAGCGGTCCGGTATTCAAAAAGAGAAAGAACTCGGCAGCAAAAAGAGCCGGGACGGTCCACGAGCGCGGCCCAAAGAAGACCAGCGCCCCGCATGGCAGCGTCAAGACGACGCTCCAGAACGACAGCAGGTAGAGCGCGCGGGAATTGGTCCGAAGCCAGCGCTGCGCCAGCCAGCCGCCCACCAGCGTTCCCGCAATTCCATCCACCACCGTGATCGTGCCGACCAGCCGGTCCGCGGTGTGCAAGGGCATCGAAACATAGCGCTCAAGAAACGTGGGCACCCAAGCCGAGATGCCGCCCATGGCAAAGGTGAGAGTAGCCAGCCCCAGGGTCGCCGTCAAGAAAGCCGGGTTGCGAAAAAGACCCAGTACCGTAGCGCGGTCGGTGGTCGGCCGTACATGGTCGCTTGCGCCGCGCTCCGGCTCCCGCCCAATCCATCCGTAGAGCGCCGCAATCGCGAGGCCGGGAATGGCGCAAAGAAAGAACGGCGTTCGCCAGCCCCACAACGAGCCCAGTTCCCCTCCCGCCAAGTAGCCCAGCGCCGCGCCCACCGGAATGGCCAGATAGAAGATCGATAGGATGCGGTTGCGATCCCGCTCGGGATAGAAATCGGCCAGCACCGCCGGCGCAAAGATGCCAAATGTGGCCTCGCCCACGCCCACCAGCGCATGGCGCGCAAAGAGAGTCCAGTAGTCGTGAACCCAGGCCGTACCCAGCGTGGCCACGCTCCACAGCACCGCGCCGGCAATGATGAGCGGCTTGCGCCGAAAGCGGTCTCCCAGCCAGCCGGTCAGCGGCGCGGCCAGCATGTAGAAGATAAACAGCGCCGTAGTCAACGCGCCCATCTGCTGATCCGTCGAGTGAAACTCGCGCTGAATCAGCGATACCTCGCCCGGCAGAATATAGCGGTCGACGTAGTTGAAAAGGTTCAGGCCAATAAGCAGCAACAGCGTCCCCACGGCGGGGCTGAGGCGGGCGCGGGCTGGTGAAGGAGCTGGCGGCAAGGGGCTGCCTCCCGCGGAAACTTGGCGAGAGATACCACGAATATCATAACGGGGCAGGAAAGCCGAAGCGGCACGGGAATCGCCTCAACCCTTTTGCAGAAAATTATCCCCATCCGGCGCACGATAAGAAATAGCGGAGATTCACCCGGCAGGCCACTTCCGCATCGCCGCCAGCCTCGCCGCTCTCCACTCCCAGCCGCGAGAAGCCAGGCCGCCCGGAAGACCGAGATGTTTACCAGATAATTAATACCCCTTTTTTATTTATTTTCAAAACTTTGCAGATAATTTCTGAGCCTTCCTGGAAACCCGAAATCGCCGGGTCCCCAAGGGCCGCCGCAACCCTGTTTTTCCGGGACAAGATCGGTATCCAACCCATAAAAGCAGTACGGACAAGTCGGCTTGGGTCAAGGGTCTTCCGAGGCCTCGCATTGTTCCGGCAGTGGATGCGCGAAGAGCATCCCGCAGAATCTAAAATAAGTCGTTTATTTTCATATGCTTATTGAAAGAATAAGGTCGTACCCTGAAACAAAACGCCTCCCTGGGTAGAGTTTTTGGCAGACACTGAAGCCAGTCCCCTTCAAACTGACCCGCTACCCATGAATGGCTCACGCCTCCGGCCGCGGCCACCGCGCCTCGACGGTAGTCCCGATGCCGCCTCGCGGCCGGAACTCCCCGCGCACCACGGCCCACACCGGATCGCACGCCTTCACCACGTCCTCCAGCACCTGGTTCACAATATTCTCCTGGAAGATGCCGAGATTGCGGTAGCTGAAGAGATACTCCTTCAGCGATTTCAGCTCCAGGCAGCGCTCGCGCGGCATGTAGCGGATGGTCAGCACGCCGAAGTCCGGCAGCCCGGTCTTGGGGCAAACCGAAGTCAGTTCCGGGTCGTCAATCAGGATCTCGTAGCCGGGAAACTGGTTCTGCCAGGTCTCGATTGCCGGGAACGCAAAGTCGAGGCCGGCCTTGGCGTGTTCATCGGTATAGCGGGGTTCCAGAGCCATAAATCCATTGTACGGGGAAGGGTCATTTCCCCGTTGGCGGCCGGCTCGTTTGCCGCCCAAGACACATACTCCCTGCGACGAATTCGCCACCGGGGATATGCAACGGCGGTATTCCTGCGAAGACGTGCTATCGAACCGGCAACTTGCGGCGCATCATGCCGGCCATGCCAAGAATTCCTGTTCCAAAAAGCAGGAAACTTGAAGGCTCGGGGGTGATCGGATCTTCACCGTCCGGCGTCGCGGTTACATCAAGAGCGCCGATGTTGTCGAAATAGGCCCCAGGAGCGCCGTTGTAGTCGAGGGCATCGCTGATGCCAAAATAAAGCTCGGTAGCGCCAGTCGGCACGTAAAAGGTCTGCACGGCGCCCGACCCATCGCCCGTCATGCCGTCCCCGATAAAGAACGTCTGATCGAGGACGGGCGAAAGAGAGGTGAAATCGGTGGCAACAAAGTCAAGAGCGGCAGGTGCGGGCCCGGATGGACCGCCGGAACCGATGAAAACTCCCACCAGATATCCCTGGCCCGGCGCGGTAATGCCGGAGATGCTTCCGAAACCGGTGCTAGAAGAGTACGCGGCGACTCCCGTACCCCGCCCGTCCGCATCGTTGTAAACAGTGGGGCCGCCTGAATTGATCGTGATTGTGCCTGCAACGGAAAAGTTAAAAGAGGTGGCGCCGGAAGTGAGAATATAGCCTGGAGCAGTACCTCCTCCGTATCCGGTTGGATTTGCATTTATCGCAGCGATCAAGCCGGCCTGGGTTCCCGCGGCATAGATATCGTCCGATGCGTTCACGATGGAATCCGCGCGCGCCCAGGGCGAGCAAGCGAAAGGTAACATACTAAGAATGAATAGTTGCGCAAGAATGGGATTCTTTCTCATGAGCGGATGCCCTCCCGAACTCATCCGATGGTAAACATGTGCCCATCCCCTTGCAAGCAATTTAGTCGTGCTGCAAACCGTCCGAAACGGTACCAAAGTCAGCACGTCCACCGAACTTCCCCCCGAGGATGCAGATCAAGAAACCTGCTGGGACACATGACCGTTTTGCGGAGTGGATAGCATTTTCAAGACCATTACGCTGTCTATTTTATTCAATTACTTACAGGAAACAATACTGGGAAATATGCAAGACAATGCATTCCATGTGAACCTAAAGTTCCACTTTTCTCGATTTTCAAGCCATTGTTCCTTTAGTTACATTTTCCTGCCCCGCTTCTTTCCATTCTCTTCCATCCGCCTCTCCTCATCGGAGTGGACGCCATCGGACACGAAAGATGCGTCCTGCCAGACTTATGAGCGTCGAATTTGGCGAACTCCTTCTTGGTTTGAGCCTGGAAACAACGGATAATGTCGGGCATCGTCCTTTTCAGTGGGTTTCTGTACGCAATGCCCCCCAACAGCTTTTTTCCGCGTCCAAGGTCTTGGATTTGAGTCCTATATACTGACTCTGGTTATCCGAATGGCTGAAGAGAATAAGCGATCGTTCCGGCTCTGGCTTTGGATGGGCTTGGGCATTCTTATTGTTATCGTCTTCTTCACGACCCGATCCCTCATGCGGGATCGTCTGCCGGTGCGCGAGGTTCGCGTGGCCGAAGAGGAATTGATCAGCACCGTCAGCACCAATGGCCGCGTGGAGCCGGAGGCGAACTACGAGATACATAGCCCGGTGGCAACCACTGTCAAAGAGGTCTACGTACAGCCCGGCGACCAGGTACCGGCCGGCAAGCTCCTCATGGTGCTGGATGACACGGAAGCGCGAGTCCGGCTGGCCACCGCTGAAAGCGGCGTAAAGTCGGCCCAGGCCACAGTGGAGGCGGCCACCCACAACGGAACCATGCAAGAGCGCCAGATGGCGGCAAGCGATATCGCCCGTGCCCGCATCGAACGCGATCAGGCGCGTCACGATCTGGATGCCCTGCTCAAGCTCAAGTCCACAGGCGCAGCCTCCAGCAGCGAGGTGGCCGCAGCCCAGCAGCGGCTCGATACCGCCGAAGCCAGCCTCCATGCATCCGATCAAAGCGCCAACAGCCGCTATTCCCCCGCCGAGGTCGAGCGGGCACGGGCTGCGCTTGCCGACGCGGAAGCCAATCTGCGCGCGGCTCAGCTCATCGTAGCGCAGACTTCGGTCCGCGCCCCCATCGCCGGCGTCGTTTACAGGCTCGATGCTGGACGAACTGAGTTTGTCGAGCAGGGAAAACTGCTGCTGGAGATGGCCGACCTCAGCCACGAGCGGGTGCGCGCCTACTTCGACGAGCCAGAGATCGGCCAATTGGCCGTTGGCCAGAAGATTCAGATCAAATGGGACGCCAAGCCGGGCCTTGCGTGGCTGGGGCACATTGCGCGCACGCCAACCACTGTCACAATCTACGGCACGCGCAACGTTGGTGAGGTGCTGGTCGCGATTGACGGCAGCGATGGAGATTTGCTGCCCGACACCAACGTCACCGTCACCGTCACCACCGCAAGTGAGCCAAACTCCCTCGGCGTGCCTCGTGAGGCGCTCCACTCGGAAAACGGCAAGCCCTACGTCTTTAAGGTGGTCGGCGACGAGTTGGTCAGAACGCCTGTCACCACCGGCGTTATCAACCTTACCCAGGTTGCCATCCTCTCCGGCCTCAAGGACGGCGATTGGGTGGCAATTGGAACAACCAATGGACTGCCCTTGCAGGAAGGCATTCCCATCAAGGCTATCCGGTGAGGCTGCGAATCCTGACAGGGTGGGCGCTGCCTCCGGCTCTGCTGGCGGCAGCCGCTGCGATTGCAATGCCCCTGCCCGTTTCTGCCCTGCCGGCGTCCGGCCAGTCGATGCAGCCTCTGGCCCAGGTAAACGCGGCTCTGCAAGCTGGCGAGGCAGACAAGGCGCTTTCCCTGCTCAAGTCGCTTCCCTCTTCCGGCGCCGGCCAGGGCGAGGCGCGCAACCTGGAGTGCCGCGTGCGCATCATGCTCGGCCAGTGGAATGCTGCCTCAGACCAATGCCAGGAAGCGGTGCGGCTTGATAGTCAGAACTCCGATTACCACATGTGGCTGGGCCGCGCCCTGGGCGAGAAAGCCGACCGGGCATCCTTCCTCACGGCATATTCGCTGGCCAAGAGTGTCCGGGCTGAGTTCGAGGAGTCGGTGCGGCTCGACCCCCGCAACGCCGCGGCCCTTGCCGACCTGGGTGAGTTTTACCGGCAGGCTCCCGGCGTGGTGGGCGGCGGCATTGACAAAGCGCAGGGTGTAGCGGCGGAACTCGACAAAGTGGACCCAGCCCGCGCTCACGAGCTGCGCGGCCAGATGGCAGACCAGCAAAAGGACTACGGCACTGCGGAACGCGAGTTCAAGCAGGCGGTCGCTGCCAGCGCCCATCCCGCTTCACAATGGGTATCACTGGCCAGCTTCTACCGTCGTCGCCAGCGCTGGACGGAGATGGAAACGGCCGTGCAGAACGCCGCAACCGCCGCCGAACGCGATAAACATGCCGGACTTGCCCTCTACGATGGAGCGTCCATTCTGATTGAGACCAACCGCAACCCGGCGCTTGCGTCCAAAATGCTGGAAGATTATCTGGCCGGCTCAGCAAAAACCGAGGAAGCGCCAGCCTTTGTGGCCCACATGCGGTTGGCCCGGCTCCGAGAGCGGCTTGGCGATCCGGCAGCCGCAAATCGGGAGCGGGCGATGGCCCTCGACCTGGCGCACGACTACAAACCCGAGCAGGATTCCAAACATTGACGGAAGATGCGAACGTGAAGAGGACGCACAATCCGCGCAGATTCCAAGCCTCGATACTCTGGGTATCGGTGCTAGTGGCTGCGCCCGCGTTCGCGCCAGCCCAGGTTTCTCTGGCCACGGTTGTGGATCTTGCCCAGCGCAACTCCACCGCCGTCAAACTGGCTGATGCCGACGTGCAAAAGGCGCAAGCAGCGCTGTCCCAGATTCAGGATGCATATATCCCTAATTTCGTAATCGGCTCCAATGTTGGATACTCGCATGGTTTCCCCACCGGTCAACCGTCCGTGGGAAGCGCTACTATGCAGTCGCTGGTTTTGAGCTTCTCGCAACGCCAGTACTCCAAAGCCGCCCGCGCCGGCGTTGAAGCCGCCAACCTGAGCCTGAAAGACGCCCGCGAGCAGGTGGCTCTCGATGCTTCCACCGTCTACATTGAGCTGGACACGGTAGACCGCGAACTGGCGGCGGCACGCCAGCAGGAGATGTTCACCGGCGATCTGGCTCGGATCGAAGAGCAGCGCACCGAGGCAGGAGTCGATTCGGATCTGGACTTGCTGCAAACGCAACTGAAAGTTGCCCAGCTCAAACTCCAGCGACTGCATCTTGAAACACGCGCCGCTACGCTTTCCAAGCAGCTTGCCGTTCTCACCGGGCTGCCTGTCGGCTCAATCCTTCCCGATCACGCCAGCATTCCCGAGGTTCCCGCCGTTTCCGCGGAGGAAGCTCCCCGCAACCTGCCCGGTATCGACGCCGCGGGCGCCACAGCGCGCTCCAAGCAATTCCAGGCCAAAGGAGACGACCTTGCTTGGCGTCGTCCGCAGATTGGATTCGGGGCCGTGTACAACTACGACTCCGATGAACTGAACAGTTACAGCACCTACTTCAAGAACTTCACTCCGAACAACGTCAGTTTTGGCCTCCAGATCACTGTTCCTTTTTTCGATTTCACCCTTCGCGCCAAAGCCAAAGGAACCGCCGCCGAAGCCCTGCGCGCCACGGTTGAAGCCGAGCAAGCCAAGCAGCAGAACGACATCCAAATCGCAAGCCTTACCGGAAACCTGCGCGAGCTTGACGCCCTGGCCGAGGTTGCCAGTCTAAAGCAGCAGATCGCCGACGCGCAGCTCAAGACCGTACTCGCCCAGCTTGAGGTTGGCAACGGAGCTGAGACCGGCCCCAATCCTCAGCCCCAATTGACCCCCAAAGCCGAACAGTTAGCCCGCATCGACGAGCGCCAGAAATACCAGGATGCGCTTGACGCCTCGCTCGACCTGGCCAAGGCCCGCCTCAACCTGCTGCGCGCCCTCGGCCACATGCAAGACTGGCTCAACGAACTGCACGCAAAGTAAACAGAAAATCCGGAAATCCGTCTGGCAATTTGCCGGAATGTTAGAATAGAAGGGATGCCTATGCCCCTGAAGACACTTTTTCTGAATCCGCCCTCGTTCAAGAACTTTGACGGTGGCGCGAGTTCGCGCTGGCCGGCTACGCGCGAGATCGAGTCCTACTGGTACCCGGTCTGGCTGACTTACCCCGCCGGATTGCTGGAAGGGTCGCGCGTTCTGGATGCGCCGCCTCACCACGTCTCCGCCGAAGAGACGATCAACATCTGCAAGGAGTACGAGTTCCTTGTGCTCTTCACCTCGACTGTTGGCTGGGAAGGCGACCAGCGATTGGCTGAAACCATCAAGGCCGCCAATCCCTCCATCCGCATTGCGTTTGTCGGCCCGCCGGTGACCACCGACCCGGA